>ERZ773060.155-NODE-155-length-32007-cov-3.67886_pt1 | contig 32007 bp, 38 predicted proteins | sample MGYA00580628_ERZ773060 | MGnify/ENA primary metagenome ERZ773060 (study PRJEB29015, sample SAMEA2738019) | human oral metagenome | biome: human oral; feature: human-associated habitat; material: dental | place: China | collected 2045 ... | reverse complement strand
CTTTAAGCAGGCTATTTTAAATCTATCATCAGAGATTAGTATATTACCTAAGAAGGTGTATATAGCTTTTAAAAAAGATAGAAAAAATATAGCAGATATTCAGATATTGAATAAAGGGCTGAAAATTTTTATCAATGTGAAAAAAGGAGATTTGGAAGATCCTAAGGGAATAACTAAAGATATTTCTCGCTTAGGGCATCATGGAAATGGAGATTATCAAGTAGAAGTTTCAGATACTAAATATTTAGAGTATGTGATGAGCCTTATAAAGCAAGGAATATAGTTAATGATGTGAATTAAGAGTTGAAAATGTTTGTCGATAACTATCTAAGAGACAATAAATTACGACTTTATCTTAATAAGAGCAAAGACAACTCCTGATGAACATAGTCATCCATAGAGGTGCAATTTATTACGTTTTGATAGGTAGATTCTACAAAAAATAATCTTTGATTCGCATTAGTAGCTATTGATCATTGTTCATTAATTATTAATCATTATGAAAACCTATTTTTACCTTTTATTTTTGCTATCGCTCTCTTTAGCAGCACAAACCAAGGATGCACAAAAGCGCTTGTACTATAATCCTATGGAGGGAGATCCTGCCTATGCTATGGGGAAATATAAGCTGAAGTTACAGGGCTTTGAAGAAACTTTTGATACGCTTACAACGAAGCAGAATATGGTGGATTTTGCTAAGAAAAATCACTTCTTGGATACCATTCCCAAGCAGAATCCGAAGCTCGCAATGCCTCATTATTACCTTACTTATTATAAAAAGAATGGAGAAAATCATTGGCATAATACAATGATTTACTTTCTTGGAATGAAAATGGATGGGAAAGATGTATCACTGATCGCTACGATTAGTTCAGTCTCCGAGGCACCCTCCGAAGAGATTGATACGGAGATGCTCCAGCTCGTATTGGATAGGAAAGTGCCTAAAGAAAACTATATGGGAGGGCGTTCCTTTGATTTTCTTGGAAGAAAAGTACCACTGATGGACGAATGCTATTGGACTGGAGTCAATATCGTGCGCTGCCCTACCAAAGGGGAAATGAATTGGAGCTTGCACCCTACCTTAGCCGAGGCACAGCAGGCTATTGCCTTACAGAAGAGATGGGCGATGATGATTCCTGCGCCAGAGAATCGTACAATGAGCCTTCTGATGGAGCGGGATATCACTCTCCTCTTCGAAGGGAAGGAAACACGAGCTACAGAAATTATCTATAACGAACACTATCAACATCCTATCCTAAAGAGTCATCATAAGGATTACAAACTCATTGTCTATTATATAGCCACAGAGGTCAGAGGGCAGGCGATTGCTTGTGCGATTAGCTATTATGATTACAATGAGCGGCTTGCTGATACAGGTTTGCCCGAATTTGTCTCTCAGTTTGTGCGATTGCCCAAATCTTCTCGTTAGCTTATTGTAAGATACGCAGCATCGTTTGTGCTTTGTTTTCGGTTTCCTGCCATTCGCTCTCTTCTTGGGAGCCACTATTTACCCCACCTCCTACATATACAAATACCTCTTTGTCTGAGAGCTGGGCACACCGAAGATTGACAAATAGGTCTAAGGAATTTTTATGTTTGAAATCCACAAGGCCACAATATCCCGCATAGAACTCCCTTGGATATCCTTCATTTTCTAAAAGAAACTCACGCGCTTTTTCCGTAGGGAAGCCACATACGGCAGGGGTAGGGTGTAGAGTGTTTACAATTTGTTGTATTTTTGCATGAGGGGCTATTTTAGCCATGATTTCTGTACAGAGATGCCAGAGTCTGCCGGCGCGTACCTCGTGAATTTTTCCAGTAGATAAATCGGTTGTATAAGGGAACAGTACCTTGATAATAGTATCGGTGACTACTTGTTGTTCTCTATACTCTTTCTCAGTCCACAAAGGTTTTTCTCCTTCGACAAAGGGTTTGGTACCCGCTAGCGACATCGTGCGAAGCTGGTTATCTTCTATTTTGACCAATGTCTCAGGGGTTGCCGCTACCCATTTGCCTATTTTAGGATGAGAAAAAGCATAGCAAAAAGCCGTAGGATAAGCCTGTATGAGGTCTTGAAAATAAGTGAGAAGAGGCTTTGGAACTTTGGTGTAGGCAATTCTTCGGGAGAGCACCACCTTTGTCAATTCTCCTTTGTCAATAGCCTTTAGGGCTTTGCCAAATAATGCCTGATACTCTACTTTTGCTGAGGGGGAGAGGATAGGAGAGGGGAGGGTATCCTTTTTTTCTTCACCGACAAAAGCCGTAGAAAAAAGATTGTCTTGCCTTAGTAGAAAAGACTCTATCCCCACGAAAGGGTGTATGACAAATCCTTTTTCCGAAAAGTTCTCCATGGTATGTACACAAGTGTCGTTTTGGTAGATAAGATGGATCTGACTGTCGTTGGGATATTTGAACAGTACAAAAGGCTGGTGTTCAGTAGCTACTTCTTTAGCTTTTTGTAAGAAATCTTCAGTAGAAAGTATCATCTTTTCTTTACAATTATAGTTGTGTGCTTGCCGTAGGAAATGAGCTTGTTATCCTCATCAGTGATTTTGATATCCCAATGTTGTAGGGTACTTCCCTTATGGATTAGAGTAGCCTTGGCAAAAACTGTTTTCCCCAGAGCTGCAGGGCGGATGTGATTCATTGTGATATCGGTACCTAAGACCAATTGTTTGTCTGGATTGGCCAAGAGTACCGAGGCCATACTCCCCACCGTTTCGGCTAAGGCTGCAGAGGCACCACCGTGTAGGATACCATTGATCTGGCAATTTTTCTCAGTAACAGGCATTTGCGCAATAAGGTAATCCTTACCTACCTCAATGAAGGAAATCTCAAAGTTCTCCAATAAGGTATTTTTCCCAATGGCATTGGCCTGTTCTAATAAGTCTTCTTGCATAGTCGCTGAAATTTAGTGCAAAAATACGAAAATAATCACAAATAACTAACACTCATCTTCGAGGAATGTTTCTCCTTTTGCAGTGAGTTGTAAGCTAATGGCATCTATAAATTATCCACTCTGTCATAAACACATTACTACCCCAATGCACTTTTGTTTCGGATAAAGTTTGTTCATACATATCGTATAGCATTTTGACAATATCCCAATAAATATCGGCAACCTCATCGTACATTTCTAAATTCAAAGCCATTCCATATCATATATAAGTTCGATGATTTGTTTTTAGGATAGATAGTCTGCAAAGCTTCACTTACAGTACTATATCCTCAACATCTCGCTTGTGTAATCCCTTAGCAGGAAAAGACTTTATGGAAAATAATTCCTTCATAATCGTAAAAAGAAGTATTCTATCTCCTTATACATTGAAAAACCATTCTAAGAAAGTATTAAAATCTTTCCATTGAGGATTGAGTTTATTGTTTTGAAAATCAGAGAGCATTTGTCCTAACTGAAGGTGTAGCACTTCTCCTGTATTGCGATTATAGAAAAAGCCACTTTCTGCTTCAAAACTGTCCAAAGGAAGATATTCTTCAGGCAAAAGGAATATCTTTGATGCGTTTTCTATAGCATAATCTAAATCTTCGGAAAAGAGTTTGAACCAACAAACATTATACAATTCGTACCCTCTCTCAGTGAAAGTCGGGCCTATAGCAGAAAGATTGAATGCTGCAAAATCACTGTTTAAAGGAATACCTAAACTTATTAGTGCTTTGGTATAGTTTTCCTTTTCTTCTTCGGTTAGAGGCAAATAACCTCTTTGCTCAAATAAATGTGTTATTTTATGAGATAACATATTGTAAAGTTATAATTTTTGATAGTTTCTTATTATCAGAGACCATTTACTGTCTATAGTCTAAAATTGTCTTATTCCCCAAAAACATGCTGTTAGTCCCAGTCCTACACTGCCTACTACGTAAAGAATTGTTTTTAGATATTCATTTTGTTGTAATAACTGTATGGTTTCAAGAGAGAAAGTAGAGAAGGTGGTAAATCCTCCCAAAACGCCTGTCATCAGTAGTAAAGGCAATACAGAGGCTGTAGTGACTTTATGCTTGAAGTAGCTATACAGTAGCCCTATCAGAAAACAACCTAACACATTCACTACCATGATACCTATAGGGAATGCCCACTCACGCCCTACCTTACTAAAGGCTACCGAAAGTACATAGCGCAAAGCTCCCCCTACAAAACTCCCTAATCCTACGATTAATATTTCTTTTATCATTTTTTGATTTTTATAAAAACTTACAAATATGAGTTAGCCACTCGTGCCCTTATCAATTAGGCTTTGTCTTTTTACATTGCACTACTCGTCAGGTTGAGGGGGTGAAGAGCATATACAAAACACATTAACAACTTGCATCATTAGGAATATTATCTAATCTTTCCTTTATTTTAGCCTTCAATCTATTTAATATTTGTACATTTTCCTCTTCATATAGACTGAGATCTATATGTTCTATATGATTTAAGGTATTTTCATTCCCTTTTAAGCCTATCCACTCCATAATAGAATGATATATCTCATGCTCATAACTTTCAGATACCTCTTGAAATATATCGATCATTCCGTTTATAGCTGAATCTTTATCAGTTTTGTATAACGCTACTAATTTCAAATATTGCTTTTCTATATCTGTCATAATTATTCTATTATAGTGTGAGTTCGATGTATAATATCTTTAAAGTTTTCTTGTAAAAGATTAAAAACAGATAATTTACATATTTTAATGCCATAACAGAATGTGAAATCTCCGATTTTATTCCCATTACTATCCCAACTATCCCACCAAGCATCTAATAAATTGACTTCTTTAATATTTTGTTTACTACTAGGTCGAAGAATGGCGTATTCTTTTTCTATGTAACTTGTAAATTTATAAACTTTCACTCTGTAATCAATTTATCAATAATTCTTTTTTCAACTTGTATATGGGTATAGATTCCCATTAGTTGATAATCTCCTGCCATTAGTTCTTCCTTAGTTATGGGAGTTTCGCTGTTATCTTTGGCTTTCCAGACTCTCAAATCATCAATAGAGCCTAAAACTAACTCAATATCGTTATAATCTGAATGAATTATCCGATCATAAGCAGGCGTTATATACATAGATGGCCATCGTTTTCTTACCACTGGTGTCCAAACGGTATAAAAAGGCTTCATTAGGATTCCAGAATTGACAATAACCTCCATAGGAGTATCAAGACTTCCTGTTTGTTTGAATACCTCAATGAGTACCTTTCCCGCTTTTTCACAAATGGCTCTTGCAAAAGCAAATTGTTTGTTGTGTTCTTCTTTTTTGGGCTTTGCTTTTGGCGAATCTGCTAAAAATAGGGGAATAGCAACTATTTCGCCCTCTCTACTATAAGGATTATTCTTGAGCATATACTTTTATTAGGTTCTCACAGTTTTGAAGGTGTTATTATACGATTTATGCCAGTATTGGGATTCAGACAATTCTGCTAATTTTCAGGGCAGAAGAAAGCATAAGCGGAATGTACCAGTGGAGAGACCTATATCATTTTATTGGATAGTAGATCACAACTTTATCGCCTGACAGATAGAAAATAGTATCGTTCTTTTTCTCTTTTATATAACCAATGTATTTTTCTACAGAATACATAGTATCAATATCAAAGCTATTTAACAGGGCTGGATCTTCTTTAAGTTCTGATAATGTATATCTTAAAAAGCCATTTGCCCTATTCCAAGAAATCTCTTTTAATTTTCCTTCCTTATCATAGCGCGAAATGGTTTTGATAAGCAACTTCCCGTAATTGTTTTTTATAAAACCATCAGGATTATATTGATATGTGTCGGCTACTTTCTCGGTGTGAAGCACCTCAAAATCTCTTTTTGAGTCATTACAGCTTATGAGTAAAAAGCTGATAATGATACTTAGATGAGTCAAGGGGTTGTTTGTTTTCTTATCAAAGGATGGTGTTTTCTGTTTTTCTTTTAACAGAAAATAATTCAACCCTATATAAAAAGCGAAAATGCAGATACTGCAGGGGATGATAGAGTCATATACTACCACAGGGTTAATCTCCTCTTTCAAAAAGGTAGACCAACAAGCCTCCCTGTGTAAAAACTCAACCCTATTGACATATAGCCAAAAAACTAAAACAATCAAGAGCAATATATACTTGGCGGCTATAGATAAGAACTATGCAGAATTGGATAGGCATATCATAAAGAATAGCTGTGATGATATCACTTTCCCCATCGATACAAGAATAGCCATCAGGCAAAAATAATATCATCTGAATAGCTCCTATAATTACAGATAAGATGCTTATTTTTATACTTTCTTTCATTTCTATGTGATACATTTAGAGATGAACTATCTATTATAGTATGTGTGTTACGAGTTCGCATCAGCGACTAAAGAGAGCCCCATCTTTTTAGCTTTTTCAATCATAAAAGGATAGGCATCGTCATAGGAATTGCTGATAATTCCCTCAAGTATCGCTTCTTTGATCGCTTCCTTGAGCTGTCCTACCTCGCGGGAGGGACTTAGCCCAAAGAGCCTCATGATATCCTCTCCAGAGATAGGTGGTTGGAAGTTGCGAATATGGTCTTTTTCTTCCACTTCTACCACCTTTTGGCGAACGATTTGGAAGTTCTGGTGGTATTTTTTGTATCGTTGAGGGTTTTTGGTAGTGATATCCGCCTCACAAAGGGTCATCAGCGCCTCGAAGTCATCGCCAGCATCGAAGAGCAAGCGCCTTACTGCCGAATCGGTGACGATATCCTGAGCAATAATGATGGGGCGGGAGCTCATAGTGACCATTTTTTGGACGAACTTCATCTTTTCATTCTGAGGGAGGCGCAAGCGCTGGAATATCTTTACTACCATTTTCCCTCCGAGGAACTCGTGTCCGTGGAAAGTCCACCCTATTTTCTTATCAAATCGCTTGGTAGGCGCTTTGCCTATGTCATGCAAAAGGGCAGCCCAGCGAAGCCAAAGGTCATCAGTATGTTTGGAGATATTGTCCACCACCTCCAGCGTATGCCAAAAGTTGTCCTTATGTCGCTGTCCCTCCTTTTCATCAACCCCCTGTAGGGCGACCAATTCGGGAAGGATTAGGGAGAGTAAGCCCGTCTGGAAAAGGAGCTTAAAGCCTACAGAAGGAGTAGGGGAAGCGAGGATTTTGTTGAGTTCCTCGGCGATACGCTCGTTGGAGATAATCTTAAGCCGCTCCTTGTTATCGGCTATCGCCTGAAGAGACTTTTCCTCAATGACAAAATTCAGTTGAGCGGCAAAACGAATAGCCCTAAGCATACGCAAGGGGTCATCGGAGTAAGTCACATTAGGCTCTAAAGGTGTGCGGATAAGGCCGTTTTGTAGATCATCGACCCCATGGAAAGGATCTATAAGCTCCCCAAAAGAGTCCTTAGAGAGAGAGAGCGCCAACGCATTGATAGTGAAGTCACGACGGTTTTGGTCATCCGAGAGAGAACCATCCTCAACGATAGGCTTACGCGAGTCCTCACGGTAGCTTTCCTTGCGAGCTCCGACAAATTCGATATCGATATTCTCAGTCTTGATCATGGCTGTGCCAAAATTCTTGAAGACTGAAATTTTAGGATTGTTAGGAAGCTCAGCGGCGACTTTTTCAGCCAGAGAGATACCACTGCCTAAGGTAACAATATCAATATCCTTGGCCTGACCACGGCTAAGGAGTAGATCCCTGACGAAGCCCCCGACGACAAAACACTCTTGGTTGTTCTCGTGGGCGATTTGGGAGATAAGATGAAAGATAGGATCGGAGAGCGCAGCAGCGTAATTCATGATGATAGGTTCAGAGAGCAAAAAAAATATAAAATAATAAAAAAATAGTAGTTAGAGACTTAGTCCCAGCTACTTTTGTAAGAGAGGGCGTACTTTCCGCCACCGGTTAGGCAAAGCGTAATAGCCCCTCCAATGAAGAGGGCAAGGTTCTCAATAGCCCAAGCTCCCGTAGAAGGATCGATCACGAAGGCCTCACTACGGTGTACCAAGAAGATAGCCGTAAGGCAATTGATAGCAATGAGCATAGAGAAGAAGCGAGTTCTGTAGCCCAGAATTACCAAAATGGGAGCTAAGAGTTCTCCCAGATAGGTGCCATACGCCCAAATGGTAGGTAACCCATTGTTGGTCAGCTGTATTTCTACGAAGCTGATATCATGGAGCTTAGAGAATCCATGGAAGAGGAGAATACCCCCTATGACAATTCTGAGGAGGAGCACCCCCGCATCTGTATTTTTTTTAGGCTCTTTGTTGGTATTTTGATAGAACATTTGGAAACGATTTAAAGCAAGCCGTACTCTCTTGAAAAAGAACTACTTAAGGGAAATGCATGTCAGTAAATATAAGTGTTCACACTCACCTTAATTTTGAAGCGGTCATATAGCAAAGTTTTGAATTTCAGAGCGATATTCACATCAGAAAAGATCATAGCGCGGCTAATACTTGAAGTAAAGACAACTTCACCAATCAAGTATTCTACCAAATAAGTTCCCTCTTGGGTCATAAGCACATAACTTATATTGGGCGCTATATCCACAGGCTTGGAAATTTTTGCAAAAATACAAAAAAACAAAATAAATATCAACAATTTTTTGAATATAAATGAGTTGGGATTTTTTTAAATAGAAGAATATTTTTTAAATAATTAAAAATCAGTAAATTATAAAATAAAGATATTCAGGAGGGATGATATGGTAAGAAATACGCTGGCAGGGGGCTACAAGCTCGCACCAACACAGCTGCAAGAAATGTACTATTGGAATTTAACATTTTTATAAAAGAAGAAGTGTGATAAAAGTTGTATTTTTGCATAACTAAAAAAAAAGATATGCGAAAGCGTTTTTTTTTACTACTGTTTTCCTTGCCACTGCCTGTGGTGTGGGGACAACAACAGGACACAATTGTTAAGAGGGATAGTATAGCTCCAACGGAGACGGTGTATGATCTGGAGGAAGTGCTTTTCTTCGGGAGTCAGCCTGTGTTCAGGAATGAAGAAGATCGGAAGAAATATGAGCTATTGCGCTACAGAGTAAAGCGAGTGTACCCCTATGCTAAGTTGGCGGCAGATAAGCTCTACCGGATAGAGAAAGTATTGGATTCGCTGCCGAACAACCGCCAGCGGAAGAAATATACCAAGCGAGTACAGGAAGATGCTGAGGCGCGCTTTACCGAAGAGCTAAAGAAACTTTCCCGTTCGCAGGGACGGATACTTATCAAGCTCATCTATAGGCAGACAGGAGAGTCGGCGTACAACTTGGTGAAGAATCTTAGGAGTGGGTGGCGTGCTTTTTGGTATAATAATACTGCTTGGTTTTATGATTTGTCCCTCAAGAGCACCTATAATCCGGAGGAAGTAGAAGAAGATTTTTGGATAGAAGATATTCTACTAAGAGCCTTTTCTTCAAACGAATTGGAGATGCAACCTCCTGCAATCCATATAGACTACCAAGCGATAGAGCGGAAATGGCGTAAGAAATAAGAGCAAGAAGATAAAAAGGGGCGAATACCATTCGCCCCTTTATGATTAGAAAGAAATTTTTACACCAAAATTGACTCCTAAAGAAGAATAAGAGGCTTTTTCAGTAAGTTTTTTAGCGGAATTGTTGGCAAGCTCTTCCTTGGTAGCTTCTCCGACATAGTCGGTGTGCTGGTGGTATACCTGACCGCGGAGTACATCGTTGTAAGATCCGTTGGTGAATCCGTCCAAGGACTTGAGCGGCACCTCTACATTTCTGTTTTGTCCAGCTACACTGATAGTCGCTTTGAGGGTTTGGTTAAACTCTCTTAGCTCAGAATAGTCACGCTTTACAGCGATATTCATATATTCCAATTCGGCAAAGATAGCGAGCTTTTCAGTCACATTGTACTTATACCCGAAAGCGGCGATAGTACCAAAAGGCATTTTCCCTTTGTAATCTTCAGTGTAAGAAGTCTCAATGGTAGCACCTTGCTTGATCACAGCAGAGGTAGGTAGTCCAGAGAGTCCAGGGAGAGAAAGTCCCAAGCGAGCCAGAGCAGCAACAGGGATGTCCTGATTGGTAGTGGTGTAGGAGTGAGCAATGGCCTCAGTCTTTCCACCGATTTTGGTAAGGATTCCAAAACGTCCGTAGAAGTTGTCTGTAAAGTTGTAGATTACCGAAAGAGCCGCCCCGAAGGCACGTCCACGCCCCTTTACCTCTCCATCGATAGTGGCAGTAAGAGGGGTATTGGCAATGTTCTTTTGGCTTATCTCACGCTTTACGAGTTGGTCTTCCCCATAGAGATACCCAGCGCTGATATCGATTCCCCAAGTTTTGTTGAAGAAATAGCCGACTCTGAGCTGGCTATTGATTCCTTCTCCAAAAGTACCAAAGCGTACACTTTCCTTGCCGTTGATACTTTCCTCGCCTATTTTGGTAGAGGGCACTCCCCAGGCGTATCCTCCAGTGACAGATACATAAACCTGAGCGGAGGCAGTGTAGCCAGCCCATAAAAGGGAAGCTACAAGAAAAATTCTCTTCATATGAAATTAATTAAAAGAATGATTTTTATTATTTTTCTGTAGTTTGAGCCATTCTTGAGCCACACTTAGGGGGCGAGCTATGATGGCCTTATCCCCTTGGATGAGGATAGGACGCTCTATGAGCTTAGGATATTGGTGCAGTAGCTCAATGATTTGTGTATCAGTGAGGGAATCACTACCTACTTCCTTCCAGATAGCTTCTTTCTTGCGCACCAAATCGATAGGAGGGATGCCTAATTTGTGTAATAATTCTTTTATCTGAGCTACAGAAGGAGGATTTTTGAGATAGTCAATGATCTCAATAGGTTGTTCATCTTCTTCTTTTAAGAAAGCCAAGCATTCTCGACTTTTGCTGCAATGAGGGTTGTGATAAATGATCAATTTTTTAATGATTAATAATTAATATTCAATGATTAATAGTTTCAAAATAATAAAATAAGATTTTATTTTTAATTGAAATAGTTGATTTGTGCTTCTACTAAAAATACTAATTTGCCATTGTAACGCACTTCTTTTTGTATCCAATTTCCTTTTTTATCATACTGATAGGAAAGCTCAGAATAAGCGGGAAGGGTTCCATTGGCTGACATAGACTGTTGGTAAGGTAATTTTTCGTCTTTATAGAAATAAATCACCTTCATATTGTCTACGAAATCTACATAGTCATCCTTTGTAATTTTTGTATGATAGCCATCAGCATTATATTCGTTGTGAAAGACATATTTTTTTTCATTGTCAGGCGTTCTGTACACCTTTTCCAACACTTTATTATCCTTATCATAAGTTGTCCAACACTTTTCGATTAGTTTTCCTTCGTTGTTATAGGTCATACAGTTAACGGGGTTACCTCGGTCATCTAATTGGCAAACGGTAGTACGACGATGATCGGTTTCTCGGCTTTCGTTCTTCTTATCATCATACGTGGTGGAGATTTCTTGAGTCATTTCACCTTTTTTGTTATATATTTTTTCGTTTATACATCTATTTTTGTTGTCATAAGAGAGTTTTCGGTGTCTTGTGACTTCATTTTTATCGTTATAATCTATTTTTTCGATTACTTTACCAGCTTTGTTGAATCTTATAAAAACATTTTTGTCGTATATAAAACCAATGCTGGTATTTTTTTCAATCGATTTGTCCTCCTTTTCTTTTATTTCATAAGGAATGATACGTACAGATTCGATTTTTCCCTTTAATCGTAAGTAGGGAAGCATATTATCATCCTGTGCGAAGGAAGAAAAGGAGTATAATGTAATTAGAAAAAGATATAAGGACTTCATCATACAGTATTTTAGTAATAAGTTATTTTTCTTTTGATAATAGCCACAGCTTCTTCGTCAAGGAAATACGTTTTTTCGATCCAGTTGCCTTTGCTGTCGAACTTGTACTTAAAAGTAAGTGTTTCGGGATCATCATCTCCTATGATGGCAGTGTGTTCTATAGGGTAAATTTCATCTTTATAGACATATTTGTAAGTAATATCCCCCTTGGGAAAAGCGATATAATAATTCTTCGCTTCTATGATTCTCCCTTTGTCGTCATACTTATAGGAGACCTGTCGTTCGAGTTCACCGTCTTCGTATATAGTAGATTTGGCAAGTTTCTGGTTTTTGTCATACTCATAAGAAATTTCTTTGAAAGCCTCTCCATCGGAGTCAAAAAAGATTACTCTAATGGGGAGTCCTTCGTCGTTGAGGGTTATCTCTCTTCTAGTTCGTTTATCACTCTTGTGGGAAGAATGGGCAATAGCAGTACCTTTTTTTTCCTTGTCATTATAGGAATAAGAGATTTTTCGGGTTATTTTTTCGGGGAGGAAAAGCACAGTTTCTTTAACAACTCTATTTTTATTATCATAGACAGTTTCTTTGATATCGGAGGGTTTCCCCTTTTCACTATAGGAAGTGAGCTTGATGACCCGTCCTTTTTTGTCCAAGATGATAGACATATTATAGTCAAAAGAGTCGACCAGGAAATCTCCTTCAATCTCATCAGATTCCTCTTTAGTAATATCAATAGATTTTACATTACCTTTTACCTGACAGGAAAGGCGAACATCTTCTTGCCCCCATGATAAGGTACAAAGAAAGAGAAAAATAATAAATAAATGATTCATAGATATCAATTTTAGTAGTAAGTAATTTCTCTTTCGATAGTTGCAGCGGCTTCTCCATCAAGGGAATATGTTTTTTCGATCCAATTACCTTTGCTGTCGAGCTTGTACTTGAGCGTAAAAGTCTGAGAAGGTTCCTCTCCTGATGTAACTATATATTTGGTAGGGAAAAGTCCCTTTTCGTACAAGTATTTGGTAGAAAAATGCAATTCATAAGTCCTATTCATCTTATTGTCTATCCTTGTGAATCTGTTTTTATCATCATACTCATAGGAAATGCTATGAACAAGTTTGTTTTTATCATCATAAGAAAGAGATTCAGATAGGAATCCATTTTTGGAATATTTGAGCACCCTTTTCCCCTCCAATTTTCCTTCGAAATTGTACGCTAAGATCTCAGCGGGAAGGAGATTATCGCTTAAAGATATTACCATTTTAGATTTTTTGTTAGGAAAGCCTGTAGAGGTAATGGTAGCAGAGGCTTTTTTCTGCTTATCATCATAGGTATAGGAAGTGGTTTGAGTAAGTTTTTCAGGGACAAGCTCAAGGACTTCCTTGGAGACATGATTTTTGTCATCATAAGTCCATTTTTGAATTGTTTTAGGCTGTCTTCCTCGGAAATAAGTATCCAATTCGGTGATACGTCCCTTTTTGTCAAAGAGGAGGAACTGGTCATCATCTAAGGGATCAAACAAAAGCGCCTCAGCAGCTTTGGGGAGTTTGCTCTGAGTGATTGTCAGGGATTTTATATTGCCCTCTAGCTGATAGACTTGTTGGCGTTTTTCATTTTGCCCCCAAGCGAGGCAACCTATGAATAAGAATAAGTAGATAAGCTTCATAAAAATTAGTAATAAGAAATTTCTCTATAATCAATCGTAGTGTACACGGATTTCACTTCCCCTGTGAGGAAATAAGGAGATGTCCTTGTAAGCACTTGTCCGAAACAGGTGTATGAAAACAATAATAGGCAATAAATTATAAATGTTTTCATAGGATTATATTCATTCAGTTAGTCATTATCTATCACGAATTTGATATAACAGAAGCTCCTTAGAAAAGTTAATCACTAAGTCTCTTAAAATGTTTTATGGCAAGTGACCCCAAAGCTACTAAAAATAAAATATGGTGAATGGGTTCTAAAAATAGAATCTTAAAGCTATATGCTATATAAATTTCAAAGTCACTAAACTGAGTAATACCATCCATCCCAAAATTTTCATGTATAAAATAGAGATCTAAAGAGGATATACTCTGTAAAAGGAACCAACCTAATATAAGAAAATACTCCCAACGGTGCTTATTTGCAAATTTCTTTATTATGAAGAAACTTATTAAGTAGGGAATGAGTCCTATAATAATGATATATTTGAGACTTACCATTGTCTATCATGAGTAAATAAACAATAAATAATGAGGGAGATTATATAAGGTCACTGAGGTTTTTGACAGCGACATAGCGTTCGACATTGAAGCCTTCGGCGTATTCCTTATTGATAAGTCTGCCCAAATCCTGAGCGCGGTAGGTGATGCTATCACGGAAGTTTTGGCTATTGATAAGAGTTTGTGGTTCCTTGGTATCCTCGTCCAAGAACTGAGAACGATAAGCGAGGACAGCCTCTAACTTTTTGCCTAAGAAGCCAGTGATATCGACCACGAAATCGGGGCGTAAGTCCTTCCATTGGATATAGTGATAGACCACCTTAGGGCGCCAAGCCTGTTGAGGAGAGCCGTCGTCATCGGTGGTTTCGATACGGCGCAAGCCACTGAGGAAACAAGCATCACTGACGAGCTTTCCTCCCTTGCCGTGGTCGATATGCCTATCATCGAAAGGGTTACAGATGACAATTTCGGGGCGGTACTTTCGGATTTTCTTAATCACCTCTATCTGGTGCTCTTTGTCATTGACAAAGAAACCATCGGCGAAGCATAGGTTTTCGCGGACTTTGACCTCAAGTAGGCGAGCGGCCTCCTGAGCTTCTTGGCGGCGGAGTTCGGCACTACCACGAGTACCAAGTTCCCCTTGGGTAAGGTCGATAATACCAACAGTTTTTCCTAAACTAATTTCTTTGGCGAGAGTGCCTGCACATCCGAGTTCTACATCGTCGGGATGTGCTCCAAATGCTAAAATATCTAATTTCATGTCTTTTTACGTAATATAGGTCAGTGAACAGAGGTCAGTGAACGGTGAACAGAGAACAGAGGTCAGTGACGCGCAAATATACAAAAACTTTTCCAAAGAACAAGACTTTGAAAAAGTTTTTGCTGAAAAATTTTGAACAGACTAAAAAAATATACTTATTTTCTTAGCGATGTAAGTAAGATTAATTTTTTACACGGAAGGCTTTTTCCTGAGGGTAGTAGGCTACTTCATCCAATTCTTCCTCGATGCGGAGCAGTTGGTTGTACTTGGCCATACGGTCAGAACGAGAAGCCGAACCTGTTTTGATCTGGCGTGTATTGAGTGCTACAGCGAGGTCAGCAATGGTGTTGTCCTCAGTTTCGCCAGAGCGGTGAGACATAATAGAGGTATATCCAGCACGGTGTGCCATATCCACAGCGGCGATGGTTTCAGTAAGGGTACCTATCTGGTTAACCTTGATAAGGATAGAGTTGGCTACTCCCTGAGCGATACCTCTTTCCAAACGTTCTACATTGGTTACGAAGAGGTCATCCCCTACGAGCTGTACACGATCGCCAATGGCTTCGGTAAGGAGTTTCCAACCGTCCCAGTCATTTTCGTCCATACCATCTTCGATGGAAATAATAGGATACTTGTTGACCAATTCGGTAAGGTAAGCCACCTGCTCAGCAGAGGTACGTTTTTTACCCTTAGCCCCTTCGAACTTGGTATAATCATATACTCCATTGTCGTAGAACTCAGAGGAAGCGCAGTCAAGAGCGATTTTCACCTCTTCACCAAATTTGTATCCAGCTTTTTCTACAGCTTTTTTGATGGTTTCGATGGCATCTTCAGTACCTTCGAAGGTAGGAGCGAATCCTCCTTCGTCCCCCACAGCAGTGCTAAGTCCGCGATCGTGGAGAACTTTTTTGAGGTTGTGGAAGATTTCAGAGCCCATCTGTAGTGCTTGAGAGAAAGATTCTGCTTTGATAGGCATAATCATGAATTCTTGGAAAGCGATAGGCGCATCGGAGTGAGAGCCCCCGTTGATAATATTCATCATAGGGACAGGGAGCGTATTGGCACTTACCCCGCCGACATAGCGATAGAGAGGAAGCCCTAAAGACTCAGCGGCCGCTTTGGCTATGGCAAGAGATACCCCAAGGATCGCATTGGCACCCAAGCGAGATTTGTTGGGAGTGCCATCGAGCTCAATGAGCACCTTGTCGATGAGATTTTGGTCGAAAACATTCATACCAATAATTTCCTCAGCGATGATGTCATTGACATTTTCCACAGCTTTGAGGACTCCTTTACCTAAATACTCTTTGCCTCCATCACGAAGTTCTACGGCCTCATATTCGCCAGTGGAAGCGCCAGAAGGTACTGCAGCACGGCCACGAGCACCGCTATCGGTGATTACATCTACCTCGATGGTAGGATTACCTCTTGAATCGAGGATTTGTCTTGCATGTACGTCTAAGATAATATTCATATCGTTGCTATTTAAAAATGGTTGTTATTCGTTCTAAGAGATATAGCAAAAAGGTCAGTCGTCAGTGGGAACTGACAGCTGACCTTAAGGGTTATTTCTTTTTATTTTGAGCATTGCGTTGAGCTTCGGCCTGTTCCATCATCTCTCGCATTTTGCGCTGGAACTTGCTTTCCTTACGCGGTTTTTGTTTGTTCTCCTGAATCTTGGCATGGATGCGTTTTTCATCGATAATCCAATACTTGATTGCCAACATAATGAATATGGTAATGAGGTTGGATATAAAGTAATACAAGCTCAAGCCGCTGGCATAATTATTGAAGAAGAACAACATCATAATAGGAGAGAGGTACATCATGAACCTCATATCCGGCATACCCTCCTGCTTGGTTTGCTGCATTTGTCCTGTAGTCATGAGCATGTAGATTAGCATAGTCACAGAAGCTAATATAGGGAACAAGCTCACGTGATTTCCATAGAAAGGAATGGAGAAAGGTAGCTGAGCCACAGCATCGTAAGAGGAGAGGTCTTCAGCCCACATAAAAGATTTTTGTCGGAGCATGAAAGCTGTAGGGAAAAAGCTAAAGAGTGCGAAAAAGACCGGCATCTGGAGTAGGGCAGGAATACAGCCACTGAGAGGATTGACACCCGCCTTGCTGTAGAGTGCCATGGTCTCCTGTTGGCGCTTCATAGCATTCTCAGATCCCTTATATTTGTTATTAATTTCCTCAATCTCAGGGCGAAGTACTTTCATTTTAGCTTGAGAGAGATAGGACTTATACTGAATAGGAGAGAGGAGGATACGCACGATAATAGTTAGCACGATGATTGCTACTCCAACAGCCATAAAGGAGGAGAGCAGGTCAAAGACAGGAATTACGAACCATTTGTTGATCCAGCCAAAAATACCCCATCCTAAAGGAATAGCCTTGGTAAGTCCATACTCTTTGTCATATTTTTTAAAGATATGATAATCAGAAGGTCCGTAGAAGAAGTGAAGTGATTCGCTGAGCTCTCCAGAGGTAAAAGCAATGGGGGTAGCCGTAGCGAAAGCCTTGGTAGCTTGTACATTGTCTCCTTCGGAGGTTGCTAAGTTTTTGGAAGAAATCTTTCCAGAGGCCAAAGGCTTATCGGAGATCAGGAAAGAGCTGAAGAGGTGTTGTTTGAAATCAACCCATTTGATACTCTTGAACTCCTCAGAATCTTCGCCCCCTGCACTAAGCTTATCATCGCGATTGTCCTCATACTGCACTACTGCCTGTACATATCTGTCCTCATAGGTTACACTCTTTTCCATGCGGCGAGCCTTAAGCTTCCACAAGAGCTCAGGAGTAACTCCAGTATTGAATACCTGAGAGAGTCCTACACTACGAATAGAGAAATCCACCATATACTCATCAGGACGGAGGGTGTATACGTATTCTAAATATTGATTATCAGATACGTGTAGCTTCATGGAAAGCGTGTTTCCAGAGAGAGTAGGAGAGAAGAAGAGATCCTTAGTCTCCAGTGTACGATTATCATTGGTGGTAAACTTTAGAGAGAATGAAGCATTCCCATCCTTGATCAGTTCAACAGGTTTACCATTGTAAGTTTTCTGATTTTTGACTAAAAGATTGGTAATCTGTCCCCCTTTGTTGCTTACCTGAAGCTTGATAAGATTGTTTTCGATTTCGGTAAAGGCTCCTTCTTTGGTAGAAGGGAGTGCGGCAGAGAAGCCAAAAGCCCCAAGAGTCTCCTTATACTTACTTAGCCCTAAGGAATCGGTAGGTAGGGTAGTGGATGCAGGAGTAGCCACCTGCTGAGAGGAGGACTGTTGGGTAGTGTTATTTGTCGATTCGGTAGTTTGCTGAGGTGGTTTCTGGTTGTACATGTAGTATATCAGTACAACAAACATCAGCGCGAATCCAATAAGAGAAAAAGTATTATTGCGTTTTTCTTCCATAAATTAATTTTCTGAAATTTGTATATTTATAATTTGGCAAAGGTACAAAATAAAATTGTTATAGAAAAACTTCTTTTACTATAAATGATTATTTTTTCTTGTGTACAATATTTGTAGTCAATCCCATATCTTAAGAAAGAGGAGGGTGATTTTGAAGGGCGAATCCCTCACATACTCAGCCGCACCAGCCCGCTGACTTTGCCCTTAGGCTCATGTCAATTTTTTGCGAACCATTTTTGATTGACTAAAGATTTCTGTTTGAGTATCAAACTATTTTTCTAATTTGTATTGTAAAGCTGCTTGTACAAAGGCTACAAAGAGCGGATGAGGGTGAGCGACAGTACTCTTGTATTCAGGATGGTACTGTACCCCTACAAACCAGCGATGTGTAGGTACTTCGACTACTTCCACTAAGCCTGTCTCAGGATTGGTACCAGAGCAGAGAAGTCCAGCTTCTTCCAAGGGCTTTCGGTATTCGCTATTGAACTCATAACGGTGGCGGTGGCGCTCGCTGATGTGTTTACTTTTGTAAGCCTCATATACACGGCTGCCCTCCAAGAGCTCACAATCCCAAGCCCCGAGGCGCATGGTGCCCCCCTTCTGAGTGATGTGTTTTTGTGCCTCCATCAGGTCGATAACCTTGTAGATAGCCTTGGGATTGACCTCGGCTGTATGTGCATTCTCGAAGCCTGCCACATGGCGAGCAAACTCAATAACGGCCATTTGCATACCCAGACAAATCCCTAAGAAAGGAATATTGTGCTCACGGACATACTGGATAGCCTTGATCTTCCCTTCGAGTCCACGTTCGCCAAAACCAGGAGCTACTAAGACCCCATCGAGAGTGCTGAGCTTATCAACCAAGTTGGATTCATCCAGATACTCAGAGTGAATCATGATCACTTCCACCTTGACCTCATTCTCAGCCCCTGCATGGATAAAAGCCTCCAAGATAGACTTATAGGCATCGGGCAGTTCCACATACTTGCCCACGAGCCCTATACGCACCCTGTGTTTTGGATTCTTATGTCGCTGGAGGAAAGTATTCCATTGGGTCAGCTCAGGAGCTTGATTGTCAGGGAGAGCTAACTTTTTGAGAACCACCTTGTCAAGCCCTTCTAAAAGCATAAGATTGGGGACATCATAGATTGTAGGCACATCAATAGACTGGATGACGGCCTCCTTTTTCACATTGCAGAATAGTGCGAGCTTTTGTCTGAGATCGTCTGGTAAGTCCCTATCGGTACGGCACACTAGGACATCGGCTTTCAGACCACTCTCCATGAGTGTTTTGACACTGTGCTGAGTAGGCTTGGTCTTGAGCTCTCCAGCGGCAGCCAGATAAGGTACGAGGGTCAGGTGAACTACAATCGCATTGTTATCCCCCAGTTCCCACTGGAGTTGACGTACAGCCTCGATATACGGGAGCGATTCGATATCCCCTACAGTTCCTCCTATTTCAGTGATGACAATATCATATTGGCCACTCTTGCCAAGAAGTTGTATACGGTCCTTGATTTCGTTGGTAATATGAGGGATCACTTGCACTGTTTTGCCAAGGAACTCCCCACGGCGTTCTTTTTCGATGACACTTTGGTAGATACGACCAGTGGTCACATTGTTAGCCTGAGAGGTGAAGACATTGAGGAAACGTTCGTAGTGGCCTAAGTCAAGATCCGTTTCGGCGCCATCTTCAGTGACATAACACTCCCCATGTTCGTAAGGATTGAGTGTGCCAGGGTCAATATTGATATAAGGATCCAACTTTTGAATAGTTACTCTATAGCCTTTAGCTTGTAAGAGTTTGGCCAGAGAAGCAGCGATGATCCCCTTGCCTAAGGAAGAGGTCACGCCCCCAGTTACGAAGATGTATTTGGTATTGTTCATGTGCTTTACTAAGATAGGGCAAAAGTAAGGATAATTTGCGAATAAAACAATTTCTTTTTGAAATGATTTTTTTAGTAGGAAGAAAGAGGGGGCAGCAATAAAAACCCCAAAGAGCAAATGCCCTTTGGAGTAGAGGAAAGTCTATCTAATGTAAGATGTATTTTTATGGGGGCAAAGATAAACATAAAAAATAAACTACCAAATATTTTTTTAAAAGAAGAGGAGAAAAGCTGTTAAAAACAAAAATATTTGATAAAAACCACTATTCCATAAAAAAGTTGTATATTTGCCCCTAAATATTTAGAGAAGATGAAAAAGCTTTATTTACTATTTTTAATGGGAGGATTTTTGGGTAGTTTCCAAGGAGTTGCCCAGCAGCTAAAGATTAATCAGAGTCAGCAAATCAAAGATCTTATGGAGGTAAAAAAAGAGTTCAGCCGCCAGGAGAAGACCTATCAGATACAGGTGTATAACGGAAATGTAACAGAGGCGAATGAACATGTGAAACGTGCAACCTCTAAGTTTCCCTATCCAAGTTTCTTAGTATTTGAAACTCCGAACTACAAAGTTCGTATGGGGCTATTTCGCACCCGCTTGGAAGCAGAAAAAGCGCTAACCAAAGTAAAGAATACCTATCCAGCTGCATTTGTTGTGGCACCTTATTAGAGTGAAGAATGAAGAGTGAAGAATGTAGCCAAGTGAATGAGCTTGGGTATGTGGTGAAGCGAGTGTGTGACCAGTGAGGGATCTTTACCCTTTTACCCCCTTCAACTCTCAAATCCTTAAATTCCAAAATCCTTAAACCCTTAAAATAAAATGTTTTATAAACCACACAAAGAAGGTGTAAAAATTATCTTTGGGAGTACAGCTATGGTAGCTTTATTCCTTATACTTATAGATCAATTTGTCACAATAGAGTGGCTTAGGGTAACACTAATGTTGGTTGTCTTAGCCTTCTATATACTAATTTTACAATTTTTCAGGAATCCTAAGCGAGAGACACCTATCAATCCTAACCATATCATCTCCTCCGTAGATGGGAAGGTGGTAGTGATAGAAGAAGTAGAAGAGAATGAATACTTCAAGGACAAGCGTAGGATGGTTTCCGTATTCATGTCGCCCCTGAATGTACATGTAACCCGCTATCCGATGAGTGGAGAGGTAGTCTATAGTAAGTATCATCCTGGGAAATACTTAGTAGCATGGCACCCTAAAGCCTCTGAGGAGAACGAGCGCACTACAGTAGTGGTAGAAAATACCCAATTCGGTAAGGTACTCTATCGACAGATAGCAGGCGCTTTGGCTAAGCGTATAGTCAACTATGCCAAAGAAGGAGATCAAGCAGTACAAGGGGAAGATGCTGGTTTTATCAAGTTTGGCTCCCGAGTAGACATCTACCTACCTCTATCGGCGAAAATCAAGGTTACCCTTGGTCAGAAAGTCAAAGGAGGGATAGACATCATAGCAGAGGTATAGTTCCCCTTGATGAAAGAACAAACAACAGAAATAGCAGCGCTTCTGCTCACTTGGTATGCTGCCCATAAGCGAGAGCTGCCCTGGAGAGGGGCACGTAACCCCTATTACGTATGGCTGTCGGAAGTCATACTACAACAGACCCGAGTAGCTCAGGGATTGCCCTACTACCAAAGGTTTGTGGAGCAGTTCCCCACTGTAGAAGCCCTTGCTCAGGCCCCTGAAGCTCAAGTGCTAAAGGTATGGCAGGGCTTGGGATACTATTCCAGAGCCAAGAACCTACAGCGTGCAGCCCAGTATATAACAGAAGAGCTACAAGGAGTCTTTCCCAGCACCTATGAAACCCTACTCAAGCTCAAGGGAGTAGGAGAGTATACAGCAAGCGCTATAGCCTCTATATGCTATAATGAGCCCAAGGCCGTGGTAGATGGTAATGTGTATAGAGTACTCAGCCGAATATTCGATATAGATACTCCTATCAATACCACTGAAGGAGCAAAATATTTTAAAGAACTGGCGCAAGAGCTTCTGGACAAAGAGCGAGCAGGAGAGTACAATCAAGCCATTATGGACTTTGGAGCCCTACAATGCAAGCCCCAATCTCCTGATTGTGAGAGCTGTATTCTTAGTGCCAAGTGCTTGGCCTATCATAGAAAGAAAGTAACACAGCGACCGGTAAAGATAGCCAAGATAAAACCTATTCATAGGTATTTTCACTATTGTGTCCTAAAAGATTCCCAAGGCAATACCCAGCTGCACAAGCGGGAGGCGAAAGATATATGGCAAGGACTCTATGAGTTTCCCCTTATAGAAGTAAAAGAGAATACAACAGAGGCTCAAGTGATAGAAACCATAAGAGCACAATATCCTCAGACGACATATATAAAGAAATATGCCACAGAGTTTCTACACAAGCTCACACATCAGCACTTACACACCTGTTTTTGGGAGGTAGAGGTAGCAGAAGTATTGTCGGACGGTCTTCCTATAAGAGAACTTGTACACTATCCTATGCCAGCGCTACTGATAAAATTCTTAAAAAAAGAGAAGATTTGAAAAATAAAACGTATCTTTGAAGAAAAATATAGGATATGAACGGAACACTTAATAAAGTAATGCTAATAGGCAGGTTGGGCAGTGATGTAAAACTTACCTATTTTGACAAAGATTCATGTACAGGTCAGGTATCCTTGGCTACGGATGAATCCTATACGGATAAAACCACTCAAGCAAAGGTAGAGAATACCCAATGGCACAATGTAGTATTCTATAATAAGATGGCCGAGCGTGTGGAGAAATATGCCAAGAAGGGCGATCTACTCTATGTAGAAGGGCGCTTGCGTACCCGCCAGTACCAAGGGCAGGATGGTCTCACCCGTTATGTTACCGAGGTAGTAGCTTTGGATATTAACTTTCTCTCTCCCAAGAGAAGTACAGAAGGACAAGCCACTCCTACTACAACTACAGCCACGGCAGCTCAGGCAGAGCCTACTGCAGCAGCAGAGGCAGCTCCTACGGAGACAGGAGGCGCTCCCTTCTAAAAATAAGAGGACAAGGGAAGTCCTTATTGTATAACTAAATTCATTATTTTGGATACAGACTCGTCGATAAGTCAATTATTAGCTTCGCCCACAGCAGATTTGATCATTAGGGCATTTATATTTATCTTTTTATTAGGCTGTTCTGCCCTTATATCAGGGTCAGAGACAGCACTTTTCTCCTTGTCCAATACAGAACTGGAAGAAGAAGAGGAAAAGGGGCAAAAGACCATAGTGCAGCTGCTGAGAAAACCGCAAAAGCTGCTGGCTACTATACTGATAGCGAATAACTTAGTAAATATATCTATAGTACTTGTCTTTGCTCCCTTGGGAGAATTTCTCTTTGGAGGGATGAACGAATGGGGCAGAGCCATCTTCGAGGTAGGGATACTTACCTTTGTCATACTGCTATGTGGTGAGATTTTGCCTAAGATCTATGCCAATCGCAACAATAGGATTTTTGCCCGTAAGGTAGCCCCTATCATCAAAGTCTTGGATACCCTCTTCACCCCCATCAGTGGTATCATGACCTTATTCACTACCTTTGTCAATAATCGCTTACATAAGAGTTCCTCCATTTCGGTAGGGCAACTCTCACAGGCCTTAGAACTTACCTCACAGGAGGACACCACCCAAGAGGAGCATAAAATACTCTCAGGGATTGTTTCCTTTGGGAATACCGATATACGAGCAGTGATGCACCCACGTATAGATATTTCAGCGATAGAAGAATCAATGACCTACAGAGAGGTACTGACCTTTATCCAAGAGAATGGATATTCACGAGTGCCAGTATATCAAGAAAATATAGATAAAATCACGGGAATTATCTACGCTAAGGACTTGCTACCATATCTGGAAGAAGAGGATTTCGATTGGCGAAAAATCAAGCGAAAAGCCTTCTTTGTGCCAGAGAATAAGAAATTGGACGACCTATTGACTGAGTTTCAGCAGCGAAAAATCCACTTAGCTATAGTGGTAGATGAGTATGGAGGAACCTTAGGAGTTGTCACACTTGAGGATATCATAGAAGAAATTGTAGGAGAGATCAGTGATGAGTACGATATGGAAGATACCTTCTATACCAAGATAGACGATCGCAATTTCCTCTTTGATGGGAAGACCTCTTTGAAAGACTTCTATAGAGTGCTTTCGGTAGAAGAGACCGATCAAGAAGACTTTGAGAAGGTCAGAGGAGAGAGTGAGACCATAGCTGGATTCCTACTGGAACTGATAGAATCTTTTCCTGAGAAAAAGCAAGAAATCCCATACAAACATTATATTTTCACCATAGAAGATATAGATAAAAAGCGAATCAAACAACTAAAAGTTACCATCAGATGATATATAGGATACTGATAAGCAGTGTATTGCTACTTGTGATAAGTTGTTCAGGCAATATACAGCCCAAGCCAAAAGCCTTTCTTCGCTTGGAGTACCCTGAACCTACTTATGACACTATAAAAGAGTCTTGTCCTTTTTCTTTTGAGAAGAACCATCTTTCCTTCCTCAATCTTCAGAAAGGGTGCAGTATGAATCTGGACTATCCCCAGATGAAAGCCACCATATATATCACCTATAAGCCAGTGAAGGACAACCTTACCAAACTGCTCAAGGATGCCCAGAACTTCACCTACGAACATACGATCAAGGCAACAAATATAGTAGAACAACCCTATTTGAACGAAAAAGACAAGGTATACGGTATGTTCTACGAGGTAGATGGCAATGCAGCCTCCCAATCCCAGTTCTATATCACCGATAGTGTGAATCACTTTATCACAGGGTCTATCTACTTCAAGGTACGCCCCAATTATGACTCGATCTATCCAGCGGCACTCTATCTCAAGAGAGATATACGACGTATCATGGAAACAACCCATTGGAAATAAATACTATGCAAAGAAAAATACTCCAAATATTTCTGCTCCTCACCTTTCTTTTGGTAAGTTGTAGGAAAGAAGATCGTCAGCGCAATCCCTACCTGCAAGAGGCTAAGTTCTCCCGAACTATCAATCTTCGCTTGGCAGAATACAATCGTCTTAGAATCCCAGGAACTGCTGTATTGGTAGACAATGTAGGGCTCAGAGGCATAGTAGTGGCCAATATAGGCAACAATTTCTTAGCATGGGACAGAGCCTGTCCCTCCCAAGCCTTGGCCGAATGTAGTCAGATGACCCTTGAGAGTGACAACCTCTTTATGCTATGCCCATGTACAGGAGTGAAGTACAACCTACTTAACGGATATCCACAGAAGAAAGCAGACACAGATAAAGAGAAGAATACTAACTACCCTATGCTGAACTATCAGGTAGTGGTACAAGGAGATTTGCTAACGATATCGAACTAAATGCTATACAACCTACTCAATACCACCAAGACTGCACGCTTCTTTGCCATATATGGTATGGGAGTATTGCAACTGTTACTATGTCGCTATGGGATACTTTCCCTTGAGATAAGCCCTATTACCCTATTAGAAACCTTACTCATGAGCTTTCTTCTACTGGTGAATCTTTCCACCATCAACCTTTTGGTAAGGAAGAACCAGCTGAGTGAGGGCAATCTCTTAGTTCCCTTTTTGTGGGTGCTTTTGATTTTCTTCTTTCCTAAGGTGTACCAAGATAGCAGTGTGATGTTTGCCAATACCTGCTTACTGCTGCTTTCCTCCCTGATTATATACCTGAGGAACAATACCGATGGAAGGGAAATTTTCTTCAACTCATCCGTGCTTATTTTTGTAGGGAGCTACTTTTTTCTTCCCAGCCTTCTTTGGCTACTTTTGCTGTGGGCACATATCCTTATCTACCCCAGTAAAAGGCTGAGGAACATGCTGATACCCTTAGTTACTTTTGTACTATTGGGTATTTTGTCCTTAGCTATAGCCCTACCTATGGGAAAAGTAGCGGCACTTGTAGAACGTTATTACTTTATCCCCGACTTTTCCTATGAAGCCTTTGTACACCCATCCTATCTTCCTCTCTATACCATTATAATACTGAATCTTACTCTTACTTCATGGATATTTTGGGGTTCCTATAAGCGCTACATCTCTAGATTTTTTGTAGGAGTGGTACTGGTGGGGCTCTTAGGGATAATTCTTTTTCCTAATAAAAATGCAGTAGGAATGGTATATCTGACCTTTCCTACTGCACTTTCGCTGATGGTGCTTATAGAGCGTATACGCCGAGTGTGGCTCAAAGAACTATTGTTATGGCTGCTACTGATAGCCTCCTTTGGGATTATTCTCTCAACCTCTCGCTGAGGGATTATTTCCCGCCAGTGAGCCAACGATAGATATCATTTCCATTGGCATAGATAAGCAAAGCAAAAACGATAATAATTCCTACCATCTGGGCATATTCTAATACTTTCTCGCTGGGCTTGCGGCCTGTGACCATTTCATAAAGAAGGAAGACAATATGACCTCCGTCGAGAGCAGGAATAGGGAGTATATTCATGAAAGCCAAGATAATGGAGAGCAAGGCTGTGATTTCCCAGAAATGCAACCAATCCCACTGAGGTGAGAAAAGTCCTGCCATGGATCCCAATCCGCCTACTTGAGAAGCTCCCTTCTTGGTAAAGATATACTTGAACTGAGTGATGTAGTCCCTGAGCGTCCAATAGCCAAAGCTCACCCCTTCGGAGATAGCTTCAGAGAAAGAATAACTCCTATGAGTGCTTCCTGTATCGTAGAAATGGGCTGCAAAGACCCCTAAGATACCTTTGTCAGGAGTGATGGAGACACTTTGTGTCTGTCCTGCTCTGAGCACCTCAATAGTGTTTTCCCCTTCGGTAAGATGTCCTTTTACTTGGTCGAAGAACTCGATTGGATGTCCGTTGATACTTACCAAATGATCTCCCTTGAGAAGACCTGCCTTTTGAGCGGCAGATCCGGCTATAACTGAATCAATCTCAGTAGTACGGCGCTTGTAGAAAGGAATAGGTGAGCGGTCATTGCGGAATATCTGCATGCCTAAGCTATCAGGTACAGCAATAGTAACCACGTGTCCATCAGGTTTTTGCACAGTGATATTCTCCACATGGCGGGTGAGAATCATTTTGTTGATAGCAAAAGTATTTTCCAAGTCTTTTCCATTGACTTTCAGAGGAATATCCCCATCGGTGAAGCCATAAGATTTCAGTGTTTCGCTTACCTCATATCCATGAGGGACATCCTTAGAAGTAAAGATATCCTTGCCCCATACGCTGAAAATCATAGAATAGATGAAGAATCCTAAAAGTAAGTTTACCACAACCCCTCCGATCATGATAATCAGGCGCTGCCAAGCAGGTTTGCTACGAAATTCCCAAGGTTGGGCAGGCTGTGCCATCTGTTCCTTGTCCATACTTTCATCAATCATACCCGCGATTTTGACATATCCCCCTAAGGGAAGCCAACCTATTCCATAAACAGTTTCGCCTATCTTTTTCTTGAATAGAGCAAACTTGATATCGAAGAACAAGAAAAACTTCTCCACCTTGGTCTTGAATAACTTGGCAGGGATAAAGTGACCTAACTCATGCAGTATCACTAAGATAGATAAGCTTAGTACCAGCTGTCCTGCCTTGATTAAAATAGTTTCCATTATAATAATTTTAGTGTGCAAAAATAGACTTTTTTTTGATATTAGAGGCCAAAAAACCTGTTAATTTCAATACTCGATGATTAACGATTGAGGATCAATGATTAGGTGGAGTGTTAAGTTATTGCTTCGATTAAGAGTGTAAATATTGTTAAAAAACATATTTTATTCTTAATAAAAGGACTAAAATTTTGAAATGAGAAGAAAGAAAAATATCTTTGCACCGAATTAAAATAAGAAAGATTAATTATGAAGAAAATAGCATTTATTCTACTAATTACTGCAAGTTCTTTTGCTTCAGCACAGGTGATAGACACCCTAAAGACTAATGTCAGCAATGAACAAGCAATAAATGAGATGAAGACAAACTTGGAAGCACAAAAAGAAGCTTTGGAAGCAAAAGAGTTTGCCATTAAACAAGAAGCCGCTAATAGAAAATTAGCAGAAAGAGAACTAAAACTCAAGGAAAGACAACAAAAAGAAGCCGAGAGACAACAGAAACAAGCCGAAAAACAGCAGAAAGAAGCTGAAAAGTTGCAGAAAAAGCAACAAAAACAATTAGAAAAAGAGCAGAAACTCAAAGAAAAACAGCTCAAACAAGCAGAAAAAGATGCTAAAGCAGCTCAAAAACGAGAAACAAAGAAGCTAAAGGTACAAGACAAATTGGCTAAAGCTCAAATAAAGAAAAACAAAGCGCAAGCAGATTATGACAAGCAAGATCTGAAGCTAAAAACAGGACTTTCCAGAGGAAACCTCTCTGCAGAGAAAGAACTGAAGTTGCGTACCAAACTGCTAAAGAGCAAGTCTAAGCTCATCGATGCAGAATCCAATGTAAAGAATTTGGAAATAGAACTCCAAAGATTAAAATAGCAGTAAGTTTTTTAGTCATAAATTTAATTTTTAAAATTGAAAAAAGGCACTTCACAAGGAGCGCCTTTTTTATTTTGGGTAGGTATTGATAATAATCTCAAAGTACTGAGGGTCGTAGAGTGTTCGCATGGTATAGAAGGCCTCTTTTCTCTTTTTGTACTCAGTAGGAAAGGAGACAAGATGGAGGTCATGGTCGAGAATTTGGTAGATAAGCTCACTGCAATAGAGCTTGGAAGGCTCATCGATAGTGCCGATATGATCAAAAGGTATCTTTAGAGAAAGATAATACTTAGCCCTGCTAACAATCTCTTTTCCCTGCTCAGGAGTAATCTTTTTGGGGCGTACCACCAATAACTTTTCAGGCATGGAGTGTCTTAGGAAATCGTGTAGAGACTGGGACTGCATGCCATCGATAGGGCTTACGTCCGAAGAGAGTGAATGAATCACCCGCCATTTGTTGTTTTCCCGATAGAGAATAGCCGAATGAGTGACATCAAAAAGAGAATCATTCAGTTTTTGGGAGATAATATCGCTAAAGAAGCCATAGCCGCGGCGCAAGATAATATCCCCTTCCTCAAGTAGAGCGAGCTGCTCGGGGGTAAGGCGTATAATAGAGCTATTGCGAGTTACCTGTTTTTTCTCTTGTAGGGTATCCACCCAGAAGAAAAGGCGAAATCCTCCCCAAAGGAAAAGAAACAAAATCCCAAAACAAAGGAAAAATAGGCGTATTCTTCGATTCATTTTGGGATTTTAAATCAATTAAAAATAGAATTTTTTACATAGCAGGGATGGAATCCTGAGCAGGCTCGCCCTCATGTTCGTGAGGTTCATCACCCATATCAGCATCATCCGGATGAGCGTGGTCATCGCCTTCTTCTCCAGGAGCACCATGCTCTTTATTGCCCTGTTCCTTGTTGATAGAAACAAGCCATTTGCCATCTACTTTTTTTAGGTCAAGAGATTCCTCCTTATCAGAACCTTCGGACTTGTAGTATACCTTAGCCTTGTCACCATCTTCCTCTACTTTGGTAATGGTAAAGGATTTGATATCTTCAGGTTTTGCTTTTTCTCCTTTGGAGAATCCTTCCAAAACCCCAATGAACTCAGCAGTTTCTTTATCACAATACTTTTTAGCCTCTTTGAAATCGGCTTTATTGATTGCTTTTAAGAATTTTTCAGCAACTACTTTAGGAGAATTTCCAGAACAAGAGGCCAAAAGAAGGCACACAAGTAGGGAAAAAGTAAAAAGGATTTTTTTCATAAGATAAAAAATTACAAGATTATACAATTATACAAGCGACAATACATCACGAGCTATCTGAATTTCTTCATTGGTAGCTACGATAACGATTTTCACTTTACTATCAGGGGCTTGAATTTCCACGATATCACTTGGGTGATTAAGAGATTTGTTCTTTTCAGCATCGATTTTCACACCTAAGTATTCCAAATCTTCGCAAACCAACTGGCGAATGATAGAGGCATTTTCTCCTAATCCAGCAGTAAAGATAAGTGTATCTACCCCATTGAGTGCAGCCGCATAAGCACCAATATATTTTTTCACACGGTAGGCATACATATCCAAGCAGAGGATACCATTAGGATCTCCTTTTTCAGCTAAAGCCTCGACATCGCGGGCATCGGAGCTTCCAGTGATTCCCTTCATACCACTTTCGTGATTGAAGATTTCGGCAATCTCGTCATTGGAGAGTCCTTTTTTGCCTAAGAAGAACACTACAGCACTATCGATATCTCCACAGCGGCTTCCCATAAGAAGTCCTTCGTTGGGTCCGAATCCCATAGAAGTATCGATACAATGTCCTTGAGCATCGACAGCTGCCATACTTGCCCCATTTCCTAAGTGAAGTGTAATGTTCTTCAGATGAGGGTTGTTGAAGTGGCGTCGGGTACGCTCGTCCACATACTTATGGCTGATTCCATGGAAGCCATAGCGACGGATTTTGTCCTCGGTATAGAAGTGGTTAGGGATGGCATAGCGGAAGGCCTTTTCGGGCATAGTCTGGTGGAAAGCCGTATCGAAGACCACAAAGTTTTCAGTTTCCTTAGGGAAAATCTTTTGAGCCGCTTCAATTCCTATGATACTTGCAGGGTTATGCAGCGGAGCCAAAGGAATCATCTTGCGAAGTTCCTCCATAACCTGAGGAGTTACACGCTCAGGAGCCGTGAATTTTCCTCCGTGAACGACCCTGTGTCCTATATACTTTACCTCACTGATGGACTGGATCACCCCAATTTTTTCATCGGTAAGATAAGCGGCCATTTCCTTGAAAGCTACTTCGTGATTGTCGAAGTGCATTTCCTTGCTCACCTTATTTTTTTGACCATTTTCCCAATATTCGTGAGAGATTTTACCTTGTTCTAAGCCGATACGTTCGGCAAGACCCTTAGCCAATACAGTTTCGGTATCCATCTCGATAAGCTGATACTTAAAGGAAGAGCTACCGCCGTTGATAACGAGTACTTTCATTCGTTCTATTTTTTTATATCAATTGTTAGTAAAGATTTAGAAAGGTAGCCCATCGTCCTCCAAGTCATTTCCAGAAGGTGCTACTGCGGGTTGAGCGGTAAAAGTAGTTCCTCCTTGAGGTGTTTGGGCAGGAGGTGGTGGGGGAGGGGTCGCCTGAGTAGAAGCCTGAACAGGTGCTTGAGCTTGAGCTTCTACATTAACAATACGCCAAGCTACTAAGGAGTTGAAGTATTTTGTTTCCCCCTGAGGGTTTGTCCATTCACGGCCACGCACATCGAAAGTAACCTTGACTACTTGTCCAGGTTGGTAGCCATTGAGCAATTCGCAATTGCCTTGAGTAAACTCAAGGGAAATAGTTTGCGGATATTGTTCCTCAGTTACGATAATAAGTTCTCTTTTACGGAACCCATTTGCTCCATATTCCTGAATGGGAGTAATGAGTTTTATACGACCTTGTAATTCCATAGGGATACGATTTGTATATAATTAAATTAAAAATAAAAGTTGCGACAAAGTTACTAAAAAAAAGCGAAATAAAGGGTAGTTTCGAGGAAAAAATATTTTTACATAAGGAAGGACTCTTTTTATCTATTAATTCATCACAGGATAGTAGTTTTGTATATTGTTAGGATATTTTTTCGAAAATATCTCTTATTGGTCACTTCATCCTGAGGACTTAAGAAGTCTCTTTTTTAGTGAAAGATTCCTAAAAGAGGATCTCAAATCACTTGTTCTCCCCTTAGAGAGAGTTATATAAAAGTCGTTGACAAAGAAGATATTTTCTTTTACTATCAATCGTTTGTTCCAGAGAATAAGTCCTTGGCAAGCTTGGCTACCTCCAATAATGAAAATCTTAGGCACAGTGGACTTTAATGAGGTGTTTTTCTCTCTCGCTTATAGATACGCTTGATTTTTCTTGCAATAAACTTATTAAGGTCTTTGTCCTTGACCGAGTAAGTGTTGAGCAGGAGTACTGGAGCGATCACCCCAAAGGCTAAGCCTAAGGTGATAAAGCCTGTCTGG
>ERZ773060.151-NODE-151-length-32755-cov-13.2063_pt1 | contig 32755 bp, 28 predicted proteins | sample MGYA00580628_ERZ773060 | MGnify/ENA primary metagenome ERZ773060 (study PRJEB29015, sample SAMEA2738019) | human oral metagenome | biome: human oral; feature: human-associated habitat; material: dental | place: China | collected 2045 ... | reverse complement strand
ACCACCGAACCACGCAACACCCCCGACACCACCACAACAAAAACCACCGCAAACCAGACCGGCCCCCCGCCACAACCCCAGGAAAAAGATCCGACAAACCAAAAACCTTTCCGCCATCGCCACAGCCCAGCGCCGCCGTCACACCCCCAACCCACGCACCACCAGACCTACACAACCCCAACCACAGCCAAATTCCTCTTCCCCTTACGCAAAAGAACCACACCCCCAGCAAGAAGATCCGACAAACCAAGAACCTTCGCACCATCGTCGATCTTTGAGTTGTTCAGGTACAAACCGCCCGACGCGACGGTGCGCCTAGCGGCCCCCAAGCCCTTTTCAAGGCCCGCTGCGACAAAAAGCTCAATGAGGGGCGTCCCCACTGCCCCTTCCGCGCGAGGAAGCTCTGCAACGGCGTCGGCGAGCGTGCGGGCGTCAAGGGATTCGAGGCCGCCCCCGCCGAAAAGGGCTTGAGAGGCGGCCTTGACGCGCTCGGTCGCATCTGCGCCGTGAACCCATGTCGTCACATCTTCCGCCAAGGCCTTCTGCGCCTCGCGGGCGTGCGGGCGCTCCGCCAGAGCCGTTTCAAGCTCGGCGATCTCTTCGCGGGTTCTGAACGTGAAGACCTTGAGCATGTGAATGACGTCGTCGTCGGCGGTGTTGAGCCAGAACTGGTAGAACTTGTAGGGGCTGAACATCTCGGGATTGAGCCAGATCGCCCCTCCGGCGGTCTTGCCGAACTTCGTTCCGTCCGACTTCGTGATGAGCGGATTCGTCATGACGTGGACGGATTCGCCCTCAACCTTCCTGATGAGGTCCATGCCGCCGACGAGGTTGCCCCACTGGTCGTTCCCGCCGACTTCCAGCGTGCACCCATAGCGGCGGTACAGCTGGAGGTAGTCGTTGGCCTGAAGGATCTGGTAGCTGAATTCCGTGAAGGAGATTCCTTCGTCGGATTCGAGCCGGCGAGCGACGGTGTCCTTTGAGAGCATCGTTCCCAGCCGGAAGTTCTTCCCGATGTCCCGCAGGAAATCGATGGTGGACATCGGGCCGGTCCAGTCGAGGTTGTTGACGATCCGGGCGGGGTGTTCCCCTTCGAAGTCGAGCAGCGATTCGAGCTGACCGCGCAGAGCCGCGGCCCAGCCGGCGACGACGTCGGCCTCGTTGAGATTGCGTTCCTCCTTGCGCCCCGAGGGATCGCCGATGAGCCCTGTGGCCCCGCCGACAAGGGCCAGCGGGTTGTGGCCGGCCATTTGGAGGTGCCTCATCACCTTGACCGCGACGAGATGCCCGTGATGGAGGGAGGCCGCCGTCGGATCAAAGCCGCAATAGAAGGTGACGGGGCCTTCGGCAAGCGCCGCGCGCAACGCGTCGATGTCGGTGTGTTGGGCGATGAGCCCGCGCCACTGAAGCTCGTCGAGGATGTCCGTCAAGGTTCCGTGCCTTTCGATCTCGTATTTGACAGCTGGAAGATTTCCTGATTTTCAAGTATGCCACAGGCCGCTCACAGAGCCCGCGAGGGCGCCGTGAGCGGAATGGGCGGCGATCGGAAGGCCGCGGATTCGCGGCGGCGAGATCACATATCGGCCGCGACGAGGCCCCTGACTTCCTCGCCGACGTCGATAGGCACTTCGACGCCGGACATGCGCGGAGTCCAACGAATCCCCGGCCCGATCTCCTTGAGCACCGACAGGGGCAACGGATCGTCGAGGTCGAGAAGCGCTGTCAGCCGGATGTCGACCCACCCGGTCACCGGGCGGGCCGCGTCGGGATTCCAGTGAGGCCCCTCGTAAATCGTGCTCGTCACCTTGCCCAAGGCGACGAGCCCCCTCGGGGCGACGCCGACCTTCACGAGAAGGGCAAGGTCGCCCGGCTCCATCCCCGAACGCCGCGAGCCGGTGTTCCACTGCATGTCGATCGCCCCGCCGCCGTCGACGACCGGCAGCCACTTTGCCCAGTCGGGATAAGGGTCGTAGTGCAGTTTGGGGTTGACGAGGAAAAGAAAGGCGCGTCGCATCGGCCTCGCATCCTCGGCCGGGGCGCCTCGCCATGCGGTGTCGTCCATGTTGCGAGTCTATCGCCGCAAAAGGAGGCCGCCTCGGTTTTCGCGCTCCTCGCACACCGCCCCGAAGGGCGGCGATACGGCCGCCGTTCGGCTTCTCAGCGAAAGAAGCCAGGCGAAAGGAAAAGACTGGGCGAAAAAGGAAAGACTAGGCGAGGGAAAGAAGCTCAGCGCGGATTTCTTCCGCCCGTTCGGGGCTGGACGTGATCACGAGGATGGTGTCGTCGCCCGCCAAACATCCGAGCACCCCGTCGATCATCGCCCTGTCTATCCCAACGGCCAAGATGTTGGCGGCGCCCGGGGGCGTGCGCAAGACGAGTTGACTGCCCGCGCACTGGGCGCTCACAAGCACCTCGGGGCACCAACGTTCGAGCTGGGCCCGCGCACCCTGCGCAGCCTTGTACAACTCGGCCTCGTCCGGGATCCTGTAGATTTGGCGTCCGCTCCTGTTGCGAACCTTGATCGCTTTGAGCTCGTCCAGATCTCGAGACAGGGTCGCCTGCGTGACCGATATGCCGGCTTCGCGCAAAAGGCCGCGAAGCTCCCCCTGAGACCCTACGGACTTGTCCGCAAGGATGCTCACTATCAATGCTTGCCGCGCGGTTCGCGACGTCGGCACGGGCGCACTAGCCATCATTCACTCCGATCCGAACAAAAGTACGCAAGCAGATGCGTCATCGCGAATAACTATACGCTCTTGCGGAAGGAAAGCATGCCTCGGCAAAGACGGGTTGGCGCCGAAACGCCCGCCGTGCTCATCGCACGCGTGAAAGGTTCCCAATCGCCTCGACGAAGCGAGAATACTCGGCTCGCTGAGCCTCCACAGGCTCGCGCACCGCGAATCCAGCCCGCTCGTCAAGCGCTCTGGCAAGCTGGGACAACACCCGTTCTCGCGCCGCATTCGATGCCCGAGAACGCATGACGCCCACGCTGATCCACACCGCCAAAGCAGCGAGAAGGCCCAGACCGATGAGAATGATCGGCAGCCCGACCCCGACCGCCTTCGGCGGATCGAACATTCCCAAAGCGGCCCAGAAAAAGAGCCAGAGGACCCCGACGGCGACCGCAGCCAACGACGCTCTGAAGAGGGCGCGAGTCACGCCCCACCAGGACGGTTGCTCCGAATCACCCACTTCGATGTCTTTCGCCGCGTCTCCCGTGCTTTCAATGAGCCTCACGGTGCGGGCGTCGACGTCCCGGGCGACCGAGGACTTCCACGACGTCGGAAGTGCGGCCAACTCGTTGTCGACATAGGTCCGCACGGCCATTTGAGCGGCCGGTATCCGAGCCGGCTCGGGTATGTAGCGCGGAATCCCGCTGGGCCCGACGACGGCGTCGAGCGGATCGGGGGCGCGATGCGCGCTCCGCGACTTCCACGGAGTCTCTCGCCTGCTTCGCAGATCGTACGAACGCGCAGCGGCCTCCGCGACGGCGTCTCCTCCCGCGGCGCTGACCATCGCGCGGGCCGCAGGCATGAAATCGGCGTGAACGGCGCTCGGAGAAGCGCCGCCGTCCTTGCGCGAGGCCACGGCCAACGTCTCGCCCGCGGATCGAAGATCCGCCCCCAACCGCAGGCGGGCTGCGTTTCGTTTGGACACGATCTCCGTGATGGAACGGCGAAGCTGCTCAACGCCCTCGCCCGTTCGCGCCGACGTCGGGATCAATCGGTCGCGAAGCCCGTCTGTGGCCAGCAGCCCCCGCGCGTCGACAAGAACGACGTTCTTCTCGCGTTGTGCGAGCCTGTCGACCTGGTTGAGGACCACGAGGGTGACTGCTCCATGCTCGCCGAAATGCTTGAGGTACTCCCTGTGCAGCAAGGCGTCGGCATACTTTTGCGGGTCGAGGACGAAAACGACGACGTCGGCCCTCTCGATCACCCGATCGGCGGCGCTGCGATGCTCCTCCTCCGTAGAGTCGAGGTCGGGCAGATCGACGAGAATCACGCTGTCGTCGCCGAAGGCGCCCGGAAGGACGTGGCGAGGGCCGACGCCCATCCAATCGAGCACCTCGGAGGTCTCGCGTCCCGAAACCGAGAGCGGCTCGGCGGTCGTCGGCCTCGTGGGCGCGACCTCCGCCACAGGCTCGCCGACAAGGGCGTTGACAAGCGAGGATTTCCCGCTTCCCGTCGCGCCCGCGAAAGCGACGACGGTGTTCTCTCCCCCGATCTGGACTCGGTCTCGCACGCGGGCCGCAACCTTTTCGGCCTCCGCGCATTCGTCCCGGAAATACAGGCGAGCGGCCCCGATGGCGTCGTCCAGTTCCAACAAGCCCGCTTCGATGCTCATCTCCGCGCTCATTCTCATCCCTTCTCTTCGCGCGCCGACTCGATGTCGTCGCACGCAGTCTGGATTCCCACGGCGATCCCGGGATCCGTCTCAGCCTCGCGGCACACGTCGCGGAACGGATCGAGATCGGCCCCGACGAACTTCCTGGCGCGCACAAGGAGCTCCTCGCGCGCGCGTTTTGCCATCTTTCGAACGGCGTCGCCGTCGAAAACGGCTTCCAACAGCTTTCGGGAGGGAACTGCGGTGCCTCCGGTGACGCCGTCTCCGTTGGCCAGTCCCTTCGCGGAGGCGAACGTGACGATGACCAGGGCGGCCTCCATCGCCTTCGCGCCGACCGATGCGGCCTGCGCCGAGGCTGCCTTTCCGCCGCCTTCCTCTTGCACGATCGCGGCAAGCGCCTGTCTCCACCGGCGGACCGTTTCGACCGCCTGCCGCCCCCGTTCGTCATTCGGACGCACAGCCGCACTCGCCGCGGCGCGCGAGGCCTCGGCGCCCGACCTTTGACGCCATGCGTCGTCCACCGAGCGCGCCGCCCTTTCGGCCTCGGCTGTCAACGAAGCCGCCAAGGCGGCCTCGAGGTTCGCCTCAATTTCGGCGACCGGCAGCGGGTCGTTGGCTTTCGGCTTCCCCTTGAACCATCCGGCGACGCGGTCGCGGATTCCCCCCGTCGATCCGACGATCGAACGCATCGTCCGATTCGCGCCGACCGCCTCGTTCCATCGGTTTAGAGCCTCGCGGCGCACGAGGCGCCCGTCCTCGACGGAGGCGATGATCGATCCGATGGCGACGCCGTCGGCCCTGGCGATGTCGCCGCGCATGGCGCGTTGAAGGTCGATCTGCTCTTTGAGCCCCTCGACGATCGGGTCGCACTGTTCAATGAGCGCGTCCACCGCTCCGGCCAGGGTCTGCCTGGCCACCGAGGCGCGAGCCGGCCCGTCGTGCGATAGGCCCGCAAGCCACGTCTTGATGGGGGCGACGTCCTCCGAAGGGATCCGGCCGTCGCCGTCGATCCTTTCGGATATGGCGAAAAGCGGGGCGTGGCCAAGACCGCGCTCGGCGAGCCTGTGTGAAAGGTCGGAGCGCACCTGCGCCCCGACGCCCGAGGGGACGCGGTTGAGGACCACCGCAATGACGATGTCGCGTGAAACGGCTTCGTTGAGCATCGACCAGGGAATCGCGTCGGCGTAGCGGGCCGCGCTCGTGACAAAAAGCCACAGGTCGGCGGCGGCGAGCAGCTGGGCGGCGAGGCGCCGATTGTCTTCGACGACCGAGTCGATGTCAGGAGAGTCGAGAAGCGCGATTCCCTCGGGCAACTCCTTGCTGTCGGCCAAAGCGAGCTCGGAGTGGGCGCCGTCGTCCACGTCTGTGCTCTGCACCCTCGCCAAGCTCGGCAGAATGCTCTGATCCGCAAACCAGGCCCCGTCCTCTTCGCGGTGGACGAGCAGCGGACGCCGCGTCGTGGGCCTGATGGCTGTCGCCTTGGCCACGTTTTCGCCGAGCAGCGAGTTGACGAGCGTCGATTTGCCCGCGCCCGTCGAACCTCCGACCACGGCCAACAGCGGCGCGTCGATCCGCGAAAGCCTGGGAAGGATGTAGTCGTCAAGCTGACGAAGAACTTCGGACGTCGCTTTGGCGCCGTCCGAAGCCAAGGGCGTCTCGAGAGGGAACGAGACGTCTTCGAGGATGTCGCGCAGCGCGCCGAGCGCCTCCTCGAGTTCCTCCTGAGAAGCTATGGGAATGCTCATTTAGTCTCTTTCAACTGCGGGAAGTAATCCGATGATTCTGGCACCCATGCGTCGGGGTCGGCTTCGACCTGTTCGCCCGTACGGATGTCTTTGACCTGCTCCCCTTCGTCGGTCGAAAACCAGACGAAGGGAATGCCGCGTCTGTCGGCGAACTTGATCTGTTTGCCGAATTTGGCCGCGGTTGGCGAGACGTCGGTGGGAATCCCGCGACGTCTCAACTTCATGGCTGTAGCCGTCGCGGCAGCCCTGGCGCCCTCGTCGTTGACCGCGATGAGGACGCAGGTGGGGACTTTCCTCGTCGCGCTCACCGTCGCCCTGCCGATCAGGCGCGAGACGAGCCTCGAAACTCCGATGGAAAGCCCGACGCCGGGATACGCGCGTTTGCCGTCGCTCACGAGCGAATCGTACCGCCCGCCGGAACAGATCGAGCCCAGATCCTCGTGGCCGACGAGGACGGACTCGTAAACCGAGCCGGTGTAGTAATCCAAGCCCCTGGCGATCTTGAGGTCGGCCACGACCGAGCCCGGAATGAGCGCGTTGGCCCCTTCGACGAGGCGCACAAGCTCGTCAAGGCCCTCCTCGAGCAGATCCGAACGCTGCCCGAGCTCCCGAACGCGGTCGGCCACCGATGCGTCGCCTCCCGAGATGTCAGCGAGCCTGAGGGCGAGATCGGCCTGCTGCGGCGTCATCCCCGCCTTCTCGACGAGGGTCTGCGCAACCGCGGCCGGGGCGATCTTGTCGAGTTTGTCGACGATCCGCAGCGTCTCGCCGACGTCCTCGATTCCGACCGCCTCATAAAATCCCTGGGCTATTTTTCGGTTGGAGGCCCGTATGACGACCCGCGGGATCGGCAGACCCGACAGGGCATCGACCATGACGAGGGGAAGTTCGACCTCGTTGTGGAAGGGAAGCGTCTGCTCGCCGACGACGTCGACGTCAGCCTGCACGAACTCGCGAAAACGCCCGTCCTGCGGCCTTTCCCCGCGCCAAACCTTCTGTATTTGGTAGCGCTTGAACGGAAAGTCGAGCTTTCCCGCGTGTTCCAAAACGTACCGGGCAAGCGGAACCGTCAGGTCGAAATGAAGGCCCATCTCCGAATCTTGGGACGGCCCGCCCTGCAGGCGGCTCAGGACGTAGATCTCCTTGGAGGTCTCTCCCTTGCGCAACAGCTGGTCGAGAGGCTCGACCGCGCGGGTCTCGATCCCCGAAAAACCATGCAGCTCGAAGGTGCGGCGCAGAGCGTCGAGAATGCGGTCTTCGACGATCCTGTCCTGCGGCAACCACTCGGGGAATCCGGAGAGAGGGGCAATCTTCATGGGGACTATTGTTCCACGATTGGCGCCCATCCCCGGCATCCGGGCGAATCGCCGGAGAGAAAGGGCGCGCATTCGGTTCAATTTCAGGCCATTTCACCTGACATTGCAAGCTTCAGATAGTGCGAACGCTCCTTTTCCCGCCCCATCGTCGAGGAAGGGCCGTGCCCGGGGAAGAAAACGGTTGCGGGATCGATCACTCTCGCCAGCGTCCGCAACGACTCCGCCGCCGCAGCGGGGTCGCCCCCGGGAAGGTCCGTCCGCCCGACGCCGTCCCTGAAGAGCACGTCGCCGCTGAGCATCAGCTTCTCGCCGAAAACTCCTTCGGGGAAGACGACGGACTCGCGATCCGGATCGATCGCCCCCGACAGAAGGAAAACGCTCGAACCCTCCGTGTGCCCCGGCGCGGGGATCGCTCGCATCGCCACGCCGGGCACGATCTGCCGGCCCTCGCCCTCGAAAAACTCTCGGGGGAGCGCCGCGGTTCCCTTCGGCTTGATCCAGGAATGCCCGCTGGCCTCGGGGAAAACGCCCGCCGCGGCGGGGCCCATGGCCGCCGGATCCTCCATTCTGTACAGGTCCGGGCCTGGAACGTAGACCGGCGCTTCGCCGGCAATCACCCCCGAGTCCCACACGTGGTCGATGTGCCCGTGGGTGCACAGCACGCAGCCGAGGCTCAATCGCCGAGAAGCCAGGGTTTCCTCGATCCATTCGGCCGACCCCGCGCCGGGGTCCACGACGAGGGCGACCCGCTGCTGCGAATCGGCGACGATGTAGCAATTCGCTTCGATGAGGGTCCGATTGTAGCGGAGAAAGATCATGGTTGTACGCTATCGTTTTCAAGGCTTCCGTGTCGACGGGGCGGCGGCGTTCGCAGGGTGGACAGCCCGGGCGGAGGCCGCGATTTTGGTTTTACAATGTTTTCCACAACGCTGTTTCTTACGGCGTACAGTCACGCCGTCTCCCCAAGGAGCTTCTATGACCGAGTCGACCACGCCTCCGACGCCTAAGCCAGTGCCGCGTCCGATTCCCAAGCCCCGTCCGGCCGGGGCCGCCAAACCGGCGCCTTCGCGAAGCGATTCCGCAGCGGCGGACGCCGCAGCGTGGGGAAGGGTGGACGACGAAGGGAATGTGTGGCTGCGCTCGGGCGACGGCGAACGCATCGTCGGGCAATACGCGGCCGAGGGGTCGAAGAAGGACGCCTTGGCCATCTACGTCCGCCGTTACCTTGATTTGGAAGCTCAGCTCGCCCTCATCGAGGCGCGGGTGGAAACGGTCAATCCCGAAGAGTCCGCCTCGGCGCTTCGAGCCTTCGACAAGCAAATCGCCAATCCTTCGGCCGTGGGCGACATCGAGGGGCTGCGAAATCGCTCCGCCGCCCTCGCCTCCCGGATTTCGGTGCTTCGAACCGAGCACAAAGCCAAGCGCGAGCAGGCAAAGGCCGAAGCGCGCGCGCAGCGCGAGGCGCTCGTTGAACGCGCCGAGGCCATTGCGGCCTCGGTCGACACGCCGATCAACTGGAGGGACACGCGGGCAGAGCTCATGGAGCTTTTCGAACGTTGGAAAGACGCGCAAAAGAACGGCCCTCGCATCAGCAGGTCCACGAACGACGCATTGTGGAAGCGCCTTTCGCACGCGCGCAAGGTGTTTGAGGACGCCCGCAGAGCGTTCTTCGCCAAACTCGAGAAGGAGCGCGCACACGTCGTCGCCGCGAAAGAACGGCTCATCAGCGAGGCCGAGGCGATCGCTCAGTCGACCGACTGGCGTGAGACGAGCAACGAAATGCGGCGCCTCATGGACGAGTGGAAGGCCGCGGGAAGGGCGTCCAAACACGACGACAGCAAGCTGTGGGAGCGTTTTATGGCCGCGCGGGAGGTCTTCTTTTCCGCGCGTTCGGCGCACCACGCCGCCGTCGACCAGGAGTTCGCGAGCAATCTCGCCGCCAAGCTCGAGTTGCTGGCCGAGGCGGAGGCCCTTCTGCCCATCGATGACATCGACGCCGCCCGAGCGGCCTACCGCGACATCGGCGAACGCTGGGAGGCCATCGGCATGGTGCCGCGTTCCGACTATCCGAGGGTCGAGGGCCGAATGAAGCAGATCGCGGACGAGATCCGCCGCGCCGAGGACGAGCGGTGGCGACGGACGGATCCGGAGAAAAAGCGGCGTTCGACCGGCATGGCGGCCCAGCTGGAAGCGCTCATCGCCGAACTCGACGGGGAAATAGCCGCCGCGAAAGAAGCCGGGGACGAGGCCAAGGTCAAAGAGCTCAACGAGGCCCGGCAGGCCCGGCAAGCCTGGCTCGACCAAGTCAACTCGGACCTCTGACGCTTTCTCTCCCTTCCCTCCCTCCCGCCGCGGATTCGAATGCGACCGGGCGTCTGGCTGGAGTGCCTTTCGAGACAGGGCTCAGCGCGGCTGGAATGCCTTTGACGGACCGTTGTGCACAGGCTGAGGGCAGACAACGCGGCGATCGCTTCTTTTGATGTAGAACGGTTGCCATGAAAACGTGGAGGCCCGAGCAACTGACCAGAGGCGCCCAGACACTTGTGCGCGAAAAATTGGCCGTGGAGTATGCGCCTGGGCGCATAGCCGCTGCCGACCTCGCAGCGACGCCGGCCATGCGAGCCCGGCTGGTGTGCCCCCTGCTGCCCGACGGTTCGACGCCCGCGACGCTGACCGCTGCGTGGATTTACACGGGATGGTGGCCTCCCTCCCGACTCAGGCGTCTGTGTGCGGCTCACCCGACGAGCCGCCATCACTGCGTCGTCTACCGCGCGCAGCTCGAAGAGGAGTATTCCCGGGAGCTCGGAGGTTTCACCGTTCCGACGACGGCGCGAACAGCCTTCGACCTGCTCGCGCTCGAAGAGCCCGGCGTCGCCGTCGAATGCGTCATACGCCTTATGCGCGGCGGCCTCAACCCGGAAGATCTGCAGCTGCACAGCAAACGCGAAAGGCGGCGTCGAGGCGCGCCCTTCGCCCGAAGGGCGGCCAAGGCACTGGAAACCTACATCGAGGAAACGAGGTAGCCTAAGCTCGCCTTTCGCTGCCCTTCTTCGAGCCGGTCACGCGGTAGGCGTCGTAGACTCCGTCCACTTTCCGAAACTCGCGCAAAATGCGCTCCAGGTGCGAAGGTTCGGCCATTTCGAAAGTGAAGCTCAACTTCGACATCCTCTCCTTCGTGGTCGTCATCGTTCCCTGGAGGACGTTGATTCCGTGCTCGGACAGAACGCGGGAAAGGTCGGAGAGCAGGCCCTGCCGGTCAAGCCCCTCGATTTGCACTTGGACGAGATACGTCGCCTCCGAGCCTTCCGACCAGGCGACGTCGATGAAACGCTCCGGCTCCCGCTTGAGGGGCAGCACGTTCGGACAATCTACTCGGTGGACCGACAAACCGTTCCCCCGCGTGACGAAGCCGACGATCGCATCGGGAGGGACGGGCGTGCAGCACTTGGCAAGTTTGACGAGGACGTCGCCGGAGTCCATGGATTCGACGATGACGGCGGAATCGCCGCTGGCGCCGGAGCGGTGGGCGATTCGCGTGGGCGTCACCGCTTCGGACAGCGTCTCTTCGACGCCTGGCTCGCCGCCCTGCGTCTGTATGAGCCGTCTGACCACCGTTTCGGCTGAGATGACCCCTTCGCCGATCGCGGCGTACAGATCGGTCACATCGTTTTTATTGAGGTCTTGCGCAATGCCGCGGAGCGTGTCGTGGCTCATCAGCCGCTGAACCGGCTGGTTTTTCCGGCGGATCGCTTTGGCGAGCTTGTCTTTCCCGGAATCGACGGATTCCTCGCGGCGCGAATGCTTGAACCACGCCTTGATCTTCGCCCGTGCCCGCTGGGAGGCGACGAAATCCAACCATCCGCGGGACGGCCCGGCGTCGGGATTCTTCGCCGTGATGATCTCAACGTTGTCGCCGGATTCGAGGCGGTGGTCGAGGGTTACGAGCCGGTCGTTGACGCGCGCGCCGACGGTGTGATGCCCCACTTCTGTGTGGACGGCGTACGCGAAATCGACCGGCGTCGACCCTGAGGGAAGCTCCAGAACTTCCCCCTTGGGGGTGAAAACGTAGACCTGACTCCCGGAGATCTCGTATCGAAGCGAGTCGAGAAACTCCGTCGGATCGGCCGTGTCGCGCTGCCAATCGACGAGCTGGCGGAGCCAATTGAGTTGGGTCTGCTCTTCCGACGTCGGTCCGACGCCGCCCTTGGATTGCCCCGCGTCCTCTTTGTACCGCCAATGGGCGGCGACTCCGTACTCGGCCCGCTTGTGCATGTCGTAGGTGCGGATTTGGATCTCCATCGTCCGCCCGCCCGGGCCGATGACCGTCGTGTGAATCGACTGGTAGAAATTAAACTTCGGAGTGGCGATGTAGTCTTTGATCCTGCCTTGGATCGGGGTGAATGCGGTGTTGGCGACGCCGAGGGCCGCATAGCAGTCGGCGATCGTCTCTACCAGCACGCGCACGCCCACGAGGTCGTAGATGTCCTCGAAGTCCTTTCCGCGGAGGATCATCTTCTGATAGATCGAATAATAGTGTTTAGGCCGTCCAGTGATCGTGCACTTGATCTTGGCGTTTTTCAGCTCGCTCTCAAGGATGTCGCGCACCTGGAGAATGTACGCCTCGCGTTCGGGAGTCCTGTCTGTGACGAGCCTTTCAATCTCGCCGTAGACGGTGGGATAAAGGACTTTGAAGGACCGGTCTTCAAGCTCCCACTTGATCGAGTTCATTCCCAGACGGTGGGCCAGAGGGGCGTATATTTCGAGAGTTTCGCGGGCCTTGCGCCTGGCGCCTTCAGCCGAGACATACTTCCAGGTGCGGGCGTTGTGGAGACGGTCGGCGAGTTTGATGAGCAGGACGCGAATGTCCTTGGACATCGCGATGACCATTTTTCGCACAGTCTCCGCCTGCGCCGCCTCGCCGTACTCGACCTTGTCAAGCTTCGTGACGCCGTCGACGAGCACTTCGACTGCGGAACCGAATTCCCTGCGCAGGTCGGAGAGCTGATAGTCGGTGTCTTCGACCGTGTCGTGCAGGAGCGCGCCGATGATCGTGTCTTCGTCCATTCCCAGTTCCGCAAGGATCGTCGCGACGGCGACGGGATGGGTGATGTACGGCTCTCCCGATTTGCGCGTTTGGCCCTCATGGCAGTGATCAGCCACTTCGAAGGCGTGGAGGATTCTGGATTTGTCGACGCTTTTCGTTCCGAGGGCGCGCATAAGAGGCTCGAGCGTAGACGGAATCTGCGGTCCCGACCTGCCCGCAAGCCAGCTCAGACGCGATCGAAGGCGCGGGCTCGATTCCCCCATGGCATCCCCTTTCCCAGAACAATATGGTTATAGCACTCTGGAGAGCGGATATAAAACGATGGCGGTCACAGACCGCCATCGTCGATCAATAGGTGAGAACCGCATCCACTTCGCGTCCCGCAAGCCTCTCACGCCCTCCGAGCTCGCGAAGCTCAATGAGGACGCACAATCCAGTCGGAACGCCACCCGCCCTTTCTATGAGCTCAAAAGCGGCGTTGGCAGTTCCGCCCGTCGCGAGGACGTCGTCGATCACAAGGACCCTCTGCCCGTCGGACACAGTGAAAGGCTGCAGCTCCATTCGGGCAGAACCGTATTCCAGGTCGTAGTCCACTCCGACGACGGGGCCCGGAAGACGCCCGCCCTTTCGCACCGTCAGCATTCCCACGCCCATCTCTATGGCGAGCGGGGCGCCGAGAATGAATCCTCTCGATTCCAGCCCCGCGACGGCGTCCACTTGGCCCCTGTAGCGGTCGGCTATCGTCTCGATAAGAACCTTGAACGCCTGAGGATCGGCTATGAGAGGCGTGATGTCGCGGAAAAGCACACCGGGCGCCGGAAAGTCCGGGACCTCTCGCAGGTGGGATTCAACGAGGGACACTGCGTCCAAAGGGAAGACGGATTGACTGCTCACTTCTTCTTCCTGTTCTTGCGATGGGGCTGAGCCGCCGTCCCTAAATGCCGCCCCGGCGTGCGGATGACGTGCCCCGCGTGCACCACCATGTCCTCTTCCTCCTCGCTCGAGATCTCCTCGCCTGCCGCCCTGCGCTCGGCAATTCGCTCCCTGAGCTCTCCGCGTGCCTTCTCAACCTTCTCGGTGTGCTGGCGGATCTTCGGATCGAGATGGGCCAACTGCACGGCGATGGGCGAGGCGATGAACATAGAGGAGAGCGTCGAGAGAATCATGCCGACGAACATGACGAGGGCGAGATCCCGCAGCGTGCCGGCGCCCAAAAAGTAGGTGCCGATGAAAAGGATTGAAACGACGGGCAAAAGGCTCGTGACCGAGGTGTTGAGCGATCGAATGAGAGTCTGGTTGACCGCGAGGTTCACGGACTCTGCGAAGGTGTATTCGCTTTGCGACAAAAGCTTCGCAGAATTCTCCCGCACCTTGTCGAAGACGACGACGGTGTCGTAAAGAGAATAACCGAGGATCGTGAGAAGGCCGATGATCGTAGACGGGGTGACCTCGAATCCGAAGAGGGCGTAAACGCCTATGGTGATGACAAGGTCGTTGAAAAGCGCGAGAATCGCGCCGGCGGCATTGCGCCAGCTTCGGAAATAGAGGGTCAGGCCCAAGGCGACGGCGACAAGGAAGGCAATGAATCCCTTGAGCGCCTTCGAGGAGATGTCCTGCCCCCACGTCGGTCCGATGAAGGTCGAGGCGACGTTCGACGGAGCGACCTTGTAGGACTTGGCCAACTCGGAGCGCACCGTCCTGACGCTGTCGTCGCTCAGCTTCGTTTCGGCCGTCTGGATTCTCAACGTCGAATCGCCCACCTGGACTACGCGGGCGGCGTCGTCTTTGGCATAGCGTCTCATGATGTCGGCCGCCGGTTTCTGATCGGTGACCTTCGTCCGCGAGACCGTGAACTGGGAGCCGCCGGTGAACTCAATGCCCAGGTTAAGGCCCTTGACTGCGAGGGTGACCGCAGAGATCGCGATGAGGGCCAGCGAGATGGCGAACCAGTACTTCCTCTTGACGATGAAAGGAAAAGAACGCCGTCCCGTGTACAGATCGTTGCCGATGGAGCTTTTAGACATCGCCGTTCCCCTTCCCTTGCGCGGCATGTCCGCCGAAGCCGTTCTTTCGGGCTTCCTCGCGGGCTTTCCTGCGTCGGAGCGCCTTTCTCTCCGCCAGGGAAAGGCCCCTTTCCTCTTCGGGCAGCTCTTCGCGAGGCTTCGGGTCGGAGGCCTCGTCGCCTTTCGCAAAGTCCGCTTCGGCGCCGGCCGCGCCGGCCTCTTCAGCCGCGGCCTTTCGAGAAGAAGCTGAGTCCCTGGGAGAAAAGCCGGCGTCCTTTCGAGAGCGACGAGAGGAGGCTCCGATGTTTTCGGAGGAAGCCTCCGGCGAGCGGGTTCCGGGGGCGTCCGCGCCGTCGTCCTCCGAATACTCGGTGACGACGACGGCCGTGTCCACAGCCGAGCCGGACGATTCCTCGTCCACAACGAGTTTGACGTCCATGTGGCGGTCGCTGCGGCGGCGGAAGGATCCTCGGCCGCTGTACGCGGGGGCGTTGCCCAAGGCGATGGCGCTCATGCCAGACCACCGGTGCCCCTCGCCGAAGAAGCTGCCGCGGACGAGGATCGCCATGACCGGGTAGGTGAACATGACCACCACGATGAGATCGAGAATCGTCGTCAATCCGAGAGTGAATGCGAAACCTCGAACCGAGCCGACGGCGAGGAAGTAGAGGACCAGCGAGCACAGCAGATTCGTGCCGTCGGCGACGTAGATCGTCCGCTTGGCCCTGTGCCATCCGTGCGTGACCGCAGCTCTGACCGAGCGTCCCTCTCGGATCTCGTCGCGTATTCGCTCGAAGAAGACGATAAAGGAATCCGCGGTGATGCCGATCGATATGATGAAGCCGACGACGCCCGCCATAGAGAGCCGATAGCCGATGAGCCACGACATCAATGCGACGATGAGGTAAGAGAGCCCGGTTGCCAAAGCGATCGAGCCGATGGCGACTATTCCCAGCCCGTGATACGTCCACAGAAGGTAAAGGGCGAGCAAAACGACGCCGATCGCCCCGGCGATGAGGCCGCCTCGCAGCGATTCGGAGCCGAGGGTGGCGGATATCTGCTCCTCCGACTGAACGTTGAATTTCAGCGGAAGCGATCCGAAACTCAGCTGGTTCGCGAGCGTCTTGGCGGTCTGGTCGGTGAAGGAGCCCGAAATCTGCGCCTGACCGCCCGAAATGACCTCGCTCGGGGCGGCAGAGGAGATGACCGACCCGTCGAGGACCACCGCAAATTGATTCTTAGGCTGCTGAAGCTTGACGAGACGGCGGGTCACGTCGGCAAAAGCCTTCGTCCCCTTAGAGTCGAATTGAATCTGAACGATCCACTGGTTGCTTCTCTGGTCGAATCCAGAGGAGGCCTTCGTCAGCTGGGTCCCCTCGATCTCAGCCGGGCCGAGGATGTACTTCGTCGCCTGGCCCCGTGAGCGGTCGCAGGCCACGAGCGGCTTCTTCGGGTCGTCGACGACGTTCAACTTCGACGACGGCTTGGTGCAGTCCAAAATCGCGGCGTCGTAGGCGACCTTCTCTGTAATCCAGTTCTCCGCGTCCGAGGCGTTGGCCGGCTTGGACTTCGGTTGGTCGGAGATCTTGCCGTCGTGGTTCTGATCCGCCCTTTCCCTGGCCACCTTCTTCAGCTCTTCGGCGCCGTACGTCGCCTTGGGATCGGGGGTCGGCGTCGCCGACGCGGAAGGGCTCGGGGAGGCAGAAGGGCTTGCACTAGCCGAGGGGCTGGCGCTTTTCTGCGCTTCTTTCTGCGCCTTGTCGATGTTCGCGACCTTCGCCGGAGTGAGCGAGCCCGCGTCGCCGGCGATCGCAAGCACGGGGCGCATGCGCATGACCGCGGACGTGCGGACAAGCCTGAGAGTCTGCTCCGACGGCCTGCCCGGGAGGCCCACGATAATGTTCTTGCCGCCCTGGGAGCTGATCTCAGCCTCGGCCACGCCAGAGGCGTCGACGCGCTGGCGGATGACCTCGATCGCCTGATTGACGTCGGACTGGGTGATCTCCGAGTTGTCAGTCGTCTCGGGGGTGAGGATGATCTGGGTGCCGCCTTGAAGGTCAAGGGCGAGCTCGGGAGCCCACTTGGAAGATTTGCCCCAGCTTCCGATCGTCAGCGTCGCGAGGAGCGCGACGATCATCAGCATCAACAGGACGAGGCGTTTCCGGGGCACCTCGGAGGAACGCGTTGCGGTGCGCTTTGCCATACGTGTGCTTTTCTATCGATCCGATGAGAAGGGTGAGGACGGCTTGGGACGGTCCTCGTCCGACGCGGCGGCGGACTCGGCCTCGACGTCGGCCTCGGCCTTGCCCTCGTCGTCCTCGGAATCGACTTCCTCGGATTCCGCCAACGGAAGCTCGGCCGCCCTCGAAATCGCACGCCGGTCCCAGACGGTCTCGTCGCCGGCCGGGCTCAGGAGCGTGACGGCGTCGCCGTCGATGTCGACGATCTTTCCGTAAAATCCGGCAGTCGTCATGATGTCCTTGCCGACCACGATGATCTCTTCCCGCTCTTGGTTGAGGCGTTCGCGGGCCTTGCGTCCGGAGTAGGACATCCAGAAGAACAAAATCACCATGCCGACGAGGAGGGCGATCATTGTCGGATCCATTCCGAAGTCTCCTAGCTGTAAAAAGACACGTACCCGCACAAGTGTACGCGCGCTTGCTCACCGGGGGGAAGCACAACCTGGCTCTCGGACGAAATTCACTTTCGGGCGACGCCGATTTCCAAGCTGCCGGCGGCCGGCGGCTGCAAAGCAAGCATGCGGCTGGGCGGCGCGCGCCTTCAGGCGGACATTCTGCTCTCAATCGGCGCACGCCCGTCAGCCGAAGAGCGTCTCCTCCGGCGCCGGGCCGGGCAGGCCTAGGTGCTCGAAGGCCAGACGCGTGGCGGCCCTGCCGCGCGGCGTTCGCACGAGGAAGCCCTCGCGAACGAGGTAGGGCTCGGCGACCGTCTCGACCGTTTCGGGCTCCTCCCCCACAGACACCGCAAGAGTGGTGAGCCCCACAGGCCCTCCCCTAAACCTCACGCAGACGGCTTCGAGGACGGCGCGGTCGAGCCTGTCGAGTCCGCGCCTATCGACTTCGAACACGTCGAGCGCGGCGCGCGCGGCGGCCAGATCGAGGACGCCGTTTCCGCGAACTTGCGCCCAATCCTGCACGCGTCTGAGCAGCCTGTTGGCGATTCTCGGCGTGCCGCGCGAGCGCGAGGCGATCTCGTGCGCCGCGTCGGCTTCGAGGTTCGCCTGGAGCTTGACGGCGTTGCGGGTGACGATGAGGGCGAGCTCTTCCTCCTCGTAATACTCGAGGTGGCCGGTGAAGCCGAAACGGTCGCGCAGCGGGGCCGGGAGGAGGCCGGCGCGCGTCGTCGCCCCCACCACCGTGAAGGGCGGCAGCGGAAGCGGGATCGACGTTGCGCCGGGCCCTTTGCCGACCATGACGTCCACCCTGAAATCCTCCATCGCCAGGTAGAGCATCTCCTCGGCCGTGCGGGCGAGGCGATGGATCTCGTCGATGAAAAGGACGTCGTTCTCCTGCAGGGAGGAAAGCACGGCGGCCAAGTCTCCGGGATTCTGAATCGCCGGGCCGGAGGTCAGGCGCAGCGAGCCGTTGACCTCCGCGGCGATGATCATCGACAGCGTCGTCTTGCCCAGCCCCGGCGGACCCGAAAGCAGGACATGGTCCGGGGTCTTCCCCCGGGCCACCGCCGCTTCGAGCACGAGCGAGAGCTGGGAGCGCACGGTTTCCTGGCCGACGAATTCGCTGAGCTGGCGCGGGCGCAGCGCCGCTTCGGCCGCGCGTTCGGATTCCGAGGCCGCCGGCGAGACAATGCCTTTCGAATCCGCGTCCGGGCTTTTTGAGTCTGCCACCGGTTACCTCCCGGCCCCGAGGATTTTCAGGCTGGCGCGCAGGAGTTCGGGGACCTCCGCCTCGGGCGTCGCCTTTTCGACCTGGGAGAACGCGCTTTCGGCGTCGCGCTCGGAGAAGCCGAGCCCGACGAGCGCCGCGACGACGTCGCCGGACCGAGCATTCGAAGAAGGCGCCTCAAGGTCGCCTCCCCGCCGAGGCCCGAGCTTCGCCCCGATCTCCAGGACCAAACGCTGGGCGCCTTTCTTTCCGACGCCGGAAACTCGCGTAAGGGCGGCGATGTCGGCGTTGGCCACGGCCTGACGCAGCTGGTCGGGAGTCAAGGTCGCCAGAATGGTGAGCGCGAGCTTCGGCCCGACCCCCGAGACGGTTTGAAGCGCGTCGAAAACCTCCCGCTCGTCGGCGTCGGCGAAACCAAAAAGGGTCATTGAGTCTTCGCGCACCACGAGCGAGGTGTGGACAAAGGCCTCCTGCCCCACGCGCAGCCCCGCCAAAGTGGCGGGCGTCGCCTGGACGGCGTATCCGACGCCTCCGGCTTCGATCACCGCCACCGTCGGCTCAATGCTGAGAACATTTCCCCGCAGCGCCGCTATCATCGGCCCTCCTCCGCATCGACCCTTTCGAACTTTTGTTTGCAGACTAAGACTACACGTTATTCTTGGCGGCGGGCGCAACCGCGCCGTGGCGCCGCGACATCCGCTCTGCGCCGGCCCACAGTCTCTGAGCGGGAGTGAGGTCGCCGCCGGTCGCCCGCGGCAGCGTTCCCGCGCCGCCGTGCTGCGCCCGGTCGGGTTCCGCGTCGGAAAAAGCGCCGCCGCGCCAAGAATGGGCGATGGCGATGGCAACGGCATCGGCCGCGTCGGCGGGCCGCGGAAGGCTCGCAAGCCCGAGAATCCGTTGAACCATGACCTGCACCTGACGCTTGTCCGCGCGCCCGCTCCCGGTCACCGCGGCCTTGACCTCCGAAGGGGTGTGCATCCCGAGGCGCAATCCCGCCCTCGCCGCCGCAAGCATGACGATCCCCGCCACCTGCGCGGTGCCGGTGACGGATCTGACGTTGGACTGGGCGAAGACCCTTTCGACGGCGACGACGTCGGGCTTGAAGGCGTCGATGACCTCCTGGAGCCCGTCGGCGATGATGAGGAGGCGCTTGTGCGGAGCCAGTTCGGCGGGCGAGCGCACAACCCTCATGTCGACCAGGCTCACTCGCCTGGCGCCCCCGGCATCGACCGTCCCCATTCCGCACCGGGTCAATCCCGGATCGACGCCGAGCACGCGCACGTCAGCCCTCGGCCTCCAGCTCGGCCATGACCGCTTCGGGGATGTCGAGGTTTGAGAAGACGTTTTGGACGTCGTCGCAGTCTTCGAGCGCGTCGATGACCTTGAGCGCCTTTCGGGCCCCTTCGGCGTCGACCTCCACCTTCATGGAGGGGACAAACTGGACCTCGGCGGAGTTGTACTCGATTCCGGCGTCCTGGAGGGCCGACCGCACGGCGACGACGTCGCCGGGCTTGCAGTAGACCGAGAACGACTCGCCTTCGTCCTCGACTTCCTCGACGCCGGCCTCGAGCACCGCCGCGAGGACGTCGTCCTCGCTCACGCCTTCGGAGGGAACCTCGACGACTCCTTTGCGGGCGAACATGTAGGCCACCGAGCCGGGGTCGGCGAGCTGCCCTCCGTTGCGGGTCAGGGCGACGCGCACTTCGGACGCGGCGCGGTTGCGATTGTCCGTCAGGCATTCGATGAGGACGGCGACGCCGCCCGAGGCGTAGCCCTCGTAGGTGATCGACTCATAGTTGACCGCGTCCGCGCCGTCTCCCGAGCCTCGCTTGACCGCGCGATCGATGTTGTCCGCCGGAACCGAGTTGCGTTTGGCCTTCTGAATGGCGTCGAAGAGGGTGGGGTTGCCCGCGGGGTCGCCTCCGCCCGTGCGAGCGGCGACTTCGATGTTCTTGATCAAGCGGGCGAAGAGTTTGCCTCGCTTGGCGTCGTTGGCAGCCTTCTTGTGCTTGGTCGTGGCCCACTTCGAGTGTCCTGACACTGAGTTCTCCTCGGTTTCGTAGTTTTCCAAGGGGCATTCTACCGGCTTCAGCAAAATGCCGCGCGGGCGAAACGGCCGCTTCGCCTTCAACGCCGGTGCGCTCCGTCACGCGCTTCTTCCCCAGTTCCCTCCGCAGAGCCGCCCAAGCGTCTCCTCTTTGAACTGGACACAGTCGCTTGCCGGCCGCTGGACACAGCGACCTTAAGGCGTCCGGCCTCCGCCGGGTCGAAACCGCGGCCGTCCCTGAGGCGGGGGCGCGGCGGGCGGATAGTCCGCGTCAGACTGCTGTGGAGGACGGTAGCTGCCGGAGCCAGCCTGCTGCGAGTTCTGCTGAGGATGCCCCTGGGGGCGCGGCTGGCCGTCGGGACGCGGCTGTCCATTGTGCCCGTTATGCCCGTTCCGCGACTGGCTTTGATCCGGAGACTGACCTCGCCGCTGAGACTGACCTCGCGGCTGGGCCTGGCCTCGCTGCTGAGATTGGCCTCGCGGCTGAAACTGGCCTCCCGGCTGAGCCTGCGGCTGGACATGACGCGGAGGCTGCGTTCGCCCCGGAGGAACCTGCGGGACGGGCGCGGGCTGATGGCGCTGCGGACGCCCAGGGGACGACGCCTGCGGACGTCCCGGAGTCGGCGCAGGACGTCCCCCCGAAGGCGACTGCGACTGACCCACCGGGGCCGACTGCGAACGGGCCGCGGGAACGGCTTGCGGGTGAGCCGGAGTGGCGTGCACCGGGGCGGGAGCAGCCTGAATCGGGGCGGGAGCCGACGCCGGGGCCGCGTTGGGCTTCGACGTCGTCGAAGGAAGAAAAACGCTGCGCAATTTCAAAATGAACGACATTCTTTCGCGTTCGCGTTTGATGACGGCGAGGTCCGGGGACTTTTCGTTGTCTGCCAGGAGAGCCCTGAAGAAGCCAGCCTGAAGCAGCTCGCTCTGGTACCGCCGCATAGCCTTGCGTCCGTCTTGAGCCACTCCCCCGCTCGCCGCGAGACGCTCGCCCGCCCAGGCGACGGCCCGAGACCTCAAGCTAGACTTCATCAGCATCGTCTCGTCTTCTTTGCCGATGAAACCGTCGGCGACGAGCAGTCGTATCCCGCGTTTGACGGTGGTTCGTTGGAGATTCTTGACCACTATGATCATCGCGATCGCGGAAATGTAGACCGGGATTTGGATGAGGATCCTTGTCCAGGTGTCCTCGGCGATTCGGATGATTCCGGAGAAGTTGTGGCTCGCGTGCAGCCCGGCGGCCATGGCGTATCCCGCAAGCCCGAGCGGAAGGACGAACAGCCAAGAAAGCCTCTGTGTGGCCGCGAGCCCTATGAGCAATCCGGTGATGGCCGTGCATATTGGATGGACGAAAGGCGAGGCCACCGCTCGTATGACGATGGTCTGCCCCAAAACGTCCTGAGACGCGTCCATCCCAGCTTGCTTTATGAAGTTGTTTTTGACGTCGGCTGTGGCGAAATAAAGGATGTTCTCGGTGAAGGCGAACCCCGCGCCGATGAGCGTCCCGTAGATCATTCCGTCGATGGGCCCGTTGATGTACTTCTTCAAGAAAATGAACATGAGGAGGAGCCCAAGGCCCTTGACTCCCTCTTCGACGACGCCGGCCCCGACTGCAGTGCGCAGAATGTCATACAGCAGGGGGCCGCCATCGCCTTTTATATTGCGTATTCCGCCGTCTCGGAAGCTGAGCTGACGGTTCTCGAGCAGCCATTTCTTCATCTCCTTGGCCCACCACTTGTTGCCCTCGAAGGCGAGGTAGACGGAGACGCCGGCGCCCCAGCCGAGAGAGAGGACGTAGAAGAGGATGGGCTCGGGCTCCCATCTGTCGATCCATCGGACCAGGGCGATGATGACAAGAAGCGGGATGAGCGCGACGATCGTAAGCTTGAGGATGCTCGTGGTGTTCTCAAACTTCTGAGAGGCCTCCTCGCCCAGAGACTGGTATTGCTCTTCGACCATGTCGTTGATGAGCTCGAACGAGACGATGATCGCCATCACGGCAAGCACGATGATGCATATTGCGAAGACGAGCGAACCCGGCGTCCATCGCCCGGGAAGGTTGAGGCGCCGAGGCTGGGCCTTTACCTGTCCGTACCCTTGCGGGTAGGCCGGGGGGCGCATGTCTCCGGAGCCCTGGGGATACAGCTGGGCGGGAATCCGCCCGCCCGGCGCGTACTGCTGATGTTGAGCCACGTCCATTCCTTTCAACGTTCCACCGTGCATCCTAATCTGGGAAGGAAAGCCCACGCGACTCTGGGGAGGCCCTGGGGGAGATGACCCCTACTCCAGCGCCCTGTCCGTGACATTTCTGACGATTCCGTCCCATTCGGGCCACCATGTCTCGATCAAGTCGGACAGCCCCGCAGGATAGAAGGTCTCGCCCTTTGCTTCGGCCTCGCGGATCTCCGCCGGGCGCCACCACCGAAACTCGTCGAGCGTCTCCCGCTCCGCGGCCGTCAGATCGTACCCCGGCCTGGCCGAACGCGCCTCTTCCCCGCTCACCGCGAGGATGAAAAACACTTCGTCTTGCCTCACGGTTCGCGCGGCAAACCGAAACTCGTCGCTGCGCAGCAGCACCGGCCCGACGAGCCGCGAGGGGTCGGCGCTTACGCCGGTCTCCTCGCGCAGTTCGCGCACGGCGCCCTCACGGGGGCCTTCCTCGCCCAAACCACCGCCCACGGTGAACCACCATGAATGGTCGACGTCGTCGAAGTCGTGGCCGTGCACGAGAAGAACGCGCCCCTCGGGATCGAAGACGACGACGCGCGCAGCCCGCCTATGGGGAACGCCTTCGGCGTCCGGAGACCACTCGTCCAGCCAGCTGTCGCGGACCTTGCCCGACGGCTCCCCCGCGCGGCCCACGCCCTTTTCGACCCTCATCCCCCGGAGTTCCGGCGGATTGACGACGCCGTTCGCCCGATCCGTTCCAGGCGCGTCGGCGCTGTCGCCCGCCCCCTCAAACGGCGGTATGTTCCCGCTTCCGCCCGTCGCCTCAGATCCCGGCATGCTGGGCCTGGCCTTTCGCCGGCGTCGTGAACACTCTGCGCAACTCGGTGATGTACTCCAAGCGCTCGGCCTCCTTGCGCCGGACCTGCTCCGTGTGCGCGGTGCGCCGCTGAACGTTGATGCTCCTCGTGTATCCGAGGTGAATGAGCTCGTTTTGGAAGGAGCGCATGGCCTTGCTCCCCGCTTCGACGGTCCTGCCCAGTTCGGCCGCGGACGCTCCCGCCCACAGGCGGGCCTTCCGGCGGTTGACGAGGCTCATAACCATGCGCACCTCGTTGGCGCTGAGCCACCCCGCCTGCGAGTATTCGACGAGGCCCCTGTGGACGTCTCGCCGCTGCATCCCCGCGACGAAGTAAATGAGGACGGCCGCGCCGATGTAGACGGGAAGCTGGAGCATCATGCGCGTTGCCGGCTCGTCGGCGAATCGTTTGATCGAGGAGTAATTGTGGAGGCCGTGCAGCAAGGCGGCCAGCGCGCAGCCGACGATCGCCATGGGGAAGATCGCGACGTAGGGCTTTCGCGACGTCGTGGCCAAGCCGACGAACAGACCCGTGATGGCGGTCGCAAGCGGATGGACGAGCGGCGTGAGAATCGCCCGGGCGAAGAAAAGGGAGCCTATCGTCCACGTCTCCATGCCGGAAAGGTCCACGGAGCCGCCCACGGTCTCGGCCACCGAGGCCCTGGCGAAATAGAGGATGTTCTCGGTGAAGGCAAAGCCCATCCCAACAAGGAGGCCGTAGACGAGGCCGTCCATCGGCCCGTTGACGTACTTGTTGAGCGCGAAGAATATGACGAGCAGGCCGAGGCCTTTGGCGGACTCCTCGATGATCGCCGCGCCCACGGCTTTCGTCATAACGTCGTACTGGGCGCTGTTCGCGGCCATGCCGAGGACGCGCTGCGACCACCACCCGTTGCCGTCGAATGAGACCAGCACGGAGACCCCGGCGCCCCATCCTATGGCGATCACGTACATGACGACCGGCTCTGGCTCCCAGCGATCGATGAACCACACGGCGGCGCCGATCACCACGGCAGGGACCAGCGCAAGGCAGATGAGAAGCGGGTACGGGACGTCCTCTTCGTACTTGTGGCCGGAGCTGCGCGAAGCGTAGTCGAACAGCGCCTGGGTCTGGTCCTTGATCAGCCCGAAGGCGAGAGTGAGGGCGACGACGGTCACCCCGACCAAAATCACGCATGCCACAAGCGTCTGCCACGACCAGTTCGGGGACAGCCGCCATTTGGGGATCGGCGCGACCCGGCCCTCCGGCGGCCCCTGCCGGGCCGGGCGAGGCCGCTGCGAAGGCGGCGCCCCGGCATCGGCTTGACTCGGCGGAAATTGTACGGGCCCCTTCGTCTCATCCGGGACGGCGGCGGCCCCGCCGTCCGGCTCGACGAGTTTCCGAGGCTCGTTGTCAATCGCCTCGGACTCGGGCAAGCCGAAACCGGGGACGGCCTCGGAGACCGGGGACGTCTCCGGTTCGTCGATCGCCTCGGACTCGGGCGAGCCGGAAGCTGGAGGATCCTGTGGGATGAACTGGTCTGTCACGCAACCCCTCACTCGTCGTCGATGTCCACGGTGGCGGGCGTCGGAGCCCGCCCTGCAAGGAAGAAAAGCCGAACGTAAAAGGACCTGCGAACACGCCGTATCTGATCGACGTGCGAATTGTGGAACGTTCGGGTAAGGCGCACGTCGAGGCGGGCTCGGGAAAGCTTGTCGAGAAGCGGTTTGGACTCGGCCGAGACGTCTTCTTCTTCGAGCTCGTCTACCGTGAGCCTGAGCGTTCGCGACATGGAGGATTCGATCGTCCGTCGGTCGGAGGCCGCGCCTCGGGCGACGTCGAGCGGCAGGCCGTCCAGGCCGTCGTCGACGATCGGATTGATGCCCTCGCGCAGGCAGGCGTCCGCCGCATCGGTCAAAAGGATGGATGCGGCGACGTCCAACCCGCCCTCGGCCGCGAACTCCCGGGCGTACTCCGCCCTGGCGTGGAGAGCGAGCTCGAGGGCCCTGCGAGATTTGACGACGGTCTGATGGAGCCGGTCGAGGCGGCGAGCCGCGAGCGTGAGATAGACGATGAGCAGGCCCGCCAGCACGCACGCTACGGCGAGAAGCGACGGGAGATTCAATCCTCCACCTCCATTCCGGCCGTGCGAACGGCGGTTTCGTATACCGCGTAGATCTGCGAGGCGACTGTGTGCCAGTCGTATCTTCCGGCCTCTTCCTGGGCGGAGGCTGTGACAGAGGCCCGTTTGGCCGGATCGGCCATGGCCTCGACGACCGCGGCGGCCAAACCGTCCGGGTCCTCGTTGGCGAATTGCGATCCGAAGGCTCCGTTGCCCAAGACGGCCCTGAACGCGGGAATGTCCGAGGCGACGACGAAGCTTCCGGCGCTCATCGCCTCGACGAGGATGATTCCGAAGGACTCTCCCCCGGTGTTCGGAGCGAGATAGACGTCCACGGAGGAAAGAAGGGCCGCCTTGTCCGCGTCGGAGACGCCTCCGAGGAACTCCACGGCTTCGGCGTGCGGGCCGAAAAGCCGCCTGGCCTCGTCGATGTCTCCCCGTCCCGCGACGAAAAGGCGGACGCCTGGAAGCGCCTCGCGGACGGCCGGGAAAGCTCGGGCGACCACGGGAAGCCCCTTGCGAGGCTCGTCTATTCTCCCGAGGAATCCGAGGGTCGGGCGGTCAGGCGTTCCTGTAAAGCGCCCGTCCCGCGCCGCTTCGACGAACTGGCGAGTGTAGACGCCGTTCGGTATGACGAAGGCGTCGCCCCCCAGGTATTGGACGGCCGTGCGCCGGGCCTCCTGGGAGACCGCGATCCTCGCCTGGATTTTTTCGAGCACCGGGCGCAGCACGGGCGTGAAGACTTCGAAGGCCCTCGAACGGTCCATGGCCGTGTGAAACGTCGAGACAACCGGGCACTCGGCGCTCATGAGCGCAAGCATCGACACCGAGGGAACGAAGGGCTCGTGGACGTGGACGACGTCGAAGCCGCCGCCCCTCAGCCAGGCGCGCACCTCGCGGTTGACGCGCGGGCCGAAGGCGAGCCTGGCGATCGAGCCGTTGTACGGAATCGAGATGGCCGACCCCGTCGGAGTGAGATAGTCGGGAATCGGGGACTTCGCCTCGGACGGGGCGACCACTCCGACGTCGTGCCCGCGGCGGAGGAGCTCCTCGGCGAGATCCCGGATGTGGACGCCGACCCCGCCGGGGACGTCCCACGAGTAAGGACATGCGATTCCTATTCTCACGGTCGATTCTCCACACTTCTCACAGGCGGGCCTCCGATTCGGCGACGGCGTCGCCTGCGCCCGTCGCGGCCGTCTTCTTTCCTTCCGCAAACGCCCCCGCCGACGTCGGCGCATTGTCGGCCTCCGAAGGCGGCTCATGGCCTGTCGCAAACGCCTTCGCGTCTTTCGGCTCCGCTCTGACGGCCTCGGCGGCCCGACGGCGAGTTCGGGCGAGGCGCTCGGGATCGAGATCCTCGACGAAGACCTTCTGGAGCATGTGCCAGTCCTCGAGGCGCTCGCTCACCCAGGGCTCGAATTGGGAGATCCACTCCTGGCTCATTCGAGCAATGTCGGCCGCGCGTTCGTCGCTCGGAGAGGAGGCGTCCGTGCGCGCGCAAACCGGTTCGCCGACGAGCAGGCGCATTCCCCACCGCGTGCCCGCGCGGCGGCGTCGTTCCCCGGAAATCTTCTCGTAGAAGGAGAAAACCGGATAGACGGGGACGCCGACCCTCTGCGCGAGCAGCGCGGGCCCCGCCGCCACCAGCATTGCGCAGCCGAAAAACTTGACTTCGACGCCGCTGGCCGTCAGGTCGCGGTCGGCCAGGATCGGCGCCAGGCAGGCGCCCTCGCGCATCGCTTCTTCGATCCGGTGGATCGCCCCGGCACCGGCGGGATAGACCGACATTCCCACGGCGTTGCGGTACCCGACAAAGAAATCGTAAAGTTCCTGCGGCTCGAGCTTTTCGGCCAGGGTGTGGACGTGGACGAGGTCGATTTCAGCCCACGCCCCCGCCAGGTCCCAGTTTCCCGAATGCATGAGGGCCGCGGCGGCGGCCTGTCCTTCAGCGAATTTCTCGCGCAGCCACTCGCTGTTGTCGATTCGCACTCTCGCGCGTATCTGCTCCCTGCCCATGCGCGGCAGCCTCAGCGCCTCGTAGTAGTAGCGCATGTACGAACGCATGGCCCGCCTGGCCAATGCCCGGCTCTGCCGGGGCGTCATTCCCGGGCGAATCCTCGCCTGGTTCGCGCGAAGCCTGCGGACCCCCGCGCTCGGGAGCGTCCCCGCCACGGTTCCCACCGCGTCGAAAACGGCCCTGCCGAGGGCCTCCGGCAGGGCGCCCACGGCGGCGTCGGCGAAGCGGAAGAGGCGAACGGCGTCCATGTCACTCCGCCGTTTCGTGGGCCTGTCGGTAGACGACTGCCATCCTTTGGACGACCGTGACAAGGCCGGCGGCCGTCAGGTACCAGGCCGAGGCGAGAAGAATCCACTGCGGCAGCCCGAGGCCCACAAAGAGGGCGCTGAAGAGGATGATGACCAGCCTGTCCGCCCTTTCGGCGATCCCCACCGAGGCGGTCATTCCGAGGCCTTCGGCCCGCGCTCTGGCGTATGGCACAACGGATCCCGTCCCCATGGCCGCGAGCAGGCCGATCATGAGGAAGGTTCGCATCGCGCCGCTCTCTCCGTGCAGATACGCCCAGGCAAGCAGGCCGCTGAAGATCGCGACGTCGGTGACCCGATCGAGGGTCGAGTCTAAGAAGGCGCCCCATTTCGACGACGTGTTCGTCAAACGCGCGATTTGCCCGTCGATGCTGTCGAACAGGGCCAGCCCTCCCAGGCTGAGAGAGCCGACGACGAGGCGATTCGTCGGAAGAAGGGTGAGCGACAGCGCCACGCCGAGGACGGCGCCCGCGAGAGTCACCGCGTCCGCGCTCACTCCCATCTTGACAAAAAGCTTCGCGATGGGCCCGAAAACCGCCTGAACGAATGGGCGGCCCGTCCTACTGAGCATTTCCGCTCCCTTCTTCGTCCGCCGGATCTTCTCCGGCCGGGTCTGCGCGCAGCGAGCCTTCGCCCGTCGAGCCGCGGTCGATGCGCGACCAAGCCTCGGAAACAGCCTTCCTCGTGTCGGCGAGAATTGCCGGAATCGCCTTCGTCTGGGCGACTATCGGCAGAAAATTGGCGTCGCCGAGCCACCTGGGGACGATGTGTTGATGGATGTGTGCGGCAATGCCGGCGCCGGCGACGTCGCCCTGGTTCATCCCCAGGTTGAAGCCGGCCGGCCGGAGAGCCTCGCCCAACGCCTCCATCGCCCGGGCCGTCATCCTCCCCATCTCAATCCGCTCCTCGTCCGTCAGGTCCGTGTAGAGCGAGACGTGGCGGTACGTGCACACCAGAATGTGGCCGGAATTGTAGGGGTAGAGATTGAGAAGGGCGAAGCACTCGCGGCCCCTGGCGACGACGAGGGCCTCCGCGTCGTCCAGAGACGGCGCGACGCAAAAGGGGCACTCTCCCGTTTTATCGGGCTTGGCGGCGCCTGAGACGTACGCCGCGCGATGCGGCGTCCACAGACGCTCGAAACCGTCCCGGATTCCGGGAAGGCCCGCCGCATCGACGGGGCTTTCCGAGGGGCCGGGGCTTTCCGAGGAGACCAGGCCGTCAGTCATCGGCTCCCTCCCCCGGACGGGCCCTCGGCACAGGCCCCGTCTTCGGCCGGCTTGCCCTTCGCGCCTTCGCCCGATTTTTCCCCTCCCCCGGACTCCTCAACCAGACGCTCGCGAGCCGGATCGTTGACCCTGAGGGCGACGACGCGGCCGATGTGGGCCACCGCCTCGTCCACGGAAACGCCGTTCTCCTGATGCCCGTCGCGGTAACGGAAGGAAACGGCTTCCGCCTCCGCGTCCTCTCCGCCGGCGATGAGGGTGAACGGGATCTTCTCCTTGGCCGCATTGCGGATTTTCTTGCCGAAACGGTCGTCGGACAGATCGACGTCGACCCTGATTCCCGCGGCTCGGAGCTTGGCCGCGACTTCTTGGCAGTAGGGGTTGAAGGCCTCCGCAACGGGGACGAGCCGCGCCTGGACCGGGGCGAGCCATGCGGGGAAGGCTCCTGCGTAGTGTTCGGTGAGGACGCCGATGAAACGTTCGACCGACCCGAGTTTCGCGGAGTGGATCATGACCGGCCTTCGCCTCGAACCGTCGGGGGCGGTGTATTCCAAATCGAAACGCTCAGGCTGGTTGAAGTCGTATTGCACCGTCGACATCTGCCATGTGCGGCCCAGCGCGTCCTTGACCTGCACCGAGACCTTTGGCCCGTAGAACGCGGCCCCGCCCGGGTCGGGAACGAGGTCGAGCCCGGTGGCCGCACAGGCTTCCTCGAGGATGCGGGTCGCAGCCGCCCAGTCTTCGTCCGAGCCGATGAATTTGTCCTTCTTCTTCCCCTCGTCGCGGGTGGAGAGCTCGAGGTAGAAGTCCGTCAGCCCGAAATCGCGCAGAATGTCCAAGAAGAAATTGAGAAGCATCTCTATTTCCCCCTTGGCCTGCTCCGGGGTGCAGTACGTATGGGAATCGTCCTGGGTGAAGCCGCGCATACGGGTGAGCCCGTGGACCACTCCCGACTTCTCGTAGCGGTAGTCGTGGCCCATCTCGAAGAAACGCAGCGGCAGCTCGCGATACGAGCGCCCGCGGGAGCGGAAAACAAGATTGTGCATGGGGCAGTTCATGGCCTTGAGGTAGTAATCTTGGCCCGCCCTCGTCACTTCGCCGTCGGCGCCGCGCTCCTCGTCGACCTTCATGGGCGGGAACATCGTGTCCGCATAGTACGGAAGATGGCCCGACGTGTGGAACAGCCCGCCCTTTGAGATCTCGGGCGTGTGGACAAAGTCGAAGCCCTCCTCGAGGTGCCGCCGGGTCACATGCGATTCGACGACGTGGCGCAAGATGCCGCCTTTGGGGTGGAACACGACGAGGCCCGGCCCTATTTCCTCGGGGAAGGAGAAGAGGTCGAGCTCGGCGCCCAGGCGGCGGTGGTCGCGGCGTTCGGCCTCGGCGACGCGCTTTTGGTAGGCGGCGAGTTCGTCCTTCGTGGGCCACGCCGTTCCGTAGATCCGCTGGAGTCGGTCGCCCGCTTGGTCGCCCTTCCAGTACGCGGCGGAGGCCTTCGTCAGCGCAAACCCGTTCCCAATGAGACGCGTGGAAGGCAGGTGCGGGCCGCGACACAGGTCGGTCCACACGACGGAGCCGTCGCGCGAGCAATTGTCGTACATCGTCAGCGCGGCCCCGCCGACTTCGACGGAGGCGCCCTCGGCCCCGGCGCCCTTCGTGCCGACGAGCTCGAGTTTGTAGGGCTGGCCGGCCAGTTCGGCGGCCGCGTCGGCGTCCGCGATCTCGCGGCGGCGGAAAGTCTGCCCCTCCTTGACGATCCGCTTCATCCGCTTTTCCAGGTCGCGCAGAAGCTCGGGCGTCACGGCGTCGATGTTCCCGAAATCGTAATAGAAACCGTCCGTTATAAACGGGCCGATTCCGAGGTTGGCGTCGGGAAAGATCTGCTGGACCGCCTGTGCGAGGACGTGGGCGGTCGAATGGCGGAGGATGTTCAAACCGTCGTCGCTTGAAACGTCGACGCCTTCGACGACGGCGCCCTCGGGAAGGGACGCGAGATCCGTCGCCAGGTCCTTGAGTTCGCCGTCGACCCTCAGGGCGACGACGTTCTTGCGGTCGGCGAAGAACTCAATCCCCGAACGCGGCCCTTCGATGGCCGTTGCATTTCCGTCGATTGACAGGTTGACGGGCACGTATACTCCTTAAACGTCAAAATTGAGCGCACATACCGGGCACGCAGGCTCAATACTACCCGCCGAGAGCGGACGGACGGCGTGAAGAGGGCGACGGGCGCCCAAATCGCCTGCATGAAACCGATGGGTTGAAAAGCTCTATCGCTGTCGAAGAACAGAGCGGCAATTTGCTCGAAACGACGACGGCGATGACGTAGCTTTGCTTGAGCGAGTCCATTTCGAGCCTTGCAGGGCGAGTCCTTGCGAGCCCCGCAAGGCAAGTCCGTTGCAAGAGACTTCGCCGCCCACTTAACCCAAACGTCAGGTGCCATTAAGCGCCCGATTCCGCCTCAACGAAAGGTCGACGCATGTCAGTTTCAAAGGCTCCCGTCCCCGATCGGGCCGAACACAACGCATTCTTCCCCTCGGACTATTCGATCGAACAATCCGTGTCCAAGAAAACCGATTTCGACGGCGCGGCCGGAGCGCCGCGAGTTGCCTCCGGGCCCCGCAAGATTCTCACGATCGCCGTCGACGAGCGTTATCTGCCCACCGACGGCGGACTCTTCTCCACCGGAAACCACCCCGTCGAAACGCTGGTGCCGCTCATGCACCTGCGGGCGGCCGGCTACGAAATCGAGGTCGCAACCCTCTCCGGGAACATGGCAAAGTTCGAGATGTGGGCGATGCCGGCGGAAGACGAGGCGGTCAAGGCGGGCTACGAGGAGCTTCTCCCGGCGTTGCTCAAGCCCCGTCGCCTCGCGGACGTGGCCGCCGAGCTCGGCCCCGATTCAGACTACGCCGCCGTCTTCGTTCCGGGAGGGCACGGCGCCATGGGCGGCGGCATTCCCGACAGCCGAGCTGTCAGAGACGTCCTCGTCTGGGCGCTGGAAAACAAGCGGCCGGTCATCGCTCTATGCCATGGTCCCGCAGCGCTGTGCGCCGCGGTGGACGAGGGCGGCGCCTCCTATTTCGCCGGCTATTCCCTGTGCGCGTTCCCCGATTCGTTCGACGTCGGCACCCTCGTGGAGAGCGGCTATCTGCCCGGCCGGCTCACATGGAAGCTGGACGAGCGCCTCAGGCGGCAGGGGCTGACGATCGTCAACGAAGGCGTGAGCGGACAGACCCATCGGGACCGCCTCCTCCTGACCGGCGACAGCCCGCTGGCCGCCAACGCCTTGGGCCGCCTTGCCGTCGAGACTCTCACCGGCAAGGCTTACGGAGTCTGAAAGGCGCGGCTGAGAAAGGTCGGCAGGTCGGCTTCGGGAAACCGTGCACGGAGGAGGTCAGCGGGTTTCGAGCGATCCGGCGGTTTCGAACGGCCCGGCGTTTCGGCGTCGGGCCGCATATGCAAAAACCCCGGATTGCTCCGGGGCCGTGGTGGGCGATACTGGGATCGAACCAGTGACCTCTTCCGTGTCAGGGAAGCGCGCTCCCGCTGCGCCAATCGCCCATGCGAGGTGGGTACGGGATTCGAACCCGTGTACACGGCTTTGCAGGCCGTTGCCTCGCCTCTCGGCCAACCCACCGTGCGAACCGAAACAACTTTCGATCCTCCGAGCGGATGACGGGACTCGAACCCGCGACCCTCACCTTGGCAAGGTGATGCTCTA
>ERZ773060.149-NODE-149-length-33084-cov-13.1198_pt1 | contig 33084 bp, 23 predicted proteins | sample MGYA00580628_ERZ773060 | MGnify/ENA primary metagenome ERZ773060 (study PRJEB29015, sample SAMEA2738019) | human oral metagenome | biome: human oral; feature: human-associated habitat; material: dental | place: China | collected 2045 ... | reverse complement strand
GTGTCGTTGGGTGATTTGCGGCAGCGTCAGCGTGAGCGTCGGATGCGCCGAATCACCGCCGCAACAGCCGCCGCCACGCTCGTGACCGGCCTGTTCGCCGCCACCAGCGCCGGGCTGTGGATCAAGGCGCGCCGCGACAGCGACGTGGCGAACCGGCGGAGCGTGGAAACCCTTATGGACCTTGCGGACACGACGATCGCCGGAGGCGACAGGGAGCTCGGCCTTCTCTACAGCAATCTTGCCTTGTCCAGGGCGAAGCAGTCCTGGGACTCCTATGCCGAGCTGCGCGGGAGGCACTACGTCAACGTCAACGGCGCGACGTCGCAGGGCCCGCTGGCGCCGTTGACGAGGATCAAGACGGATTCGGGCGTTGCGAGTTTTGGGATCGGATCCAACGGCACGATCGTCACAGCGGGCAAGAGCGCGAATCTCAGTGTATGGAGCAGCGAGAACGGCAAGCGCCTGCGCTCGGTCACCCTCTCGGAGAAGCCCATCGACGTCGGCGCGTCGACCGACGGGACGCGTTTCTACGGCATCGACAGCCGGGGGCGCCTGACGGTCACTCCCGCAGACGGGGGCCCTGCCAGAACCGTTCGAATCGCGGATGCGCGGGCCATACTCGGCACAGTTCTCGCCGGCGATCGTCTCTTCGTGACCCATGACCCGACAAAAGGCAGTTCTCGCGTCCGCGGCTACGACGTAAAAACGGGGGCGCAGATCTTCGACGTCGATCTTTCCAACAGGCCGTTCGTCCACTTCGACTGCGCCCAGGACGGCTCGGAATTCGCCATTGCGTTCAAAGGCGGCGGCGCCGAGAGGTACGACGGCGCCACCGGCGCCCTTCGCCAGTCGATTGTCGATCCCGCCCAAGACGCCGCCGCGCTGGCCGACTTCCGCGCGGAAGGCGGATCTGTGGACTACTCGATGTCGGGAAACAAGCTCATTTACTTCTCCGCGAAGACGATGCACGTGGTTTCCCTTCCGTCGGGATCCGTCGTCTCCAATTCCGTCGAAAAACGTTACGGCGGAGGAATGGCCAAAATCTCGAGAGACGGCACGTTCGTCATCGACCCCTCCACGAAGAAGAAAATCGATGCCGCGACAGGCAAACAACTCTCCTCTTACGCACTTATGGAAGGCGACGATCGAAGCCTGGCGTGGCTTTCCCCGCGCGACAACGCATTCATCGTCGGCACGCGCGGCAGAGAGCTCATGCTGTGGGACGATTTGTCCGACGCCAAGCCGTTTGATCGTTCTATAGCGCCGGCCGCGGCTAGGGCCTACAGCGGATCGCCCATTGAGCATGGGCAGTTTACCCGTGACGGGAAGCGATTTGTCACAGCAAGTTCCGACGGCAACCTGACGGTTTACGACGTCGCGGCCCCTGACGGAGGAGTCCAAACCTCGGGCTCCGTCGTCGTCCGTTCCAATAACCGCGATTTCCTCTACAGCCGCAGCGGAAACGGAGGAGTGATTGTTGATGCGCGCAAGAAAAAAGGGGAAGCCACTCTGACGAAGATTCGGAGTTCCAGCGAAGCAGCCGTCAGCAACGACGGAAAGGCGCTCGCATTCATGTCGCAAGCACACGCGGAAGGGGTGAGCGTCCTTTCTGACTCCGGCCAAGCCGAGTACAGGACTCCCGAGAGCATGCCCTTGGGAGCCTCGGGAACCTCGATCGTCTTCGGCCCGTCCCACGACATCGTGTACGTGACGGTCAAAGGGGAGATCGTCCATTACGACGCCAGCGGAAAACTCGGCTCCTATGGATCAAAAAGGGACGGCGACGTCGCCTCGCTCCTGGCGAGCGCCGACGGATCGGTCCTCCTCGTGAATCGGGAGGGGGGAAAATGGCAGGCGTACAACGTCAAGACGCACAAGCTCCTCAAACGAGGGACCGGGACAGTCTACGCCGTTTCGGGGAAGGACGGCGCATTCGAATCCGCGACGTTGCAGGCGGGGAACTCGATCAGCACCGTCGACGCGTCGGGCAATGTCAAGCGGAAGGTCGAGATGCCGAGGCAAGTCGGCCGCCTGGTTCGCTCGGGGCAAGCGCTTGACGCAACCGAAGACAGGTTCCTCGTCCGGACGCAGAAGCAAGTCGTTGTCTTTGACCTCGCCGTCGGCCAGGTGGTTCAGCGGCTCAGAACGCCGGCGGTCAATGCGCGGGCTCTGCTTGTCTCCGACGGCGTCGCCTACGACGTCGACGACCCCCAAACCAGGAGCTTTCGCCTGGTGAAAAACGTGAAGCTGGCCGACGCGGAGGCGGTCGCAAAGAAGATGGTGGGGGACAGGAAGCTCACGGAGGCTGAGAAGGAAGTGATCGGCCAGTGAACGCCCGTGAGGGAGTCGCCCCCCGAAAGTCGATTGCGCGCTCTCCCTACTTCAAGATTTTCGCCGCGGTGGCCTTCCTCGCGGCGCTCATAGCCGGATTGCAAGTCGAGTGGGGGAAAAACGGAAACTCGTGGACGGACGCCTCCATGACGGTGTACGCCGTCATGAAGCTTTTCCTTTTCGACTCCGTGCTTGAGGGAGACCCCGGGCCTCCCGTCTACGAGGTTGCCCGATGGCTCGCGCCCATGACGACGGCGGCCGGCGTTCTCGCCGTCTTCGAGGTTTTCGCGGTCGACCTGCGCCTGCGGCTCCACCCGGTGACCGGCAACCACGTGGTGGTGCTCGGGTGCGGCGAGCGGTCGCGGGCGATCATGCACGAGATTCTCGGCTGGAAGGAGGCCAGCGGCGTCGTATGCGTCGTCCCGGACACGACGCCGCTCGACGACGTCCGCTCCCTGAAGTCCGCCGGAATCCAGGTGGTCGCCGTCGATTACGACGCCAACGACACGGCCGAGGAGGCCAGGGCGATCGCCAGAATCCACCTGGAGTCGGCCCGCGGGATCATCTCCATGGAGCCGGAGCCGGCCACCTTCGGCCATGTTCGCTGGCTTGCGGCGCGGGCGCCGAAGGGCGTGGGCGCGACGGTCCACGTCAATTCGGAGAGCCGCCGCCTGCGCGAGATCGTCGAACGGGACATGGACAATTTCCCCGACTTCGACATGCACTACTTTTCCCTCTCGGAGCTGGCTTCCTATCAGCTCCTCGGGTCGGGCGAGTTTTCGATCCTGCCGCCCGCTCTGGACGCCTCGCGCAGGTTCATGGCCGGAGACCCCGCCCCGTGGAACGAGGCGCCCGGCCGCGTCCTTCCATACAACGGGTTGACTTTCGAACAGATCGACGCGGCCGTGGCCGAGCCGCACGTGCTCGTCGTCGGCATGGGGCAGGTGGGCGGCGAGCTTCTGGCCATGCTGGCGAATCTGGGGATCACCAGCCCGAACAGGCCTCTGCGGGTGACGGCGGCGGGCCGCGGGGTGGGCGAGCAGATCGACGACGTCTTCGCGCAGGTCGAGGATCTGTCGAAAGTCATCGATCTGACCGTCCTCGACCTCAATCCCGAAAGCCGCGCCATGCGCGACGCCCTGGCGGGCATCTCCGCCGAGCATCCGTTCAGCGCGGCCGTCTACGCCCTGGAAGACGCCAGGGGATCCCTCCTGTCCGCCGATTTCATGATGCCCGTGCTCGCGGGGATCAACACCGCCGTGTGGTGCCCGCATCGCGCCGACGTCGATCCCATTCTCAATGCGATGCCCGAAGGCTCGCGGATCCGCCTGTTCGGCCTGGACTCGGAGGTGCTCAACCCCGGGGCAATCCTCGCCGAGCGCTACCTGGAGCAGGCACGGCATTTCAACCTCGTCTACGCTCAGACGGACGCCCGCATTGCCGGCGGGCTTCCGCCGATCAACGCGCAAGAGGCGTGGACGGGGCTGAGCACGGTCAAGAAGGAGTCGAGCTTCGCGCAGGCCCTGCATCGCCACGTCAAAGGGGCCGTGCTCGACGCGACGGCCCGGGCCTTCGCCGGAGTCAACGGCTTTCAGCTCATCAACCACTGGGAGCGGGTCTTGGAGGGCCTGACGGCGGCGGAGCAGGCCGACGCCATTGCCGCCGACCCGCTGCTGAGCTACATGTCGGCCTTGGAGCACCGCCGATGGGCGACCTTCTATTACCTGCGCGGCTTCACCTGGGGCGAGACCAAGGACGAGGTCGGCAGAACCCACGATTGCCTCGTCGACGATTGGGACGCCTTCATCGCGGGCCCGCGCCGTGAAACCATCGCATACGACGCCTTTGCGAGTTTGATCCTCGACGGCCCTGAATGATCGCGATTGCCGATTTTGGCCGGGGTGGGCGCGCCCTTCGGCTTTCGACGTCGGCCGCGGATCGACGGCAGACGTCGCAAGCCTCCTCTAGTAGACCATCTTCATGGCCTTGCGCACCTCGTCGAGGGTGGCGTTTGCCATGGCGTTCGCCCGCTCGTTGCCCTCGTGCAGGACCTTCTCGACGTATCCGGGGTCGGCCTCGACCTCCGCGCGGCGGGCGCGGATCGGCGCGAGAAAGTCGTTGAGCGACTCGGTGACGACCGCTTTGAGCCTTCCAGCCCCGGCGTCGCCGATCTCTTCGGCGATTTCGCGGGGCGAGCGCCCTTGGGCGAGGCCCGCGAGCGTCAGAAGATTCGAGACCTCCGGGCGATTCTCGGGGTCGAAGGCGATGAAGCGCTCGGAGTCGGTCACGGCCTTCTTGATCCGCTTGGCCGTTTCGTCGGCGCTCATTCGCAGCTCGATCGTGTTGTTGCGGGATTTGCTCATCTTGTCCCCGTCGAGGCCGAGGATCATGTCCGCTTCGGAAAGCAGGCCGTGCGGGCGGGGAAACACCTTGCCGTAGCGGGAATTGAACCGGTCGGCGACGACGCGCGTCTGCTCGATGTGCGGCAGCTGGTCTTTGCCCACGGGGACGAGGTTCGCCTTGCAGAAGAGGATGTCGGCGGCCTGGTGAACGGGATAGGTGAGCATGAGGCCGGACATCGCCCGGTTTCCCGCTGCTTCGAGCTCCGCCTTGACCGTCGGATTGCGATGAAGCTCGGATTCCGTGACGAGCGAAAGGAAGGGGAGCATGAGCTGATTGAGGGCGGGCACAGCCGAATGGGTGAAGATCGTCGCCTTGGCCGGGTCGATTCCCACGGCGAGGTAGTCGGCAACGAGCGAGCGGACGCGTTCCCCGATGGGGCCGACGCCGTCGCGGTCGGTGATCACCTGGTAGTCGGCGATGACGAGCCACGTCTCGATTCCGGCCTTCTGGAGGCGCACGCGGTTGTGGAGGGAGCCGAAATAGTGGCCGATGTGAAGGTGGCCGGTCGGCCGGTCGCCCGTCAACACGCGGAATTGGCCGGGGTCTTCCTCAATCGCCTTCTCGATCTTGCGTGAAATGTCGCGAGCCTTTGCGAGGGTCGCGCTCGCCTCCGGCGCCTCGCCTGCGGCTTGCCTGCCGCCGGTCGCCCGTCCGGCCTCGTCGGATCGATGGGCGTCGCCAGCCCGCCCGCCGCTGAGTGCCCCGGCGTCGGCAGCCCGATTGTCCTCGGTCATATGTCCCTTCTTTCGGCGTCGGACGCATGGTTCGTCTCATCTGACGCGCAGCTTGGTTCTCGTCGTCGGTTCCGTTCGCAGTCGGACGCACTAAGCCGCCAGACGCGTTTTCTGACACACAGTCTAGTAGGTTCGCCCGTCAGCCTGCCGAAGCCGCCGTTTCGCATGGCCCCGGCGGCGCGGTGTACACCTGCATCGACAGTGCGCCGATCGACGTCCTTGCTCCGGGGGCGTAGGAGGGCTGGTTCGCCTTAGGGCGTTCCCAGGCCGAATCCCAAGCCAGGCGGAAAATGGTTCCGCGGCCCTCCGGCAGGTGAATCTCCTTGTCGTGGGGCGAGCCGTTGAGGATGACGAGGACGTCGTTGTCTTTTCCCCGTCCCGAGCGCAGCATTTGGATCGTCCGGTAGCCGCGGTCGAACCAAAGGTATTGGGGCATGGGATTGCCTTCGGCGTCGAACCAGTCCAAATCGGTGAGAACGTCGCCCTTGTAGGACGTTTCGGTGTAAAAGCCGGTGGGGCGGCACGCATTCGACTCCCTGCGCAGACGCAGGAGGCAAGCCGTCGTCTCCCACAGATCGCGCTGCCACGGGGCCAGATCCCAATTCACCCAGGTCAGCTCGTTGTCCTGGCAATAGGCGTTGTTGTTGCCTTTTTGGGTTCGCCCGAATTCGTCGCCGGCGGTGATCATGGGGGTTCCGGCGGAGAGGATGAGCGTCCCCAGGAGGTTGCGCATGGCCTTGCGCCGCTCCGCTTTGACGGGGCCGGGCGCATCGGTCGCGCCTTCGAATCCGAAGTTCCAGGAGAGGTTGTTTGTGGTCCCGTCGCGATTGTCCTCGCGGTTGGCCTCGTTGTGCTTGGCGTCGTAGGAGACGAGGTCGTGCAGCGTGAATCCGTCGTGGGCCGTTATGAAATTGATCGAGGCGTACACGCCGCGGCCGCCGGGCAGGCGCCCATGGCCGAAAAGGTCGGCCGATCCGGCCAGCCGCGTCGCTATGTCTCGCAGGTCGCCGCCGCTGCCGCCGTGCGCGAGCACCCGCGGATCGGCAACCCAGAACGAGCGCATCGTGTTGCGGAAATGGTCGTTCCAATCGGCCATCGGGGCCGGGAACTGGCCTGTCCGCCAGCCGAAGGGTCCGAGATCCCAGGGTTCGTTGACCAGCTTGAGGCTGCCGAGGATCGGGTCGGTCAACATGGCCATGAGGAAGGGGTGGTTCGTGTCGAAATGCTCTCCGTTGCGCCCCAGGGTCACGGCGAGGTCGAATCGGAAACCGTCGACCCCGATTTTGTCGGCCCAGTAACGCAGCGAGTTGAGCGTCAAAAGGAGTACGGATCGTCGTCGGAAATCGAGCGAATTGCCGCATCCCGTGGTGTCCATGAGGCGCCCAGGATTGTCCGGTTGAGCCATGTAATAGGAGGTGTTGTCGATGCCCCGCCACGAAATCGTCGGCCCGTCGCCGCCGCCTTCGCACGTGTGGTTGTAGACGACGTCGAGGATCACCTCGATTCCGGCCTCGTGCAGGGCCGCGACCATGCCCTTGACCTCGTCTATGACGGCTTGGGGGCCGGCCTCCTGTGCGGCCTGCGTAGCGTAGCTGGGTTCGGGAGCGAAGAAATCGAGCGTGCTGTAGCCCCAATAGTTGGTCAACCCGATGTCCGCGAGGAAGGTCTCGTCCATCTTGGCTTGGATCGGCAGAAGCTCGACAGCCGTGATTCCCAGTCGCTTAAGGTAGTCGACGACGACGGGGTGGGCCAAGCCGGCGTAGGTCCCCCGGAGCTCCTCCGGGATGTCCTTGCACAGCGCCGTCATGCCTTTGACGTGGCATTCGTAGATGACGGTGTTGCGCCAGGGAATGCGGGGGTGGTGGGTGACGGACTCTTCCGGCTCCGTCACAACGCCGAGGCTCATAAAAGGGGCTGAGTCAAGGGGGTCGGGGTCCAGGATTCGGGAGCGGTCCAGGCTGAACCCCGGGGAGAAGAGGGCGCCGTCAAGGACGGGCGCGCGCGTGACGGCTTTGGCGTAAGGGTCCAGAAGAAGCTTGGCAGGATTGTGGAGAAGTCCCAATTCGGGTGCCCAGCGCCCGGCGACGCGGTATCCGTAGCGCTGCCCGACGCCGACGCCGGGAACGTGGCCCGCCCAAAAGCCCTGCCCCAGCGAGTGGAGTGCGAATCTTCGCTCGCCGCTGGCGTCGTCGCCGTCGAAAAGGCACAGCGTCACCGAGCTGGCGTGCGGCGCCATGAGCGCAAAATCTGTGCCGGACCCTACGACGTGTGCGCCTGCGGCGACGGGCGAGCTGACGGCGTGCTCCGTCGGCGTCGTTTCTGTTTCTGCGAAGACCGCGGCGTTCGACAACGGGTGGGATTTCACAGTGCAAGTATGGCAAAGATTCAACTCCAGAACATGCCGATGCGAAGGATTGCCCGGCGGGAAAGTGCAGATGCGGATGAGAAGGCCTGGATTTCCGCGGAATGTCGTGATTGTGCGATGTTGGGAAAAACGTTGCGAAAAATGAGCTCCGCGTGTCTTTTCCTTGGCAGTTCGTCATTCTTCAACGGGTTTTCGCGTGCATATGTGAAGTTCACCCCTTGAACGGCCCTTCTCGCGAGTAAACGGTCCGAATCTATGTGCGCGAATGGGCTGCGTTGGCTGAGCTTGTCTGCGGGTCTCTTTCTGTCGACGAACCCTTTCTTCGTTGGCCGTCTTCTTTCCAAGGGTGAGTTTTGTTTGCGATGTGCGCGCCACTAGGCTGATTGGGCCAAGGTCAAGGACGGGAGCAATGCGATGACGGGAGCCAAACGCACGGGTGCGGAGCGCGGGCGTGTGAGTGACGAGCCCAGACCGACAGACGCCGGACGCGTGGGCGGCAATCGTGGATTGGCGGGCGCCGAGCAGGAAGGTGAGGAGCGCGCGGATTCTGGGACGGACGGCGTTCGGGCCGGAGTCGAAAGGGACGAGGCCACCCGACGCGATTCGAACGCCCTCGCCGCGGCCGCAGAGAATCCCCGTGCGCGGTTTCTCTTCGTCTCGGGGTCGAGGGTGGCCGTTGAGCCCGGCGCCGAACGCGTGCTCGCTCTCTCCGCTGGGTGCGTCGCCCCGGAAGCGCGGCGTCGCGCCGTATATCTCGGCTTGGTGGACGGCGCACCCTATTTTGCTTGTGATGTGGGCGATGCGGACGATTCCGCACGCGACCCTCGGCTCGTCTCGCGCGCAATTCCGGCCGCTTCTCGTCCGGCGGCCGTTGCAGAGGGGGACGAGAGAGCATGGTCTGTGAGCGCCGACTTCGCTTCGGTCCCGTTGACATCCCACCTATGGCCTTCGGTCGAGGCCGAGCTCGCCGTTGAGGCCGTGGCCATCTCGAACTGGATTGGCGGCACCCGTTTCTGCCACAGGTGCGGTGAGCCTTTGTCGCTGCGTTCCGGGGGATGGGAGATGGTCTGCGGGCGCGGGCATACGGTTTTTCCGCGTGTGGATCCGGCCGTCATCATGGCCGTCCGCGACGCCGAGGACAGGCTGCTCCTCGCGCGCAACGGGCGATGGGCCCCCGGAAGGCTGTCCGTTCTCGCGGGTTTCGTCGAGGCCGGCGAGCCGCTCGAGTCGGCTGTCGCGCGCGAGGTTTTGGAGGAGACCGGCGTCGTCGTCGACGACGTCGCGTACGTCACCTCCCAACCGTGGCCTTTCCCGCGTTCCCTCATGCTTGCGTTTGAGGGGCGCACCCGCGCCCGCCAGGAAGACGTGAAGGTCGACGGCGAGGAGCTCGTTTTCGCCCGGTTCTTTTCGCGGGAGGAGTTTTCGGGGGCTCTGGCCTCGGGGGAGATCGGTTTGCCGACGCCGACGTCGGTCTCCGCGAGGCTCATCGAGCGATGGCTGGGCCGGCCGCTGGCCGGCTGAAAGTCTTCAGCCGGCCAGCTTTGTTTCGCCGTTCTGCTTCGCCAGTGATTGATCGATAGGGGATTGAGCTCTACTGCGATTCGGGAACGGCGTCGAGCCCGTCCTTTCGTTTTAACTTCAAGAAGTTGAGGTTAAGCTTCTTCTGTGTTGGCTTGGGGAGAGCGATGAAGGCGGTTGCGGCGAAGATCGCTGTCAGGTTCATGTAGAGCCTGCGGTTGTCGCGCGCAAGGTTGCATCCCTCGATGGCCTTGTCGCGCGCTCTTCGTTGCTCGGCCAATTCTTCCCCGATGTTGTTGGTTGCCGTGAACCGATCCATTTCTTCGGAGTTGTCTATGTCGAAAAAACCAGACGTGTTGTAGCCTTCTTTCAGATAGTCCCAGCCCGCAGGCTTGCAGTGGATCTCACTGGCGTTGAGAGTTATGGTCGGACTGCTTAAGAACAGCCATTTGAGGGTGAAGAACGCGAGCGCGACGATGAGGATGCGCAGGGTGATGAATATGGGTTTCGTCATCGCTCTTCCTTTCTACTTTTTGCCGTTACCCTGGTTGTTCTTGCCGGGATCTTGCTTCTTTTTCTCTTGTTCCTGCTTCTCTTTGTCCCTCATTTCTTTCTCGATGCTGCGGTCTTGCCATGGGCGCAGGCCGCTGCCGTCTTTGATTTTCTGCTCCATTTCCTCAAGTTTTGTTTTCGACGCCGAGTCCCCCTGCTCTATGAGTTCGACGGCAATCTCGAAATCTTTGAAGGCGTATTCTGTTTCCTTAGTCAGCTCTTCGATGAGGTCGTGGATAAGCCACTTCATGTCATGGAACTTCGAGGACGGTCCGTTGATGCCGATGCCTATCTTTCCGGGTCGGCTAACGCAAGTGGTCATATGGACGCTTTGGATCTCATGCCAGGCACTGTTGAGCTCGTCGATAATCTTCGGCTTGGACCTGGTGAGAATGTCCACGACCCGGCTTTGATCGATGTTCAATCTCTCCGACGTGCTGACGTCCGATGACTTTGCCGCCGCCAGTTTGAGGTCGTATGAGCTTTTCCTCTTCCTCATTTCGTCCATGTTGTCGATGAGGTTCTTTTCCACCGCCTTCTCCGCCGTCGTTATGGTCTCATTCAATTGTGAGAAGGCCTTGGTCAGGGAGCTGAGGGCGTCGTCGTAAGAACCCGATGTCTGGGAGACTTCTTTCGTGTCGGCGAGACCGCTGAGCGTTTCCAGACCCAGTTGGAGTGTTTTCACGATTGTGGAAACCGCTTCGCTGCCGGGAATCAAGGAGAAGCCCTCTTTCGCGAGCTTGCCGATCGCTACAACTGTACTGAGTTTGCTTTTCACGCTCTGTTTAGCGACCGCTTCGAAGGACTCAATCCCCTTCTCGATGATGTCGACGACCGACTCCCGTGCTTTCTTGAAGATTCCGTGTTCGTAGCCGAGGGCCGCCGTCCAGTAGGTCGACGCCGCCGACAGGCCGCCGATAACGTGTTGAAGGCTCTCGATCACATTGGATCTGAAGGCGTTCACGGTGTTGCCGGACATATGCGCTAGCTGCTCGTGCACCGAATTGAGTTTCGTTTCAAGAATCCCGCCGGCCACGCCCTTTCCCTCCGAACCTAAAGATATTGAGAGATGGGACACAGCACCCCTGCAACCGGACAGCACTCGATCGATTGTCTCGGGATTCGGAAGCTTCCTCCACGGCTCGACTATATCCTCGATCTTCCTGCGAACGCTGTTGAGTTCCTTTGTGTAGTCCAGTTCGCTTGTGGAACTGCCTCCTCCGTAGTTGGGTCCGCTGTTGTAGGTGGACGTCTTGAACCCCGTTCCGCCGCCTTCGCCGTCTGGCCCCGGCCGGCCGATACCCATCGTGGTTCCCGAGAAGACCATCTCATACCCATCCTTATTCCGGGTGAATGACTCCGCCCCGCCTCCTATTTTGTCTCTGACGTATGCGTCAATGGCTGCGCGCTTGAGCCGACCGATGGATTTGTCTAGGTCGTCGTACTTCTCGTTTTCGCTCATTGCTTCTCCTTTGGGTTGTGGCGCGGTGGGCGCGGGTCTGGATTGGTTTCGTTGTGGACCGAATTCAAGTAGGATGCCGCTCGAACGGTATGTCGCTCAAAACGACGAGTGGACAGTTATGTTACGAGGGTCGCTTGCATGTCGTCGACCCTTGTGGTCGGTTGACGTCGCGGCACTGAATGTAGGCGTGAAAACGGAGCTCGCAGCGTCAAACCATTGCGGCTTAACCGCGCAAATTCGCGAATTTTCAGTTGTGTGAATCGACGTTATGAGTTTGTTTGACGTGGACGATGATTCCCAGTTACGAGATTCATTTGCCCGACGATCTTTAGCCTACGATGCGGTCGATTTAGTTGCAAGAACTTGCACTCTACTGTGGGCTGTTTCACTTTTCTTCAAATAGTCGCCCCATGCTTTTTTGCTTCCTGCTTGCGGTCGGTTGGGTGCAAGGATGCGATCCGGCTGGGGCGGTCTCCGTTGCGGCAGGCGGCGGTCGTGGCTCTTTGGGGTCTGGGGGTTTCGAGGTTGCGAAGCGTTTCAGCGGCGAGGCCTTAGGATGTGGGGCGAGGCGTCCGCGAAAGGCTTCGCGGTCGCGGAAAAGCCCCCGAGGCCGGGCCTCGGGGGCTTTGAAAAGTTTCGACGCGATGGAGTTTAGGAGTCTTCGTGGACTGTCACCGCGTACCCGTCGGGGTCAAGGAAGGTGAAGGTCAGTCCAAAAGGGCCTGGGGTCGGTTCGTTCACGGTCGGCGTTCCAGCCGCTGTGAGCGAACTGTGCAGCTCGCGCACGTCGTCGCAGCGAAGCCAGAGTGCAACGCCAAGGCCGGGGCGTGGGGCCGCTTGGTCGAGGTCTACGCCGGGCAGGAGTTCGCGGACGGCGAAGGGGGTCGGCGCGGTGGCAAAAACGACGGCGCCCTTCGGTGAAGAGGGGGCGCGGCGAAGCCCGAGCTTCGTCTCGTAGAAGCGCGCCGAGCGTTCGAGGTCGCGAACCTGCAGTGCGATGAAATCTGGTCCTGTGACGGTCATGTTTCTCCTCTGTTCATGGGCGGTTTTATGCGTCTGTTGTGCGGACTGCCTGTTTTGTTTGGGCCGCCTGTGTGCGGGGGTGTGCCACGCTCCGCAGCCAAAGGCGATGAAAGCGGGGCGCCCCTTGCGCACGGGGCCCGTCTCGCTGCCTGAGATGGGCGGCTTGCGAGTGGCGAGTGCCCGGGCCTCTGGGGTATGAATGGACACAAACCCAATGTCAGTATTCTGACATTAAAAGGGTATGTCAGAATACTGCTATGGGTCAAGGGGCGGTCGAAGCCGGCTGGAAGTCTGAAGTCGTTTCAGACCCTCGAAACCGGTTGAAGGCGCTGAAAATGGTTTGAGGGAGGTTCGAAAGTGGGTCAAGAAGGGGTTCGAGTATGACTCAAAATGGCGATCCGAGGCAGTTTCTCGGTTACAAACTCAAAGAGCTGCAAACTGCGCTGAGGGCTCGCATGGACGAAGCGCTTCGTCCGATGGGGCTGACCGCGCCCCAGTATGCCTGCCTTGAATTGCTCCACAGGGATCCTGGAGCCTCCGCTTCCGATCTGGCGCGCGGCGCATTCGTCGCGCGCCAGACGATGAGCTCGCTTCTTCGCGGCGTCGTCGATCGAGGGTTGGCCGAACGTGCGGAGCGCGCTCCTGAGGGGCGGGCATTGCCTCTCCGGCTTACAGAGAAAGGGCAGGCACTGCTCAAACGCGCGTCCGGGGAGGTTGCCCGGATCGAAAGGCAGATGACGTCCGGTTTTGACGGCGATCGGCTCGCCCGCCTGCGGGAGGATCTGTCCGCATGCGTCGACGCGTTGACGGAGAGAGGGGATTCGTTGCTCGCGGACTGATCCTGGCCCTGGGCGACGGCGGGAGTCGACGCCCACGTCAAGCCGGGGCGGCGTCGAGCAGCGCCCCGAGCGCTCGAACTCAGACGAGGTCTCGGTTCTCCGCGTAAAAGTCGGCAAGATGGCGAACGCCGGTTGCGGCCCCGACGCAGTCGTGCAGCATGTTCCACGTCGCGAAGCGCGCGGCGTCCGCCAGGCGTCTGTTGAACAGCGACGTCAGCCCCAGCGCAGGCGGAAGGATCCACGTCGGGATCTTGCCCACGCGCGGCCGTTTCCCCATGGCTGCAAGAGCCGTTCGCGCCAGCTCGTCCCAAGTGAAGACGTCGGGCCCGCCGACGTCCCACGATCCCTTTTCTCCCTTTTCCATGAGATCGCATATGCAGGCCGCGAGGTCCGCTCCGTGGATCGGGTTGAGGCGGATGGCTGGGTCGAATATGCGCACCTTGCCCCGCTTGGCCATCTTCAAAACCGACATCATGTCAGAAAAGTATGCCGACGGATTGACGATCTGAGAGGCGACGTCGGCTCTTTTCAAAGCTCGTGCGAAAGCGGTTTTGGCCCGCGTCAGTTTGGCCGGGCATTTCTCTCCGCCAAGGACGTTGACGTACGTGAACGAGACGACGCCGTGACGAAGCGCGGAGGCGAGAATGGCGCGGTTGGCGAGGTTGTCGATCTGCCACGGGTCGGCTTTCTGCCGTGTCACGCCCAGAGCCGAGACGACTTGGGCGGCGCCTTTTGCGAGGTCTTTGACGAAGTCGGGTTCGGTGACGTCGCCGACGACCCATTCTTCGACGAGCCCCTCCAGCGGCGGCGACTTCCAGGGCCCCTCCTTTTCGGCCCGCGCCCTGTCGCGCACGACTGCACGCACGCGGCGGCCGCGGCGATGAAGTTCTTCGACGATGTGGCGGCCGAGGTAGCCGGTCGCTCCGGCGACTAGAACGGTGGACATTGTTCTTCCTTTCGCGTCTTTGCGGTCGTTTTTCGCGTCATTGAGCAGGTCCCGTCAGCCTCGCTGTTTCGTTCCGCCGGACTGTCCGTTCTGCTCCAGTGGGCCTGGCGTGGGTGTGTCGAGCGATCGCACGGCCGACCTTTGTGGGGGCGAAGGCTTGCTGAACGGTTGCTTCCAGCAAGCTTCGTCGAAGTTCGTCTGCGCGAACGCCTGAAACCATGCTAGCGTTTATGGACAATGTTGTCCACGAATATGGGGCAAGAAAATCGGGACGGCACAGCGAACAGCACAGAGAAAGGAATCGAGACAATGAATCACGCACATCGCTCGGCGGCCGAACGCGAGCTGCGGCGTCGCCGAGTGCTCGGGGCAGCCTACCTCGCAGCCGGCGTCGGCAAGTGTTTTCCTGCCATAGAAAGCACGCCTGGGCGCTTGGCGCAGGCGCTGGAGGCCAATCGCGGGCACGCGGAGGAGGGCGTGACCCGCTGGCTGGGCGAGCACGCCGAGGAGGCCAACACCGTCGTCGCCGTCGCGATGGCGAGCGCGGGAAGCGTTCTCCTTGAACGCGACAGCCGCCTCGCCGACGCCGCCTTGGCGATGACGCTTCCCATGCTCGGCAGTTTCATGCTGATCTTGCGGCGGGCTCTTCCGCAGGTCGTCCCGATCGACGTCGCCTTCGGCGGCGCGGCGATTCACCTGCTCTTCGCCCGCCGCCGTCTGCGCCGAAGCGCGGCGCCTCGGACGTTCGCGTCATAGAGGCCGGGCCTGTGCGGAGTGGAGTGAGCTCGTCGCCGTAGCCCCCGCCGAAGCTTTATAGAGGCCGGGCCTGCACGCAGCAGAGCCGAACACGGCAGCGGCGGCGCCGAACGTAGGCGCAATGGAGCCAAAAAATGGGCGGCGCGGCGGCGCCGAGCTTGCGTGCCATGTCGTCGAACATGGGCGTCATGAAGGGGCCCCGAGCACTCGCGTCATGAGAATGCGGCTGAGTCCGCGTCCGTCAACGGCGCCGACGGCCTGCGAGGCCATCCAACGGTCGAGCGCAACGGCGATGCCCCACACCAGTTCGACGTGAAGGCTCACGGGGATTTCGCGATCGAGCACGCCCAGCGCCCGCCCGGCGCGGACAGCGTGCTCGCACCACTGCCTGGCCGCCCTGCCGAAATCGACGCGGGCGGCGCATTCCGGAGCATCCGGCATATGAAAAAGGCGCGGGATCGTTGAGATGTCTTGGTCTGCGCCGGCTTCTTCCAGATCGTCGAGGAATGCGAGAATCGAGGGCCAGAACGACTCTGCGTCCAGCGAATCGACGTCGGGCACGCGCACCCTTTCCGCCAGGCGCGTTAAGCCGTCAGAGAATGAGGCTTCGAACAGGGCGGCCTTGCCGCCGAAAAAATAATAGAAGGAGCTGCGCGGAAACTCGGCGGCGGAAAGGATCTCGCTCAGCGAGGCACCGGTGTATCCGCAGCGCACAAAGTGCGCGCGAGCCTGCCGCATGAGCCTGTCTCGCCGCCCGGCTTCAATCGGCTTGCGAGGCCTGGCCATGTCTCACCCCGTCTCAATTCTCCGCGGCTTGTCTCGGCTCGAGCCTTCGCCGCATTGCCGAAGGCTCGAGCCGGTCGGCTCACAGTTCTGCGAGCTTGGCCTCCACCTGGCTCAGACTCGGATTGGTCAGAGCGCTGCCGTCCTCGAACTCGAGGGTGGGAACGGTGCGGTTCCCGCCGTTGAAAGACATGACGAGCTCGGCGGCCGCGGGGTCCTTTTCGACATCGACCTCGTCGTAGGCTATCCCCGCTTTGTCCAATTGACGCTTGAGGTTCTTGCAGTAGCTGCACCACGTGGTCGTGTACATCTTGAATTGTGCCATGACGCAAGTTTAAGCCCGTTTGCGCGCCGCTTGGCCTCTGCGGGGCTTTTGTTCGCGAACGGCGCGAACGGGAATGGACGGCCGGCGATCCGGAAAATCTGCCGTTCCGGAAAGTGTCGGAGGGACGTGCCAGACTTGAACCATGGAATCGGCGGACGAATTGCTCGAGCACCTCGATCCGGAGCAGCGCGAAGTTGCCACGCGCTTCGGAGTTCCACTGTGCGTGCGTGCGGGGGCCGGGACGGGGAAGACTCGCGCGATAACGTACAGGATCGCATACGCCGCGCGGGCGGGAATCCTCGACCCCCGAAACGTCATGGCCCTCACGTTTACGTCGCGCGCTGCGGGGGAGCTGCGTTCGCGCCTGCGCGATCTCGGCGTGCGTGGGGCGTCGGCCCACACTTTTCACGCCGCAGCCCTGCGGCAGCTCAGCTACTTTTGGGGGACGGCGATTGGCGGCGCCGTTCCGCCGATCGCAGAGAACAAGCTTTCCATGGTGGCGCAGGCCGCCGGCCAACTCGGCATGACGACCGATTCGGTCTCGTTGCGGGATATGGCTTCCGAGATCGAATGGTCGCGCGTCAGCCTCGTGACCCCCGACGACTACCCAGACCGCGCCCGGAGTCTTCAGCGAGATCAAGCAGCGGGCTATCCCGCCGAAGAAGTCGCTCGGCTCATACGGGCTTACGAGGATGTCAAGCAGAATCGGGGAGTCATCGATTTTGAGGATGTCCTGCTGCTGCTTATCGGCATCCTCATCGACCGTCCCGACGTCGCCCGGATGGTGCGCGACCAGTATCGCCACTTCGTCGTCGACGAGTATCAGGACGTCTCCCCGCTCCAACACAGGCTGCTGCAGCTGTGGATGGGCGAGCGCCGCGACCTGTGCGTGGTGGGCGACGTCTCCCAGACCATCTACTCCTTCGCGGGGGCGTCCTCCCGTTACCTGGCCGATTTTGCGCGAGAGTTTCGGGGCGCCCAGATTCTCGAGCTCATCCGGGACTATCGTTCGAGCCCTCAGATCGTCGCGTGCGCCAACGAGATCATCGCCCCCGACGCCTCGAAAGGCGCCGTCAGGCTCGTCTCGCAGCTGCCCTCGTCGGTTCCCGTTGTATTCAAGGAGTACGGGGACGACGTCGAAGAAGCCGAGGCCGTGGCAGCTGAGATTCTCCAGCTGCGCGAAAGGGGAGTGGGCCTCGCTGACATCGCCGTCCTCTACCGGACGAACGCCCAGTCGGCGGAGCTTGAGGCCGCTCTGGGGCGGGCGGGCGTCGATTACTCCGTTCGCGGGTCCGAGCGTTTCTTTTCCAGGCGAGAAGTGCGCGAAGCGATGGTGGGCATGCGAGCAGCCGCCCGGGCGGAGGCGGGCGGGTCGCTTGCCGACGACGTCAAGGCGGTGCTCATGCAACGCGGGTGGCGCGAACAGCCGCCGGAAGGCGCGGGCGCCGCGCGCGAAAGATGGTCCGCGCTGGCCGCTTTGCTCAAGATGGCCGAAGAAATGGAGCAGGCTCGCGGCGCGGGAATGGCCGAGTTCGTCGCCGAGCTTGAGGAGCGGGCGCAGATTCAGGCTGCGCCCGAGACCGATTCAGTGACGCTTGCATCCCTCCACTCGGCGAAGGGCCTCGAATGGCACGCCGTCTTTCTGGTGGGCATGAGCGAGGGCCTCATGCCGATTTCGCTGGCCAAAGGCGAGGACGCGATAGGCGAAGAGCGGCGTCTCATGTACGTGGGTATCACGCGCGCCAAGCAGTGCCTCCAGATTTCCTACGCCAAGGGCAACGGGCAGCGATCCGCCCGAAAAATGTCGCGTTTTCTGCAGGGGACGTGGCCTCGGCCAAGCGAGCCCGTTTCCCGCGCGACGAGCTACAGGGAGCGCAAAGCGGCGGCGGCGCAGCAATTCGCGGCTGAACACGAAGACGACGTCCCCCTTTTCGAAGCGCTCGTCGAGTGGAGGCTTGAGGCGTCGCGGCGCATAGACAAACCTGCGTACGTCATCCTCCACGACTCGACGCTTCGCGCCGTCGCCGTCGCCAAACCCGCGACGCTCGCTCAGCTGGGGAAGATCCGGGGCATAGGCGCCTCAAAACTCGCCGAGTGGGGGGAGGAGATCCTCGGGGTCGTCGCCCAGTCGCGTTCCGGCCGTTGAGGCGCCCGAGGCGTTGGGCGCCCGACCCGCCTCCCCGTTGGCCGCGGCAGCCGCCTCGAAGCAGGACCTGGAATTCGCCTTGACGCTGCGCTCCGCACTCGCTCCGGCGCCGTCCGCCTCGGAATCGGATTCGCCGTCTGCTTTGTCGATCTTGCCCAGAAGAAGGGAGTGCGCGCTGCACGGGCACGCCGGGTGCGCGACGACGGACACTTGGCGGGGCGCCGCCGTGCCGCGAGGCACCCTCCACTGAACCTCTCGCAGACTGTTGCCGTCGCCCGCCAGAAAGCCCAGAATGCAGCGGACCGCCAGATCGCAGGCAAGGTTCCTGACATTCGTCGGGGCGACGATCGGCTTGGCGAAAACGGCCTGGGGCGCGAGGTTGACCCAGGCGGGATCGGCTTCGCACCGCGCTTCGTGCACGCAGCCGGCGCAGGCGTTCTCACCGGGTTCGACCAGGGGGCCGATGCAGGCATCGACTTCCTCGACCCACGCGAGAAGGTGAGGGACGCCCCGTCCGCATAGATCGCCGGTTGCTCTCGGATCGATGAGGCGCGAGCCGGTGACGACGGCGACGTCGGGAGTCCCGCTCGTGCGAATCCCGACGGAGGCCGAACGCAACGCGGTCAGGAACGCCTGAGCTCGCGGCAGCCCGAGCCGCTTCGCGAGGGCCGGATGATCGTCCCGTCCCACCGCCCCCGTGTTCGGACCGAAGACGATCGCGCCTACTCCCGCTTCAGCGAGAGCCAGCGCTATGGACACGCCGAGGGCGTCGAGGTTTGTCAGCTGCACGCATGCCCCGGACAAACTCCGGGGCGGTTGCGCGAGGACGGCCGCACGATCAAGCATGTCGAGTATCTCGGTGCGCCGCGCAGACGCGATGCGCATTCGGTGCGCCGAAGCCTCGACCTCGGTTGCCGACAACGGGCGCGAAAGGGAGGCGACGAAATCCTGCTCGGTTCGATTGAGCCCGCCTACCGTCACGCCTGTGCGGGGATCAAGCCCGATCTGCAGGGTGTTGCGGTCGCGCCAGAACACTCCGAGGCCCTCGCGAATGTGAAAGACCCTGTCCATGGGCTAAAGCTACCGTTGTCCCGGATTTTCACGGCGGAGTTATGCACAGGCGTCAGCGGTCTTCTCAGGGGCTTTGTCGACGGCGGTCGGCGCCGTGCGGCTGCGGTGGGAACTCTCAGGCTTTGAATGGCTTGGAGTTCACTCGGCTTCGGTCGGCGGTTCGTCCTCGCCCAAAAGCTCGGCGAGGAAGGCGTCAAGCTCCTCCGCCACGGCGGGGGAGGGCCCCGACGAATCGAAGAATGCGTCAGGATCCTCCATGGCCTCGCTGGTTGGAAGCAGATCGGGATGCTTCCACAGTCCGTCGCGGCCCTCGGCGCCGAGCTTGGCGTAGGCGACCTCCCAGAAACGCTGGGCCTCGCGATTGGCGCGCGGCTGGATGTGAAGACCGACGAGGGGTCCGAACACCCGCTGCGCGGGCGAGCTGACGGCTGCACGCCTGCCGAACATCTCGCCCAGCGCCACGGCGTGGGGCAGCTGCGCCGAGGCGACCTGGAGGGATACGGCGCTCACCCATCCTTCGACAAGGGAAAGCAGGTGCTCCAATTGCGCCAAGGCGGCCGACTGGCTTTCTGTCGGCTTGCTGGAGAAGACTTTCGACAGGTCGAATTCTTGGAGCTTTTGGGGGTCGAAGCCGGCCTCGCGGACCTGCTCCTCCATCGAGCTCATGTCGATCTGAATCTCGCGGGCGTAAGCGGCCACGGCGTCGAGGACCCGCGGACGCAGCCAGGGCACCTTCGAATAGAGCCGAGCAACGGCCTGCTCGCGTATCGCCACGAACATGCGGACTTCCTCTTCCGGCGAGTCCAGGCCCTCGGCGAATTCGGAGACGTTCGAGGGGACCATCGCGGCCGTGTGCCCCTCGACCAGCGGAAGGCCGGCGTCGGCGGTGCCGAAGCATACGGTGGAAAGCTCAGCCATGCCCCGTCCGTACTGGAGGCCCATGACGGCGGAGATCAGATTTCGCATCCCGGGAAGGGACTCGGAGTCGCCGAGAACCGAATGGAACTCCTCCGGGATGTTCCCCAGCTGGCCGAGAATGGCATGGATGAAGGCGCGCCCGACGTTTTCGGCCACCGGCTCGGTCAGCCTCTTGAACGTGGGAAGCGAATGGGCGAGCCAGTCCAGCCGGCTCCACGCCTGGTTCGGTCCCGTGCAAGGGTCGACGTCGACGGCGGGGTCCAGCCACAAGGAAGCGACGGAAAGGGCCTCCCGCGCCCGTTCGCCTTCCGCGGAACTCAGGGAGTCGTAGTGCTCGTTCTGGATCTGATAGCGCGCCGCCTTCTCGGCGATGCTCCAATCCACGGGACCCTCGCCGGAAGAGCCAAGCATGGACCTGACCTGATTCATGACAGCCGTGACGTCTAGGTTTTCCATGCCTTGCAGAGCCGCTGCGGGATTGACCCCCGACTCGCGCATCTGCTCAATGATGCGTTCGGCGGTTTCGTCTCCCATCACAGCCCGGAGCATTTCCATCCACTGGTCGGGGTCTTGCGGCAGTTCGTTCTCGCTCACGTTGGGCACCTCTCATCCACTGGCTCAAGTTTATTTGTTCGACGTCGAATATGGCGCGGCTGTCCGCCGAGGGCTAATACCGGGGACCGCGAACGTCCGACCGCCGCCCGAATGCGGCCCGCGCAGTCCAATGAGGCCCGCACAGTCCAATGAGGCCCGCGCAGTCCAAAGACCCCGTACAGCGCAGGGGCGTCGCCGGCAGACGGCGCCCGCGCATGGGAAGGCCCGGTCGGAAACCTGGACCTGTACCAGAACAAAGCCGCACGGCGCCCGCGCATGGGAAGGCCCGGCGTCTTGGAGAAGTCGCATCTTCTGAGCTTGGCCTCTCGGCGTGTGCAAAGACGTGTGCAAAGAAGCGGGTTCCACCATTTCTGGCGGACTGTCGAAAGGGTTGGCTTCTCCGCACATGCGAAGACGCGGCCTCCTCGGGCATGATAGACGAGTGAATCCAACACGCAGACGCCTCGTTTCCGGAGGGGCATTCGCTTTGCTTGCCGTCATAGGCCTCGTCATGCCCAGCGCCTACGTCGTCGAGACCGCCGGCCCGGCAATCGACGTCGCAGGGAAGTACGAAGGCAAGCAGCTCGTCACCCTCTCAGGGGCCAAGACGTACGCTTCTTCGACGAAGCTTTTCATGACGACGGTCAGCTCGTACGGAACCGCCGACAACGGGGTTCCCTCCGCCCAGGTGTTCGCCGCGCTCTTCGCGTCGGACATGCAGGCCGTCCCGGTGCGGGCTCTCTACTCCGAGAACGAGACGTCCAGCGACGTCGACAAGAAAAACGCCGCTCTCATGACCGACTCTCAAGACAACGCGGCCGTCGTCGCCCTCGGGAAGACGGGCCACGCCGTCACGATGAAACTCGTGGTGGCAGGCGTGCCGAAAAGCTCCCGCGCGTCCGGCAAGCTCGCCAAGGGGGACGTTCTTACCTCGATCTCGGCCGCCGGGCAGAAGACCGAGATACGGACGTACTCCGATTTGGCCCAACGGCTGGCCAAGATCGCGCCGGGAACGACGGTCACCGTGGGATTCACCCGTGACGGAAAAGAAAAGACGGCCGAGATCGCCACGACTGCGCACGAGGCCGACGCAACCGGCTGGACCCATCCCGGCTCCAAGCTCGGCGTCTACCTTTCAAGCAAGAACCTCAAGTACCCGGTGAAGGTCAATTACGGCGTCGAACAGATCGGAGGCCCCTCGGCCGGGTTGATGTTCAGCCTCGCCATTTACGACGATCTGACTCCGGGCTCGCTGGGCGGCGACAAGGTGATCGCGGGCACCGGAACGATGTCGATGGGCGGCGACGTCGGCCCGATCGGCGGCATCCAGCACAAGCTCGTCGGGGCTTCGCAAAAGGGCGCGAAGCATTTCCTCGCGCCAGCCGAAAACTGCGCCGAGACGATTGGGTACGAGCCGAAGGGGATGAAGGTCTACTCCGTGCGCACCTTCGACGAGGCGGTCAAGGCGGTCCAGGCCATCGGCGCGGGCAAAGCCTCTGGCTTGCAGACGTGCCGCGACGTCGTCGCCAAATCTCCGAAAAAGTGAGGAGCTGAAAAGCTCTGAAGAAGCGACGGGCTGGAGGCTCCGCCGAAAGCGAGGAGCCGAAAGCTTGGCGAAAGGCGGTCGGCTGAGTTCCGCGGGAGGCGACGGGCCGAATGCGGAAGGCGACAGGCCTGCAAGGCTGGCGAGGCCACTCGGCGAGTGTCGCGGGTCAGTCGGCGAATGTCGCCAGGAGAGCCTCAATCATCTCGGGAACCAAGTCGGCGCCGGAGATCGCCTCGGCCTGCGAATCGTGCGAGCGCAGCCTGATCGTGCACCAGCTCTCGCCGCTGCGCAGAACGCCGACGACCATCCTGATGTCCTCGCGGCGCGGGTCGGCGGCGACGAAACGCCGGGCCTCCTCCGCGTCATCGGGAATCTCGGCCTCCGCCTCGGGCGGAAGCGTCACGCGTTCAAGGCTGATCGCCGCGCCATCGACGGCGTCGGGCCAGGCGAGCCTGCCAAGCAGCTCGTCGATCGAGTCCGAGCTGGGAAGCCCCTCTTGCTCAATCGACAGCAGGCCTGTGGCGTCGGCCGGCAGCTCTGCGGCCAAGGCCGAATTGACTGACATCGCCGTTTCCGCGTCGACGAGGGAAAAGACGCGAACCGGCCCGTCCCATCCGTCTGCGGCGACGTAGGCCTCGATCTCTTTGACAGCTTGCTCAATTTCGCTCACGCCACAAGTGTGCCACGGGGCGCGCCGAGATCGACGTCGCCCCGCCCCAAGCCGCCGCCTGCAGTGAGCCGAAGTCGAGGAGCGCGTTCGCTGCGGGCGTTGGCAGGATTGCAACTGAGCCGCGCGGCGCCTCTTTGCAAACACGGGGCGGCCGGCCCGGGGAGCCCGCCGAGTTCGGTCTGTCTTTTGATGCGTGAAAGGGCGTCGTTCTAGGCCGAATCGGCCGTCGAAGGCATCGCGCGTCTGGGAATATCGCCGCGCATCGGCTAGTTTTGGAGTAGCGCGGTCGACCGACCGCGGAGTCGAAACACGTGAGGCGAAGTTGTCCGCTACAAGCATTCCCCCCAGTTCCTCCAAGGGCGGCCGAAGCAGGTCGGTCGGCGTTTTCGTGCCGACCCTCGTCGTCCTTGCCGTTCTTTTGGCCGGCCTCGTGGTCTTCGCCAATGTGTGGACCGATGTGCAGTGGTATTCCCAGCTGAAAGCCGCCAAGGTTTTCTGGACTCAGTGGGGGTGGGCCATCGCCCTCGGCGCGTTCGGAACACTCCTTGTGGGCCTGTCGGCCTTCGTCAACCACATCGTCGCCCGAACAGGGGAAAAGACGGCCGTTCGAAAGGGAATAGACCAGTATCGCCAGCAGATAGAGGAACACCCGTGGCTGGCCCGCCTCTTCGTCCCGCTCGCCTTGGGAATCGTCTTCGGCGCTCAGCTCGGCAGCCAATGGCGCACGTACGTTCTGTGGCTTCACCGCACGCCTTTCGGTCAGAAGGACGCAGAATTCGGCAACGACGTGAGCTTTTACGTTTTCACCCTTCCGGTTCTGCAATCGCTTCTCGCGCTGTCGGTCACGCTTCTCGCCGTCGGAGCAGTGGTGGCCATCGTCAGCCATTATCTTTACGGCGGAATTTCCTCCGACGGCTCGAAGGTGGTCCTCACCTCTCGCGTCCGGGTCCACTTCGGCGTGCTCGGAGCGCTCGCGGCGCTTGTCGTTGCCGGATTCCTTTGGCTTCGCCGGTACAACATGCTTCTGGCCAACAACGAAAAGTTTTCCGGCGCTTCCTTCACGGACATCAACGCCTCCCTTCCGGGCATCACGATCCTGTCGTTGGCTGCGGTGCTCATCGCCGGCCTCTTCGTCCTTGCGGCGGTTAAGGGGCTGTGGAAATTCACGGTCATCGGAATCGCCGTCACGGCCGTGGCGGGCCTCGTCGTCACGACGGCCATTCCCTACTTCGTCCAGCGCTTCCAGGTGGTCCCGAACGCCGCAGAGAAGGAATCGACCTTCATTCAGCGCAACATCAACGCCACTCTCACCGCCTACGGCCTCGACAACGTGAAGAAGAGCGAATATAAGGCGCGGACCGACGCCGCCGCGGGCCAGCTCCGTTCGGACGCTGAGACCACGGCGCAGATCCGCGTGCTCGACCCCAATATCATTTCGCCGACCTTCACTCAGCTTCAGCGCAACAGACCTTACTATTCCTTCGATCAGCAGCTCTCCGTGGACCGCTACACGATCAAGGACACTCCGCGTGACACGGTCATCTCCGTTCGCGAGCTCAACCTCAGCGGGCTTTCGGAGGGGCAGCGCACATGGGTCAACGACCACACCGTCTACACCCACGGCTTCGGCGTCGTCTCGGCCTACGGAAACACGACGACCTCGGACGGCGAACCTTCGTTCTTCCAGCAGGGGATCCCCTCGACGGGCGAACTGGGCACGTACGAGCCGCGCGTCTATTTCGGAAAGTCCTCGCCCGACTATTCCGTGGTCGGCGCGCCGAAGGGAACGACGCCGTGGGAGCTCGACTATCCGACCGGCGGGTCGAAGAACGGAGTCAAGTCCACCACCTATGCCGGCGACGGCGGCCCGAAGATCGGCAACGCCTTCTCCAAGCTCATGTTCGCCATCAAATTCCGCGACACTGACCTGTTCTTCTCCGACCGCGTCACGAAGGACTCGCAGATCCTCTACGACCGCGATCCCCGCGTGAGGGTCTCCAAGGTCGCGCCCTACCTGACTTTGGATTCGAGGGTCTATCCCGCCGTCGTCGACATGGACGGCAATCCCAAGACTCCCAAGCGCCTCGTGTGGATCCTCGACGGCTACACGACCACCAACCAGTACCCGTACTCGGCCCGCCAATCCTTGAACGAGGCGACGGCGGACGCGAAGTCCAGGGGCGCAGGCCAGTACGGGGAGTCCCCCGAGCAGGTCAACTACATCCGCAACTCGGTCAAGGCGGTTGTGGACGCCTACGACGGATCCGTCAAGCTCTACCAGTGGGACAAGAAGGATCCGATCGTCAACGCGTGGTCGAAGGTTTTCCCGGGAACGCTGACTCCGATGTCAAAGATGTCGGGCGATCTGATGTCCCATATGCGCTACCCAGAGGACATGTTCAAGGTCCAGCGCACGCTTTTGTCTCGCTACCACGTGACCAATGCCAAGGAATTCTATTCGGGCGGAGACTTCTGGGACGTTCCGCAGGAGCCGACGGCGCCCAAGGGCTCGACGCAGGATCAGCCCCCGTACTACCTGACCCTCCAGATGCCAGGCCAGGACAAGGCGCAGTTCTCGCTTTCCACGGGATTCATTTTGGGCGGCGCCGACAAGCAAAATGTCATGACGGGCTTCCTGGCGGTCGATTCGGAAGCCGGCAGCGAGCCGGGCAAGGTCCGCAACGGATACGGGCAGCTGAGGTTGATAGAGCTGCCGAGGGACGTGACGGTTCCGGGCCCCGGCCAAGCGGAGAACAACTTCCTGACCGACTCAAAGGTTTCGACCACCCTCAACCTCCTCAAACAGGGAGGGACGCAGGTCATCATGGGCAACCTTCTGACGTTGCCAATAGGCGGCGGGCTCTTGTACGTCCAACCTGTCTACGTCCAGGCCTCTAAGACGAGCGGAAGCACTTCCTATCCGATCGCGCAGTATGTGCTGACAACCTTCGGCAAGGGAAGCAAGATCGGATTTGCGCCGACGCTCGAAGAGTCGCTCAACCAGACCTTTGGCGGGGATTCCGGCGCACAGGCAGGCGACGCGAGCGTCTCCGGGCACAAGGAGGCTCCGTCGGCCGACTCAAACAACAAGCCGAAAGCGAATCCCAGTGCTTCGCCGAGCCCGAGCGGCTCTCCTTCGGCTTCGCCTAGCTCGCCCGGCGCCTCGCCGAGCGGGGGAGGGGCGACGCCGGCCGACGAGCTTCAGTCCGCCTTGAGCGACGCTCAGAAGGCAATGGAAGAGTCGAATTCGGCGATGAAGGAAGGCAACTGGTCGGCCTATGGCGAGGCGCAGAAGAAGCTGCAGAGCGCGCTCGAGCGCGCCGTCAAAGCCCGCCGAGAAGGTGAAGGCGGCAAGTAAGGAGCGGGCGTTGCCATGCGCCTGAACTGGGGCGGAGCGCAGCCTATGGCACGCGCTGCTCAACGTGACAGCTCACACTTCCTCCCTCCTTGCTAGCTGGCTTGGAACGTCGGTAGACTAGACGGGCCGACGCGGGGTGGAGCAGTTCGGTAGCTCGCCGGGCTCATAACCCGGAGGTCGTAGGTTCAAATCCTGCCCCCGCCACAGACAAAGGCCCGGACCCGCCATGGTCCGGGCCTTTCCCTTGTCCCGGCCGAAACACAGCCGGAACCCAGCTGCCGCCGGAGTCTCGCCCGGGAAGCAAATCGCTGACCTCAACGCCGGATGTCTCCAAGGCGGAATAGAGCGGCTCCCTTCGAACGGCCGGGCGTTTCGCAGCGCACAACCGCGCGATGCGAATAGGGAAGGAAACTTCGCGATAACGAAACGCCGTGATTGCGCCGAATTCAGGTTTCCTTGTTTTCGGCCGTCGCGGGATCGCCTGCTTCGTTTTCAACTATCGCAGGATCGCATGCTTGGTGACGCGAGTGGTGCGAGGCCGCGAGAGTACTCCTCGATCGCCACGCCGGACTTGAACGTGCGGCAGCGATCCAGGCGGAAGTCGTGTACTGCGGGCTTGGCGTCTCCGAAGAGCCGGATGCCGTCCCCCAGGACGACGGGATTGCGCTTGAGGATGAGGCGATCGATCTCTGTCAGAAGGCGCCCCGCGAGATTTCCGCCGCCGCAGAGATAGATCGCGAGGCCGGATTGTCGCTTCAACTCGCGCACCGTCGCGAGTGCGTCGGCCGTGAACGTCACCCCTTCTGGCGATTTGGTTTCCGACCGCGATGCAACGTATTCCGTCAGATGCGCATAAGGCCGTTCGATTCCGGCGGCCCGAGCGACGTCGTAGCTTCTACGCCCTTGAATCACGGTGTCGAAAAGATTGCCCGGCGCGCGTTTCCCCAAGGCTGAGAGAACGTGGGAAGGCAGAGCGTCTGCGAACTCGCTGACATAAGCCGCCATGTGGTCGCCCTCTAAAGGGAAGGCCTCGTAGCTCCCGTCCGGTAGAGCGATATATCCATCGATCGATACTGCGACATAGTAGACAAGCTCACGCATAATTTCTCCAATCACTACTGTTGTTGTGGTTGAGGCAAACTTACCACAACACATGTAGTGGTTTCCGGTATGCTAAGAGCATGGCTCGAAACCTTGAGCGGCGCACTAAGCTTGCGGACGCTGCCGTGAAAGTGCTTGCGCGGGAAGGCGCGCGCGGTCTGACGCACAGGGCGGTCGACGCCGAGGCGGGAGTGCCGAAGGGGACCGCCTCGAACTACTTCGCCTCCCGAGACGGGATTGTCGAGGCGATCCTGCTGCGCATCGGCGAGCGTCTGCAACCGGACCCCAAGCTTCATGACAGCCTCGCTCGGCGGACCCCGAACATCGAACTCTTCGCTGCATATCTTCGCGACATCGTTCGTCGGCTGACAACGGATCGGGACGCGGCCATCGCCCTCTTCGAATTGCGCCTTGAAGCCACTAGGCGACCGGAAGTGGCCGAAGCGCTCACGTCTTGGCGACGTTCGGGACTCGAAGCCGACGTCGAATTCAACCAGAAGATGGGCCTGCCCGGATCGCCTTCGGACATCACACTGTTTCACTATGCCCTGGACGGTTTGATCCTCGACCAGATAACCGTTCCCCTCGATCCCGATGCAGACTCCTACGAGGCCGTGAACGTGCTCGTCGATCGCATCATCGGCGGGAAAGGCTCAGCCTCTGATTGATCGCGCCGACGGCCTCAAGGCCCGGCCTGCAGCGGCGGCGAAAAAGCGCTTCCTCCCAGAATGCGGAGAGGCGCTTACTCCCAGATCGTCGGCGTGTATGCGCGAATCTTGAATGCAGAAGGAACCGAAAGACGAGCCGAAAGCCTCGGAGCGTGAAGCAATGGCTCGGGCGCCGCGCACGCCGCTGAGGCGTGCGCGGCGCCCTGGGCTTGCCGATTGCCGGGGTGTCGCCATGTTGCGCGTCGGGCGACGGCGAGGCTTGGCGCCCGCTTGGGCGGCCTGTTATGCCTTGGCCGCGATGGCTGGCGAAACTTCGACGTCGGCCCTCGGCGTCAGGCCAGCGAGGGCTGGAGGCCGAGGCTGCCGACGAGGTGGTCGCGATAGGCCTGTGACGTGACTTCTTCCAGCCAAGCGCGAGCCGCCGCCAAGCGCTCGTCGAGCCCCAGACGTTCGATGACCTCCTCGTTGTTTTCGCCCTTGTAGAAGCGGGCAAGGGCCTCGATCGCCTCTTGAGCCTGACGCGCGTCGCGGGCCGCCTTGGCGTCCAGACGCTCGGAATACCAGGCCGAGTTCAGAATGTTCTCGCGCTCGAACTGTGCGCGGAACTCCGGGCTCGCCAAGTTCCAGCCCTCGCGGGAGACGCCGTCGATCATGATCTCCAGCAGGGCCCGCAGCGGAGGAACGGCCCATTCGAGGGAGCCGTCGGCTCGATAGTGCTCCGCCACAACCTTGTGGGTGGTGACGATGACGTCCACCGAGTCGGCGAAAATCGCCTTGTCCTGCAGCTCGGGACGCAGCATCTCCTCGGTGAAGACGATGTCGGGGTGCAGGAAGATCCGACCGAAGAAGGTCGAGGCGAATGCCCGGTTCATGCGGTAGCCGAGGCGGGAGGCGTGAATTGTGCGGCCCTCGTATTCGAAGTCCTCGATCTTCTCGAGGAAGCCCCGCTTGACGAGATTGCGGGCGTTGCGCTCCTCGACGCTCATTCGCGAGAAGATTTCAGGGATGAGCAGGGAGATGTCATGCGCCACCTTGACCTTCGGGCCGATGTAGCCGGCGGAGGACAGCCAGCCGTCGTAGCCGCTGAGGGCGTAGGACAGCAGCGCGGCGTTGAGGTCGTATATGGCCGGCAAGGCGTTGAACGGGGCCTTGGTCAGAGCGCCCTCGCTTCCGGCGCCGGTCGTCGAGGGGGACTTCCCGGTCATGGACGAGATGAACTCCATAAACAGCTCGGGAAGCTCCATGTAGTGGAGGGGGTTGTACGCGCACAGCGGCGGCACGCCTTCTTCGGGCGGGTTGTTGCGGCGCCCCGCGGCGACGACGTCGACGCTGTGGCGCAGCGGCTTGTCCAGCGGAACGTCGCGGAAGAGGTGGTCGGTCAGATCCGCCAGCGCCACGTCCTTCGGGTTGGCGATGTCCGGGCGGACCTGGAGATAGCGCGGATTCTTGGTGGGCGCCCCGTTCACCAGGCGCGGGTTTGCGGTCGAAACCCAGTAGGCTTCCTCGCTGGGGTTTTCGGCCTTCGGCAGTTTCGCCGCGCGGTTGACCAGGCTTTGCATGGGCTCGGTGAAACGCGACAGCCCGGGGGCGTCCGCGGCCATGGCGCGGGCGTCGTCGGGCGTCAGCGGCTGGAAATTCGAGATGAAGAGGTCGGCGTCGGGGTCGGACATGTCCGATTCGGTCTGCTTGTCGTAGCCGCGCACGATTGCGTCGTCGGGCCGCTGGAAGAGCAGGCTCTCGCAATTGGCCACGAACTTGCGCGAAAGCTCGGAATCCGGCGTCGATTCGAGCCCTCCGGGCGCCACGACCGAGGCGGTGATGTCGTCCTCGGTCTGAACCTTCGCGGCGGGCGAGAAGTCCGGGCGCAGGGACAGGAGGCGCCAGGAGCCGTCGTTCTCGAAGCCCACGCGCAGCATGTTGACCTTGATGACTTCGCCGTCCAGTCGCAGCGAATTTCCCTTGCGGCCGTTGATGATTCCCACGGAAAAGTGGCTGCGCCAATCCTTGCCCCAGCTGGGCTGGTAGAAGCGCTTGACGGTGAAAATGAGCTCCTTGATGTGGTCCGGGATGGATTCGAGGAAGGCGTTGTACTCGTCGGTGTACATGGACGACGGCGTCAGCAGCTTGATCACGCTGCCCAGCGAGCGACGCTCGGAAAGGATCGAGCGGTGATGCTCGCTCTTGTTCGCCGGGTCGACGAAGCGGTCGGCGTAGTCGCCGTCGAGAATTCTTTGGACGGCGTCGAAATCTTCGTCGACGTCGCCGACGTAGGCCTCGCCGAATACGAAGGCGTCAAGGAGCGACTTGGATATCTCGGACTTTCCGCCGCCTGAAACTGTGGCGGGCTTGTGCGCCTGGGTCGACCAGGGGGCCGTGCCCACCAAATGCCACTGGGTGGCGTCGCCCTCGCGGTGCTTTGCGTGCACACGGTAGCCTCCGGGGGCCACGTAGACGTTGCCCACGAGCAGCGGAATCGAGGATTCCCCGCCGTCGGGCCGCGTCCACGCGACCGTCTGGCTGCGCATGGAGTAGCGGGCCCCGCCGGGCACCAGCACCACGGTCGGGTCCTCGACGACGGCCGCGGAGCCGTCCTCGCGCACATCGAAGCGGCCCGGGTTGCGTTCCACAACGTGTTCGAGGGTCAGGCCCTCGGGCGTGTGGACGTCGGTGAACTCCTGACCCAGGTTGTAGCGCGGGTAGGCGACGGCGCCGCCGGCGTGCTCCTCCTCGACGCAGCCGAAGAGGTTCGCCGAGTAGCCGATCTGGGTTTTCACTTCCTTCTTGCAGTAGCCGAAGTAGTTGTCTGCGATGACGGTGACGATGACGCCGCGCTCGTCGCGCGCCACGCATTTGAATGCCTTGCCGCCGTTGTAAAGCTCGTTCTCGTCTTTCCAGCACTGGCCGTCGCGGCGCTGGCGTTCGGTGGCCTCCTCCCAGGAGGGCAGGCCCAGCTCCTTCTTGGTCAGCTTAGTCAGATGCGGCGCAAGGACGACGCAGCCGGTGTGGCCGGTCCATGACTCCGGCGCGAGCGAGGCGTCGTTCTCGGGAAGATAGGGGTCGCCGCCGTTGCCGAAGATTCCCTCGACGAAGTCGAGGTTGGAGACGAGGCCGCCGGGGGCGATGAAGCGGATTTCCATCGACCGTTCTGCAGAGAAGCCGGGGACCTCTGGGACGACGACGGGGCGCAGCAGCAGCGAGACGAAGCAGCGGGCGGGTTCGGCGCGGGTCGATGCCCACGGCAGGGTCAGCAGGTCGTCCGGCGCGTCGACCGCGTGGGCCAACAGCCGCGCAAAGACGTCCCGGTCCACGGCGATCTTGTCATCGGGGATCGGCAGGCCGCCTTCGGCGACGTGGAAGACGCCGGCCGTTGTGCGGCGGTCGTTTCGAGGGTTGTGCAGGACGCCGCCCAGCACTTTGTAGCTCTCGACGTAGTCGGAGACGAAGCTCGTGGAATCCGACGGGAGAGACAGCGCGCGGGCCAGGCCGGGCTGGTCGAGTACGAAAGTGGAGCGCGGCAGCTGAGGCGTTTCGGCGGCGCTCTCCAAGTAGGAGTCGAGGAAGTTCTGGATGCGCTGATCGGCAGCGCAGGGGCGATGCGCCAGGCGGCGAGAAAGCTCGCGCTGGCGCGCCAGTATCGGGGACATGAGGCTGTCCGTCTCGCTCTGATCGACCTGCGCCAAAGCGGGAATTCCCAGAAGCTCCAAGCGCAGGGCGATGGCGGAAGCAGTGGCTGCGTCTTTAATTGTCATGACATGAGCCTAGCGAACCCGGGAGCCTCTAACCTGTTACGTTCCGCCTAGAAAGACGAAACGCACGAAGCTCGGGCGTCGCCAGGCGATGCGAAGGCCGGGCTCTGTGGAACGGTGCGCGGAAGGCCGGCGTCGCGGAAGGCTGGGCGTCGCGAAACCGGCTGTGGCGCGGCGCTCCAAGGTCTAGGCTGGTGACATGGACAGTCAATGGCGCCAGCTGGCTCAATGGATCGCGCAATCGAATCGCATCGTCTTTTTCGGCGGCGCCGGGGTCTCGACGGAGTCTGGCATACCGGACTTTCGCGGCGCCAAAGGGTTTTTCCATCAGGATCGCGAAATCCCGATCGAGCGCGTTTTGTCCATTGACTTCTTCGAGACCCACCCGCAGGCGTATTGGGAGTGGTTTGCGCAGGAAAACGCCCGCGAGGGAGTCGCGCCGAATGCCGCGCACAGGTTTCTGGCGGAGCTCGAAAAGAGGGGCTCGCTTTCGGCCGTCGTCACGCAGAACATCGACGGGCTCCACCAGTCGGCGGGATCCGAGCGGATTTTCGAGCTGCACGGGAATTGGTCGCGCCTGCTGTGCGCAGGCTGCGGACGGCGTTTTTCGATCGCCGATTTCGACGAGGCGCGGACGGGAGCGGTTCCCCGCTGCCCTTCATGCGACTGCGTCGCGCGGCCCGACATCGTCTTTTACGGGGAGATGCTCGGCAGCGGCGTTCTGGAGGGCGCGGTCAGGGCGATCGCCGACGCCGACATGCTGATCGTCGCCGGAACGAGCCTCGTCGTATATCCGGCCGCCGGCCTCATCGACTACTACGACGGCGACCGCCTTGTGCTCATGAACGCCACGCCCACTCCCTACGACTCGCGGGCGAACCTTGTGATCCGCGAGCCGGTGGGAAAGGTGTTCGCTGAACTCTCCCGAGCGGTCTGACCGCGGCAGTTCGGCCACGCCCCTTGGCCCGATGCCTCCGGCAAGAGTCTGGTTCGCACAAGGCCTTGACGAATCTTAAACTGTTCGGTGTGAGCATCGGGCTTGGACCGGTGCGCCGTATCTCAGGAGCCCTCCGCCAAGGCGGAGGGCTCCTCGTTTACTTCTTGGGTTTGCCCAGCTTTTATGGGTACATTGGTCAGCGAAAACGATTTTCTGTTCAAGTTCGTTCGTTTTCCCGTTCAAAAGGAGGCGGTCAACCGTCATGGTCAGCCTCGCAGACATCGCCGCTGCG
>ERZ773060.148-NODE-148-length-33185-cov-9.87978_pt1 | contig 33185 bp, 27 predicted proteins | sample MGYA00580628_ERZ773060 | MGnify/ENA primary metagenome ERZ773060 (study PRJEB29015, sample SAMEA2738019) | human oral metagenome | biome: human oral; feature: human-associated habitat; material: dental | place: China | collected 2045 ... | reverse complement strand
TCGGCTTGTCGGAGTCACCCCTCGATCGACGCCTTCAGGCCCGGCCCAACCACAGCGCGATCTCCTTCTCCGCGTTCTCCGGGGAATCAGAGGCGTGGATGAGGTTTTCGATGTTGCCGTGTCCCCATTCGCGTGCCAGGTCGCCGCGGATCGAGCCGGGCACGGCCTGCGTCGGGTTGGTGGCCCCGGCCAGGGCGCGCACGCCTTCCACGACGTTCCTGCCGCTGAAGATCCCCGCGACGAGCGGACCGCGCGTCATGTACTCGACGATGTCGGGGAAGAACGGCTTGTCGGCCACATGCGCGTAGTGCTTGCGCAGCAGATCCTCGGTGGCGCGCATGAATCTGAGCTCCTGGAGGATGTAGCCCTTGGCCTCGATGCGGCCCAGGATCTCACCGACGAGACCCCGCTCCACACCATCGGGTTTGACTAGGATGAAGATACGCTCTGAGTCCATACGCAGATCTTAGACCAGCCGGAGAAAGCTCGGGGATCCGCGGGGCGCGGGCGCCTCCTGCGCGTCGGGGATCGATCTCCGACGCGGCGCATCCGGAGAGGCGCGCGACCGTCCGGTTTCGAGCCCCTTGGCCTGTGGCCGATTCAGCTGCGATCCAGCTGCTCACGCCCCGTCGGGGGCGGGCCGACCCATGAGGCTCCGAGCGGCGCCGACGAGCTGGATCGAGCCGGTCACGACGACGGCGGGAGACGTCATCGGCGCGTCGTCGTCCTCCTCGGCCAGGGTGGCCGCCCGGTCGATGGCGGCGAGCAGGTCGCGCTCGACCTCGACCCGGTCCCGGCCGAAGACATCCCGCGCTATGCCCGCGAGCTCCTCGGCGTCCATGGCCCGCTCACCCGACATACCGGTGACGACGACCGCCTCCAGAACCGGTTCGAGCTCCCCGAGGAAGGCCTCGGCGTCTTTGTCGGCCATCATCGCCACGACGCCGACGAGCCGGCCCGGATAGTATTCGATGAGGGCGTCGGCCAGGGCCGAGGCGCCGTGGGGATTGTGTGCGGCGTCGACGAGGACGGCCGGCGAGGTGCGGACGGTCTCCAAGCGTCCGGGGGATGCGACGGACATGAGCGCGTGTTCGACCACGTCGCCCCCCAGCGCGGCCCCGCCGAAGAGGGCTTCGGCCGCGGCGAGGGCCACGGCCGCGTTGTCCGCCTGGAACGCGCCGCGAAGCGAGAGCGGGACGTCTTCGTAGCGGGCCGCGGGCGTCCGGACGGTCACGAGCTGACCGCCGACGGCCGTCTCCCGCGAGACGACGCGAAGGTCCGGGCCGGATTCGACGAGCCGGGCGCCGAGCTCCGCCGCGCGTTCGCGCACCATCTCCGCCACCGCGACGGGTTGGGCGGCGCACACGACCGTGCACCCCGGCTTGACGATCCCGAGCTTCTCCGAGGCGATGTCCTGGAGCGTGGAGCCCAACCAACGTTCATGGTCGAGGGCGACGGGTCCGATGACCGCGACGTCCGCGTCGAGGACGTTCGTCGCGTCCCAGACTCCGCCCATGCCGACTTCGACGATGGCGACGTCGACCGGCGCGTCGGAGAAGGCCGCGTAGGCCATGACGGTGAAGACCTCGAAGAAGCTCAGCCTCGGCCCGCCGGATGCCTGGGAGGCGGCGTCGACGAGGTCGATGAAGGGCTCGACCTCCTCCCACGCGGCGATGAAGCCCTCGCGGGAGATCGCCCGCCCGTCGATGCAGATGCGCTCGCGGACGGACTCCAGATGCGGGGATGTGAACCGGCCCGTGCGCAGCCCGCGTTCGCGCAGGAGCGCCTCGACCATCCGGGACGTCGACGTCTTTCCGTTCGTCCCGGTGATGTGAATCGCGCGGTAGGAGCGCTGCGGGTCGCCCATCATCTCCAGGACGTCGCGCACGCGCTGCAGCGTGGGCTGCACTTTGTGTTCGGGGGCGCGTGTGAGGATCGCGCGGTAGATCTCCTCGACCTTCTCATCGAGGGCGAGGAGCCGGGCGGCGTCGAGGGCCTCCTGGCTGGGGCCCGCGCCCTCGGCTTCGCCGGCGGGCCGGTCGCCGGCCGGAGCTCCGGAGCGCCCGCCGAGCCCCTCGCCTTCCGGCGAATCCTCGCGGCGGGCGTCGCCGCCGGCCCGGATCTCTTCGACGACGCCGGGGTCCGGGCCCGCGATCAGCCCCGAGGAGACGATGGCCTTGATGGCCGCGTCGAACTCGGCGTCCTCGGCCTCCTCCCGGGCGAGGCGGTCGCGGTCGGCCCGCTCGGGGCCGTCCTCGCCGTCGCGAGGGGCCGCCCCTTCGGGACCGCCCGCCGCGCCCCGATCGGGTTCGGGAGACGTCGAAGGGCCGTCCGGCCCGAAGCGGGGGTCGTTCCTGCGCGGCGTCATGGTCTCCTCTTCCCCGGCGGTGCCGGTCTTCTCAGGCTGTCCTGTCCCTCAGGCCTTCCTGGCCACGTGGACGTCCAGTTCCTCCCCGCCGGCCAAGACGTCCGTCTCAAGGGCGAGCGTCTCGGCGGCGATGAGGTCGGTGTGCGCGCGGACCGCCTCGACGTGCTCGGCGGGTACCTGGAGCGTCAGCGAGATCCGGTCGGCGACGTGCAGGCCCGCGGCCTTGCGCGCGTCCTGAACGGCCCGGATGACGTCGCGGGCGTACCCTTCGGCTTCGAGTTCGGGGTCGAGGGTCGTGTCGAGGGCGATGTAGGCCCCCGAGGGCAGGACGCTCGCGACGGAGCCCTCTTCGCCCTGCACGAGGGTCGTCAGGGTGTACTGTCCTTCGCGCAGGCGCACCGGCGGGTCGAGGCGGAGCAGGACGCCGTCCTGCGTCTCCTCCCATGCGCCCTCGCGGGCGGCCGCGAAGAGCTTGGACGTCAATTTGCGCTGCTCCGGTTCGAGTTCGCGCGGCAGCACTGCCAGCTCGCGTGTGACCGTCATCCCCGAGGACTCCACGCTCTCCAGTCGCACGTCCTTGACGTTGACCTCGGCGGCGATGAGCCCCCGGAAGGCCTCGAGGTCCCGGTCGGTGACGACGACGAGGCTGCGCAGGGGCAGGCGCACCCGGAGCCTGTTCGCCTTGCGCAGCGAATGGGCGGCCGAGACGATGTCGCGGACTTCGTCCATCTGGGCGACGAGGTATCGATCCGCCGCGGCTTCGGGCAGTTCGGGCCAGTCGGCCAGGTGGACGGAGCGCTCCCCGGTCAGTCCGCGCCACATCTCCTCGGCCAGGAGCGGCAGGAGCGGGGCGGCGGCCTGGGAGACGGCGACCAGCGCCGTGTAGAGGGTGTCGAAGGCGGCGGGGTCCTCGTTCCAGAAGCGGTCGCGCGAGGTGCGCACGTACCAGTTGGTCAGCATGTCGAGGTAGACGCGCAGCGTCTGGGTGGCCTCGGCGATCTCGTAGGCGTCGATCTGTGCGCGCAGCGCGTCGACCAGGTCCTTCGTGTTGGCCAGGAGATAGCGGTCCTGGACGTCCAGGGCGGCGACGGCGTCCGGGTCTGCGACGTCGACGGGCGCGGCCAGATAGCCGGCCCCCTTATCGGCGGCGTCCGCGTAGAGGGTGAAGAAGTAGTACGTGTTCCACAGGGGCAGGAGGACGTGGCGCACGGCGTCGCGGATGCCGTCCTCGGTGACGATGAGGTTGCCGCCGCGGACGACCGGCGAGCTCATGAGGAACCACCGCATGGCGTCCGAGCCGTACTCCTCGAACACCTTGGCGACGTCCGGGTAGTTGCGCAGCGATTTGCTCATCTTGCGCCCGTCGTCCCCCAGGACGATCCCGTGTGAGACGCAGTTGGTGAAGGACGGCTTGTCGAACAGGGCGGTGGCCATGACGTGGAGGGTGTAGAACCATCCGCGCGTCTGGCCGATGTACTCGACGATGAAGTCGCCCGGGTAGTGCTCGTCGAACCATTCGCGGTTCTCGAAGGGATAGTGCACCTGGGCGAAGGGCATGGCGCCCGAGTCGAACCACGTGTCGAGCACGTCGGGCACCCGCCGCATCGTCGACCGCCCCGTCGGGTCGTCGGGGTTGGGGCGCACGAGGCCGTCGATCGCCGGCCTGTGGAGGTCGACCGCCCCGTCGGCGCCGACGGGCAGGCGCCCGAAGTCGCGTTCGATCTCGGCCAGCGAGCCGTAGACGTCGATGCGCGGGTGGGCCGGATCGTCCGACTTCCACACGGGGATCGGCGATCCCCAGAAGCGGCTGCGGGAGATCGACCAGTCGCGGGCGCCCGCCAGCCAGTTGCCGAAGATGCCGTCCTTGACGTGCTCGGGGACCCACGTGATCCGCTGGTTCAGCTCGACCATGCGGTCGCGGAAGGCCGTGACTTTGACGAACCACGAGGAGACGGCCTTGTAGATGAGCGGCTGGCGGCACCGCCAGCAGTGCGGATAGGAGTGCCGGTAGGAGGCCTGCCGCACGAGCACGGCCCGCCGGTTCGGCTCGCGCCGGGCGATCGGGCCCGTCCCGTCGCGCAGGTCGGCGATGATGCGGCGGTTGGACTCGAACACCTGCATCCCCGCGTAGTCCGGGACGGCCGGGGTGAATCTGCCGGCGTCGTCGACGGGGACGACGGCGCCGATCCCCGCCTCCAGGCAGGCGTTCATGTCGTCCTCGCCGAAGGCGGGGGCCATGTGCACGAGGCCCGTGCCGTCGTCGGTTGTGACGAAGTCGGCAGCGAGGATCGTCCAGGCGCGGGGCCCCGGAGTCCCGCCCTCGGCGCGCGCCTCAGGGGTGTCGAAGTAGTCGAAGATCGGGTGGTAGCGGCGTCCCACGAGGTCCTCGCCCTTCAACCGCGCGAGGATCTCGGGGGCTTCCCCGAGCTCTTTCGCGTAGGAGGCCAGGAGCGCCTCGGCGACGATCACGTCCTGTCCGGCGACCGGCGATCCGGCCTCGCCGGGCACGCGAACGACGGCGTAGTCGACGTCGGGCCCCACGGCCACGGCGGAGTTAGAGGGGAGCGTCCACGGCGTGGTCGTCCAGATGAGGATGAGCTCGGGCGTCGTCGCGCCGTCGCGCACGGGCTCCTCCAGGCGCAGGCCGACGGTGACCGTCTGGTCGGTGCGATCCTGGTAGATCTCGTCGTCCATCTTCAGCTCGTGGTTGGTCAGCGGCGTCTCGTCGTTCCAGCAGTACGGCAGGACGCGGAACCCCTCGTAGATGTAGCCCTTGTCGTACATGGTCTTGAAGGCCCAGATGACGGATTCCATGAAGGTGGTGTCGAGGGTCTTGTAGTCGTGGTCGAAGTCGACCCACCGGGCCTGGCGGGTGACGTAGTCCCGCCATTCCTCGGTGTAGGTGAGGACGCCGGCGCGGGCGGCGTCGTTGAAAGCCTGGATGCCGATGCCGCCTTCGCCTTCGATCTGGGACTTGTCCGTCACGCCGAGGATGCGTTCGGCCTCCAGCTCGGCGGGCAGACCGTGTGTGTCCCAGCCGAAGCGGCGTTCGACGCGCCTGCCCCGCATCGTCTGGTAGCGGCCGACGACGTCCTTGACGTAGCCGGTCAGCAGGTGCCCGTAGTGCGGCAAGCCGTTGGCGAAGGGCGGGCCGTCGTAGAAGACGAACTCGTTGGAGCCCTCGGGCCCGGCGGGACGCCTGTCGACGGACGCCTGGAAGGTGCCGTCCTCCTCCCAGAAGGCGAGGACTCGCCTCTCCAGTTCCGGGAAGTTCGGGGAGGCCTCGACGCTTCCCTCGCGGTGAAGCGGGTAGTGGCCGTTGCTCATGTCTCTCCTCAACGTCGTTGACGCGAGGACGACTGCGGGCGTGTGCCCGGGGCCGCGGTACCACCCCGCTTGCCGCACCGGGGCGCGGCCGCTCATTGAGGACGATGACGGATCCACCCGCCCGGGTCTAGTGAGGCCGGCCCGCGCCGGATCGTGCGGCGTTCGGTGGGCCCGTTCTTCCGGGTGCTCGCCGGTGATGCCCCGTTCCATGCACCGCGCGGTCGCGCGGAACGCCGGTTGACGGGCCGGGTCGACGCGGAGACCAGTTTAGCCGCGATCGTCCGCCGAATGTCAACGCGGCGGCGTGGCGCGGGATACGCCCGTCCGAACGTCTCCGTGAAAGTGGAGAGCTCGCACGCGATACTTCGATATGGAATCAAACCGAAACCGCAGGTAATATACAAAGGCGCGTGATCCACCCCCTGCTCCCCGCTGGCTATTCGTCTGTCGCGAGCGCAGAGACGGGCAGGGTCCCGTCGTCGTCGGCGGAGCGCACGAGCGTGCGGGCGTCGGCCTGGGCGCGCGACATGACTCTCACGAGGTCGATGTTGACGTGGGTCGGGCGCGTCAGCGTCCACGCGATGACGTCGGCGACGTCCTCGGCGAGCAGCGGGCCGTCGACTCCCGCGTAGACGGCCCGGGCCTTGGCCCCGTCTCCTAGCCTGTTGAGCGAGAATTCCTCGGTCTTGACCATGCCCGGCGCTACTTCGATGACGCGAACGGGCTCGCCGACGAGCTCGATCCGTAGGGTGCGCGCGATCATGCGCTCGGCGTGCTTGGCGGCCGTGTACCCCGCCCCGCCCGGGTAGGCCTCATGGGCGGCCATGGAGGTGACGAAGACGATGTCGCCGCCTGTGCGCCGCAGTCCGGGCAGGAGCGCCTGGGTCAGGCGCAGCGTGCCGAGCACGTTCTTCTCGTACATGGCGAGCCAGTCCGCCGGGTCGCCGTCGGCCACCGAGTCGAGGCCTATGGCGCCGCCTGCGTTGTCGACGAGGGCCGTCACGGGCTCCCCTTCTTCAAGGAAGCCGACGAGCCGGGCGACGTCGCCGGCGTCGGTCAGGTCCGCGGGGAAGAACTCGCAGCCGATCTGGCGGGCGAGCTCGCGCAGGCGGGCGAGCCTCCTGGCCGTGGCGACGACGGCGAAGCCCTCCTCCGCCAGGCGGCGGGCCGTCGCCTCGCCGATTCCCGTCGACGCCCCCGTGACCACCACGCGTCCACGTGCCATGCCAGCCTCCTCATAGTCTTTCTCGCGATGCGGATGTCGCTCACGATCGTATCGCCATTCCGTGTGTTTCAGAAGGAGCCGCCGCAGTTCGCGGCAGTGCCGGGCCCTTCCGCGAATTGTTCGACGAGCGGGGGATACCTTCTACGTCCGAGTGAGATCATCGGGACGCCGACAACTGGAAGGATTCAAATATGCGGGGATGGAAATTCCCCGCCCATACGCCCGGCCCACTCGGCCTCACAAACTTGAAAGTTGCATTACATCGGCTAGGTCTGCCATAATTAGACGTTTGCCCGCATATAATGCACAATCGGTATATGGCACATAAGAGAAAACGCTTGCGCTCCGCGCTTTTCGCACTTGCCCTGTCCGCCCCCCTGTGCATGGGATTCACCGGCGGAACCGGACCATCGACCGACGCCGCTGCGAAAGCAGGCGTCGGACAGCCCGCACAGGCGGCGGGGATTCCCGCGCCGTTCCGGGGAATCACCCTCACTACGATCAAAGATCTGGACAGAACTCTGTCCGTTATAAAGTCGAGTCCCCGCAAGTTGACCGTACGGATCGTCGTCCAGCCCAACGTCAGCATGGACGAATACCGCCGGGCCGTGGAAGCCCTGCATCCGCACGCCTACATCATGGCGGAGATCTTGGACGCTTCGACGTGGGCGGCGGCGGATATCGGCTCCCTCCGCGACCTGGCCAACGACGCGGTCGAAACTCTGGGGGACGAAGTCGACCTCTGGGAAGTCGGCAACGAACTCAACGGATCGTGGCTCGGTCCCTCGCCCCAGGCGATAAACGCCAAGGCGGAAGCCGTTCGCAGCATCGTCGCTTCGCACGGAGGACGCACGGCGGTCACCCTCAACTACTGGGATGAGGACAAGGAATGCTACGAGAAGCCGTGGGAGAACCTCAACTCCTACGCCCGGTCGATGCCGGCCAGCCTGCGTCAGGTCGACTATCTGTTCCTCTCCGTCTATGAATTCTCGTGCAAGCCCGCACAGCATCCCAGCGCCCGGGATTTGGCCGGCGCGCTGAAGACCATGGGCAAGCTCTTCCCCCGGGCGAAGCTGGGAATCGGGGAAATCGCGGCCAACGGCCCCGACGACGAAGCTCCCGAATCCAGCCTCTCGGTCAAGAAGCGCATCGCCAAACGGTATTACGGCATGCACAAGAAACTGCAGTCGAAGGTCGGATCCCGCTATGTCGGCGGCTACTTCTGGTGGTTCTTCTACGAGGACGCCGTCCGCAACAACGGCCCCCTGTGGCCGACTCTGAAGTCTCTCGTCTCCAAGATCTGACTCGATTCCGGCCGATCTCCCGTTTGAGAGCTGTGCGCGGCTTTCAAACGGGGGATCGCTCTATGCTCGATCCGGCCGCAGGCGCTCCGCCCAGGGTGGGACTCCCTCCATCGGCGTTTCCTACATGATTGGGCTCCATCCTCGCAGGGCGTAATCCTCACACCGCCGGCACCGACCGACGGCTCGCCTGACCTCCGCCCCTCGCAGAGTGCGGATTCCGGCAGGCTGTGAGGTCGGCGCATTTTCGGGCGCCTCGTGTAATTCCTTTCCCGCGCTCCTCGATACCGGCCTGTGCGCATTTCCCGGGCGTGCACGGCGCGATAGGATCGCCATCGCCCATGCGCCACGCATGGGCGAGGCCAATCGCGCCGCCGCCCGGCGTTCCCGCCCAGCGGAACGCACAGGAGAACCAAGTGGAGGAACATTCATGATCGGCATCATCGGCATCGGATCCATGGGCGGCGCCATCGCCCGCGGGCTCATTGCGGCAGGCACCGCGCCCGGCGAGGTCGTCGTCTCCTCGGCGGACGTCCAGGCCGCAGCCCGCTTCGTGGAGGAAACCGGTGCGAAATTGGCGTATTCGAACGTCGATCTTCTCGAGCGGGCGGGCGAGGGCGCGATCGTCGTTCTCGCCGTCAAGCCCTACGCCGTCGGCGGCGTCCTCGATGAGATCCGCGAGGCGGCGGCTCGGCGCGGGTCCGTCATCGTCTCCGTCGCAGCCGGAACGCCCATCGAGTTCCTCGAATCGCACCTGGAGCCGGGCCAGCCGGTCGTGCGGACGATGCCGAACATGGCCGCGGCCGTCGGCGCCTCCGTCACCGCCTACGCATGCAACGCACCCGCTGCGCCGCGCGCGGACGACGTCGCAAGCGTGCTCGCCTCCATCGGCATCGCCGAGCCGATGGCCGAGCAGGACTTCTCAGCGTTCAGCGCCATCGCCGGGTGCTCGCCGGCCTTCACCTTCGGCTACATCGACGCCATGGCGAGGGCGGCCGTGAAGAACGGGCTGCCCAAGGCTGTCGCGACGCGTATCGCGGCCCAGGCCGTCTACGGCGCCGCGAAGCTCTTGCTCGAAAAGCTCGACGCCGGGGCGAGCGCCGCCTCTCTCGCCGACGCCGTGCAGTCCCCCGGCGGAACGACCGTCGCGGGCGTGGTGGAACTGGAACAGGCCGGCTTCGGGGCCGCGGTGGTGCGGGGCGTCCAGGCGTCCATCGACCGCGACAGGGAACTGCTCGGGTGAGGCGCAGGCGGCTAACAGGAGGAGAACGCTGCAGCGGCTGCCCCCTCTCGCATTTTCGCAGTCGCCCGGTTCTCCGGTTCGGCGTCGTTCTGCAATTAGGCTGTTGACCGCCATTCTCGAATTCTCCGGCCCTCCAACATCTTGCGGCGCACCGTTGAGGCCGGCCCACCTTGATCTCAGGGCCCCGCTGGAATGCGTTCGCCGCCAGGGCCTGGCCCGGCCCTGCAACTAGGCGCATGAAATTCCCTCTGCAGCCGCGCTTGCCGACAACTAACTTAGAAACCTAAGATACTGGTTATGGACCTCGCCTACGAACTTCACGACCTCGTGCGAACCCTCGACCGGGAAGCGGAGCGCATGCTCCGCCCGTTGAACCTCACGTACAACAGGTACCTGGCTTTGGAGATCGTCGGCGAGCACCCGGGGGTCTCCGGCGCCCAGCTGGCGCGGGCGCTCGGCATAACCGAGGCGTCCTGCTCCGCCCTCGTCCGCCGTCTCATCGCCGACGGCCTCGCGGCGGACCTCGCGCAAAAGGGCGGCGGGAACGTGCGCCGACTCCACCTCACGGAAAACGGGGAGCTGCTGCGGGGAAAGGCGTCGCACGCGCTGGGCGGGCCCTTCGACGACGTCGTGCGAAGGCTCGGCTTCGACCCGCTTCGCCTCGCGCAGACCATTCGATCGATACACGACGAACTCAAAAACGGATAACTCAGGAACGGACCATGACAACGGCATTGTCTTCCCTCGCACTCATTCTCACGGCCGTTCGATTCGCCCTCTTCGTCCGCCTTCACACGGTCGAAAGCCCTTACAGCCCTGTTCGGCACGCGGTCAGCGACTACGCCGTCGGCCCCACGCGCAGGCTCGCAACGGCGACGACGTGGCTGACGTCCGCGACTTGGCTTGCCCTGGCCGGCGCCGTGCACGGCCTTCGCGGCTGGGACTACAGCGGCACCGCGACCGTCCTTCTGCTGGTTCTCGCTGCGATCTTCGCGATTCTCCCGGCGTTCCCGACGACGTTGGAGGGGCAGCGGCTCACGCCAATAGGCGCGGCGCACTACGCCCTTGCGATCGGATGGTTCGCGATCGCCTTCAGCCTGGCGGGAGACATTCGGCGGCTCATCGCGCCCGAAGGCGGCGTTGTGGCCGCGGCGGCCAACGGGCTCTACTGCGCGGCGCTCGTTTCTCTCGTCGCGCTGGTGTGCGCGATGCTCCCCCGCTTTCGCAGCAGGTGCTTCGGGCTTCCCGAGCGTGCCTACCTCGTTTCGATCGGCCTGTTCTACGCGGTCTTCGCTGCGACGATTCTGGCGACCGGCGGGAAGTTCTGAACAGGCAGACCGGCGTCGCCCCCTCGAGACTCGCGCGACGTGGCGAACAACGCGCGCCGGCAAGAGCCCTCACATGCGCCAAGTTCAACCGTTCATGGAAGAATAGAGCCTATGGCGAAATCGACAGACGAATTCAAGGCGGCCAATTTCGGGGGCGAGCTTCGCGAGCGCGTGGAGGTTCCCGGCAAGGCCAGCCTCGAGGGCCTCGAAAACCGCTGGGGAAGGCGCTGGCAAGAGGACGGCACGTACGCCTTCGACCGCACCGCGACCCGCGAGAACGTCTACTCGATCGACACTCCCCCGCCCACCGTGTCCGGTTCCCTGCACGTGGGCCACGTCTTTTCCTATACGCACACCGACACGATGGCGCGCTACCAGCGCATGCGCGGCAAGTCCGTCTTCTACCCGATGGGCTGGGACGACAACGGCCTGCCCACCGAGCGGCGCGTGCAGAACTACTACGGCGTGCGCTGCGACCCGTCGCTGCCCTACGACCCCGATTTCGTCCCTCCCCACGACGGCGGCGACGGCAAGTCGATCAAGTACGCCGACCAGGTTCCGATCTCGCGGCGCAATTTCATCGAGCTGTGCTGGAAGCTGACCGAGGAGGATGAGGCGCAGTTCGAGGCGCTGTGGCGCTACCTCGGCCTGTCGGTGGACTGGAGTCAGCATTATCAGACGATCGGGGCGAAGGCTCAGAAGATCGCCCAGGCGGGGTTCCTGCGCAATCTCGAGCGCGGCGAGGCCTATCAGGCCCAGGCCCCCGGTCTGTGGGATGTGACCTTCCAAACGGCCGTCGCCCAGGCGGAGCTCGAGGCCCGCGAATACCCCGGCGCCTACCATTCGCTGGCCTTCCACGGTCAGGGCGGCGACGTCGTCATCGAAACCACGCGCCCTGAGCTTCTTCCCGCCTGCGTCGCGCTCATCGCGCACCCCGACGACGAACGCTACAGCCACCTCTTCGGTACAACGGTGACGTCGCCTATCTTCGACGTCGAACTCCCCGTCCTCGCCCACCCCGCCGCTGAAATGGAGAAGGGCGCGGGAATCGCCATGTGCTGCACCTTCGGCGATCTGACCGACGTCGTGTGGTGGCGCGAACTGGGCCTGCCGATGCGTTCGGTGCTCGGCAAAGACGGCCGCATCGTCGCGCAGACGCCGGAGTGGATCGCCTCCGAACGGGGCGTCGCCGCCTACGAGGCCATGGCCGGGAAGACGGCTTTCTCCGCCAGGAAGGCGCTTGTGGAGGCGCTGGCCGACAGCGGCGAGATGCTCGGCGAGCCCAAGCCTACGTCCCGTATGGCGAACTTCTTCGAGAAGGGCGACAAACCCTTGGAGATCGTCACGTCGCGCCAGTGGTACATCCGCAACGGCGGACGCGACCACATCGAGGCCAACGGCAGGCAGCTGCGCGAGAACCTGATCGCGGCCGGAAACGAGCTCGCCTTCCACCCCGATTTCATGCACGTGCGCTACGACAACTGGGTCGGCGGCCTCAACACCGACTGGCTCATCTCCCGCCAGCGCTTTTTCGGCGTGCCGATCCCGCTGTGGTATCGGGTGCGCGAGTCCGGGGAAGTCGACTACGACGACGTCATCGTGCCCGACGTCGAGCGCCTGCCCGTCGACCCCTCGTCGGACGTCCCCGAAGGCTTCAGCGAGGATCAGCGCGGCGAGCCGGGAGGCTTCGTCGGCGAGATCGACATCATGGACACGTGGGCCACGTCCTCTCTCAGCCCCCAGATCGCGGGCGGCTGGCTGACGGACGAGGACCTGTTCTCGCGCGTCTACCCGATGGACGTGCGCCCGCAAGGCCAGGACATCATCCGCACGTGGCTGTTCTCCTCGATGGTGCGCGCCCACCTCGAATTCGGCGAGAACCCTTGGAGGCACGCCGCCATCTCCGGGTGGATCCTGGATCCCGACCGGAAGAAGATGTCCAAGTCGAAGGGCAACGTGGTCACCCCCTTGGCGCTGCTCGAAAAGCACGGCTCGGACGCTGTGCGCTATTGGGCCGCGAGCGCGCGGCTGGGAATGGACGCGACCTTCGACGAGCAGCAGATGAAGATCGGGCGCCGCCTGGCGATGAAGGTGCTCAACGCCTCGAAGTTCGCCCTGTCGATGGGCGGCGAGGGAGCGCCGGCGGATCTCGACGCCTCGGCTGTCACCGAGCCGGTGGACCGGGCGGTCCTGGCAGGGCTCGCCGACGTGGTCGACGAGGCTACGGCTTCCTTCGAGGCCTACGACCACACGCGGGCGTTGGAGCTCGCCGAATCCTACTTCTGGGCCTTCTGCGACGACTACCTCGAGCTGGTGAAGGACCGCGCGTACTCCGAGGACCCGGCCGCCCGCTCGGCGAGGGCGGCGCTGAACATCGCCGTCGACGTCTTCCTGCGGCTCCTGGCGCCGTTCATCCCCTACGCCACGGAGGAGGTGTGGAGCTGGTACCGCACGGGCTCGGTCCACCGCGCCGCCTGGCCCAGTTCGGAGCCTTTGCGCGCCGCAGCTGCCGGGGCGGATGCAGACATCCTGCGGGTCGCCGGCGAGGCGCTGACCGCTCTGCGGAAGGTGAAGTCGGAGAACAAGGTCTCCCAGCGCACCACCTACGCTTCCGTTTCGCTCGACGTCGCCGAGGCGGACCGCTCTAAGATCGACGCCGTCCACGCCGATCTGGTGCGAGCCGCGCACGTCCGCGGGGATCTCTCGCTCACCGCTGCCAAGCACGACGGGCCGGTGATCGTGGCCTCCTACGAGCTCGACCCACCCGAGCCGAAGAAACCCAGGTCGAAAAAGTAGAGGGTGAGCATATGCAGTGTGGGGTCGCAAACATCCCGCGGCCCCACACTTCTCCAGCCCTCGATTCTGCGGGGTCGGCGGCCGCCGGCACACCCGACAGCCCCGTAGACGCGCACGATCGACAGGACGGATCCGATAATCTCGCCGTCAGCCCTGTGATTCCCCTCGTTCGCTTTGAGGAAGACGTCCGGTCCGATGGCGTACGTCGTCACGCTGAGGGCCATCAGAAGGATCGCCCACAGGAGGCACTTTTCGAAGCCGGGTGAAGCTTTCCCGCGTTTCTCATTGCCATTCTCCTATCGCAAAATGTGGAGCTAACGGCTTTCCATGGAAAACCCTATATAGGGATTCCACAGGATATAGCATACGATGCTGCTCGTCGGATTGTTATGCTTTTCGGATGATGAGAAATTATTTCAATTCAACGTTCGGTAAGGCCAGGAGAATTCTCGGCCTTACCGGCGCTTTCATGCTTCTCCCGTTTACTCTTCTCTTGCCGCTCTTCCCTGCGGGACTCGGTCTTGCTCTCACAGCGAACGTGAATGTACTCGGCGGCATAATTAAAAGGTCAGTATTCGAATATATAACATGGTTTTTAATTTATTATTTATTTGTATTGTCATTTGATGATTTTACAACGTACATTGTATCAAATATTTATATTAATAAATATGTATCTACTGTAATACAATCAATTTTATCTTTTTTCATACTTTTATATATTTTTCATTTTCTTACGTTTACTTGGCTGGGCACCTTGATACCAGTGGTATTTTATATCATATTTAATCTCATTTTAAGGAAAGTCATCTCATTAAGTAGTGAATAGTAATTATTGAATTACCATATCATTATGTACAGGCTATCGGCACGGCGATGCCCCACCCGCATCACAGTATCCTGAACGCTGCCCCGTCCACACGCGCACATCGGCGAGATTCTACCGCTTCCGCATCATCCTCATGATGTCGCCCCGTCCACGCGCCCGCCGTTGAGAGCTTCACCATACCCTTGGGATTCCGCGGAATTCCTCCCGCGGGCAGAGTGCGGGGCGTGCAGGGTTACGCTATCGTAGCTCTAGATCGTTCAGATCAGAGAGGACTTCATGAGCAACATCATCGAGAAAGACGGACGCCGGGCCTCCCACTGTCCCGGCAAGATCAAGGTCACGGATTCGATGAGCATCCCCTGGGTGATGCGAAATCATGCCATCGACCGCGCCGAGAAGGTCGTATTCGAACGCAAGTCCTCGATCAACACGTGGGTGCCTGTGACATGGCGCCAGTTCTACGCGGAGGTCCGCGAGCTGGCCCGCGGCTTGATCGCCATGGGCGTCCAGCCGAACGATCACATCGCCATCATGAGCCATTCGCGCTATGAGTTCGCCCTCTTCGACCAGGCCGTCTGGGCAGTCGGAGCACAGCTCATCCCCATCTACGAGACCGATTCGACACAGCAGGCGCGTTGGATCATCGACGACGCACACTGCCGCATCGCCATCGCCGAAACCCGGCAACTTCATGACGTGCTCGCCCCCATCCTCAACGACGTCGAGCATTTCGAGACGATTCACGTGATCGAGGAAGACGCGGTCGACAAGATCTCCGCACTCGGGCAGCCCGAGTCCGATGAGGAGATCGACCGGCGCATCGACGCCACGACCGCCGACGACCTGGCGACCATCATCTACACGTCGGGGACGACGGGGCTCCCCAAAGGCGCTCGCCTGTCCCATCGCAATCTGCTCCACGTGGCGATCAACGGCCCGCTCGACGACGGCCTCTCGCACATCATCGGCGGGTACCAGCGCAGCCTCCTCGCCCTGCCGATGGCCCACGTCTTCGCCCGGTTCATCTGCATCATGTCGATGTACTCGGGAAACGTCACAGGCTTCGCCCCGGACGCGAAGAACCTCGTCACCGACATCCAAAGCTTCAAGCCGACCTACATCCTCGCCGTGCCGCGCATCTTCGAGAAGATCTACAACGCGGCCGACGCAAAGGCGGGACGCGGCCTGAAACTCAAGCTCTTCCGCCACTACGCCAAGGTCGCCATCAAGTACTCGCGGGCGCTCGACACTCCCGAAGGCCCCTCCCTCCAGCTGAGGGCCCAGCACAGGGTCGGCGACCGGCTGGTCTACTCGACGATCCGGAATCTGCTGGGCGGCGACCTCGCGAACTCCATCTCGGGCGGGGCGCCGTTGGGCGAGCGTCTGGGCCATTTCTTCCGAGGGATCGGCATCACCGTCCACGAAGGCTACGGCCTGACGGAGACCTCGGCTCCCACGACGGTCAACACCCCCGATTTCATTCGTATAGGTTCCGTGGGCCCGGCCTATCCCGGCTGTTACGTCTCCATCGGCGAGGATGGCGAGATCCTGTGCAAGGGCGACCACGTCTTCCGCGAGTACAACAACAATCCTGGGGCCACCGTCGAAGCCTTCACAGAGGACGGATGGTTCCACACCGGGGATCTGGGAAGGATCGACGACGACGGCTTCGTCTACATCACCGGCCGTAAGAAAGAGCTGATCGTGACGGCCGGCGGGAAGAACGTGGCCCCGGCGATCCTGGAAGACAGGCTGCGCGGGCATCCCCTCGTCTCCCAAGTGGTCGTAGTCGGCGACCAGAAGCCCTTCATCGGCGCCCTCGCCACCCTCGACTCCGAGATGCTCCCCGGATGGCTGCGCAACCACGGCCTGCCCGAGATGAGCGCGAAGGAAGCCGCCGAGAACCCACAGGTCCTCGCCGCGATCGACCGGGCGATCAAGCGTGCCAACGAAGCGGTCTCGCGAGCCGAGTCGATCCGCAAGTTCAGGATCCTTCCCATCGATTTCACCGTGGCCAACGGGTACATGACTCCGTCCATGAAACTCAAGCGGGCCGCCGTCCTCCGGGACTTCGCGGACGACATCGAGAAGATCTACGCGGCCGATTAGCCGCGGCGACAGCCTGGTGGAAGCACCGCCCCACTCGAAGCGACAGATCGGGGGAGAGCTTCGGAAGGCGATGTCCTTTCCGAGGCTCTCCCCCGACCCTTCAGAGCGAGCGACCGGCGTTGGCCGGCGGCGGCGCGGGAGCCGGCGATTGTCACGGCACCGGCGTGGGGTCTTCCCGCTGTTTCGGGATCCAGGGGTCTGCCTTGCCGCGCGGATCGTCCGGCATGCCGAGTTCGTTGATCGACCGGGACAGTTCCGTCAAGTTCTGGGGCAACTCATCGTAGGGGTTGTCCTGCACATCGGTAGTGACGAATAGCCAGCCGGCATTGCGCTGACGCGAGAGCTTAATGATCTCGTTGTATTGTTTAGTGGAAGCGCCGTATACTGCGTGCATAATGTGTTTCGAATTGTTAGGATCATTTTCGAATTTTGAAGGATGCTTCGGATACTTGTGAATATAGTCAGAGGCTGAATTTTCCGCAGTAACGAATATATCAGCATGTCGAGTGATATTCTCATTGACTATCGGAGATCCGGGATTGGCTACCACTAATTTTTCTGGGTGGTATTTTTTCACATAACTGTAAAGAATGTGAAGGTATTCGCTGTCCTCTTGTGTTTTAGTGGCTATTTCGTCGAAGAAGAATCCACTCACGTTCTTTTCGCCGTAGAACTTGTAGTAAGACTCTATCTCGGCCTCAACGTCGGTGATAGATCGCTTTTGATAGTTCGTCCGGATGTAGCCGATGTTCTTGATACCAGCAGCTGAATTCTTCGAGATCTGCCGGACGTAGTCCGGATTGGCCGACTTCCCAGGGCCGCTGGACGGATTGAATACAACATAGGGGATCGCTTTGCCGCCCAACTTCACCAGAGCGTCCCAGTAGCCGGCGCCACTGGACGCAGACGGGTACTTGTACGCGAAGAACAGGATGGACTGTTTCTTCAGCGACCCTGCCTCGTTCGACCCGGTGCCGGCATGGGACGCGGCCGGGCCGGTCGCGTCGGGGACGGCCGGCTTGGCCGCCTTCGCGTCATCTGCTCGGACTGCTGACGAACCGTGCTTTCCGTCCGCAGCCGCGGCGAAGCCGGGTACCGCACCGGCTATGCACAGGCCGCTCACTGCGGCGGCGCTGCACAGCTTGAAGGCCAAGCTCGTCCTGCCGCGCTGTTGTCTACTCATCGCACCTCACTATTTCCGATATTTGCCGAATCCGCGGGAAGGCCGTGAGACTGATATGCGTGCACGCCTCCCCGGCACACCGGCAGGCTACAACGAAGCGATGCGGCCCGCCGCCGGCGAATCGCCGGTCTTCCGACCCCTTGTGCGGGTAGCCGCTGCCTTGTATCCTGACTCGGCCTGCGGGCCGCCAGCCGCTCGCCGTGCGGTCGACGAACGGGCGTCGCTCGCCCGTGCTCGGCGGGCGCCGCAGAGCACGTACGATCGCCCCTAACCCGATTCTGCGGAGATCTCCTCGTGGTGCCGGATGACCTCGGCGAGGATGAAACGCAAGAGCTTCTCAGCGAAAGCGGGGTCCAGCCCGGCCTCCACCGCCAGAGCGCGCATGCGTTCGAGCTGCTCGGCCTCGCGCACCGGGTCCGCGGGAGGCATGCCGTGCCGGGATTTCAATTCGCCGACCTGTTTCGTGCATCGGAAGCGTTCGGCCAGCATGTGGATGACCGCGGCGTCTAAATTGTCGATCGTACGGCGGTATGCCGCCAACTCGGCCTGGGCGTCTTCGTCCATAGCTCTCCCATCGTCACCGGCAGCCCGGATCGCGACGGCTCACCGCGACGCGGCTGCGTTATGCGCTCTTGCCGCTCGCCTTCTTCAGTACGAGCTTCGGCGCCGCCTTTCCGGTGACGGTCGCCGTATCGAACACGATACTCTCGACGTCTTCGCGAGAGGGGACGTCGAACATCGCCTCTTGAAGGAGGCTTTCCATGATCGATCGCAGGCCGCGAGCCCCGGTTCCGCGTGACAGGGCTTCGCGCGCTATCTCGCGCAGCGCCTCGTCTTCGATCTGCAGCCTGACGCCGTCGAGGTCGAACATCCGCTGATACTGGCGGACGAGGGCGCTCTTGGGCTCGGTGAGGATCCGCACGAGGTCGTCCTCGGTGAGGTCCTCAGTGGCCGCGACGACGGGCAGGCGGCCGACGAGTTCGGGTATGAGCCCGAATTTATGAAGGTCGTCGGGGGTGACTTCGGCCAGGATGTCGCTTCCGTGATCGGCGTCGTGCAACTGGGATCCGAAGCCGATGCCGCGCCGGCCGGCTCGGGAGGAGACGATCTCCTCCATCCCCGCGAATGCGCCTGCGCAGATGAACAGGACGTTCTTCGTGTCCAGCTGGAGGTATTCCTGCTGAGGATGCTTCCGGCCTCCCTGGGGCGGGACGGAGGCGACGGTCCCCTCGATGATCTTCAGGAGGGCCTGCTGAACGCCTTCGCCGGAGACGTCCCGGGTGATCGATGGATTCTCGGATTTGCGTGAGATCTTGTCGATTTCGTCGATGTAGATGATCCCGATCTCCGCGCGCTTGATGTCGTCGTCGGCGGCCTGGATGAGCTTGAGGAGGATGTTCTCGACGTCCTCGCCCACGTATCCCGCCTCGGTCAAGGCCGTGGCGTCGGCGATCGCGAAGGGGACGTCGAGCATCCGCGCCAACGACTGCGCCAGATACGTCTTGCCCGTTCCGGTGGGGCCCAGAAGGAGGATGTTCGCCTTGCCGATCTCCACTTCCTCGGCGTCTTTGCGCTTGGGCCCGGCCTGGGCGCGGACGCGCTTGTAATGGTTGTACACCGCCACCGCGAGGGTTCGCTTCGCCGCGTCCTGACCCACCACGTATTCGTTGAGGAAATCGTATATTTCGCGGGGTTTGGGCAGGGCGTCGAGAGAGAAATCCGATTCGTCCTGAGCCAGCTCCTCCGCGATGATGTCGTTGCACAGGTCGACGCATTCATTGCAGATGTATACGCCCGAGCCGGTGATGAGCTTTCTGACCTGCCGCTGGCTCTTCTGGCAGAATGAGCATTTCAGCGTGTCCGCGGCATCCGCCGTGCGCGCCATCGATTCTCCTCACGTCGTGGTGATTTTCCCCGCCACTGGAACAACGTCATCATGCCACTTATATGAGACGTCGTCATCTTTCCACGCTGATCCAGCCTATGACCTCAACCGGGTATGTTTCCCCCGACGGCGCCGGATTCCCCGGGGTCGTGCGCCGCCGGGCTCCTCGCCCCGACGGCGCACGACCGCCGTTTTCCGCATGAAACCGGGGCTTGGAAGCCCTCAATCGCCGAACTCAGGCGGGAGACGTCGACTTGCGCGAACTCAGAACCTGGTCGACGAGGCCGTATTCCTTGGCGGCCTCCGCTGTGAGAATCTTGTCACGTTGGATGTCGTTCTTGATCTCGTCTGCGGACTTTCCGGTGTGCAACGCCAGCGTGGTGCACAGCCAGTCGTTCATGCGCTCGAGTTCGTCCGCGACGATTGCGATGTCCGACGCCTGGCCGTGCATTCCCTCCATGGCGGGCTCGTGGATGAGGACGCGCGCATTGGGGAGGGCGAGTCGGCGGCCCGCCGAGCCCGCGGCCAGGAGCACGGCTGCGGCGGAAGCGGCCTGGCCGAGGCACACGGTCTGGATCTGCGGCTTGATGTACTGCATTGTGTCGTAGATCGCCGTCAATGCGGTGAAGGATCCGCCCGGGGAGTTGATGTACATGGTGATGGGCGAATCCGGGTCCTGGGACTCGAGGACGAGGAGCTGGGCCATGACGTCGTCGGCCGAGGCGTCGTCCACCTGCACGCCGAGGAAGATGATGCGGTCCTCGAAGAGCTTGGCGTAGGGGTCCTGCCGCTTGTACCCGTAGGGGGTGCGCTCCTCGAAGTTGGGGAGGATGTACCGCGCCGAGGGCATCGGCCTGGCGGCGCCGCCGAACTGGTTCGCGGCCGCAGCCGCGCCGGCGTTGATATTGGTGCTCATCTTCATTCCTCCGTAGTCCCGCCGATGGCCTGGGCGCTGGCGACGATGTGGTCGACGAAGCCGTACTCGAGGGCCTCGCGAGCCGTGAACCAGTGGTCGCGGTCGGAATCGGCGATGATCTGCTCGGGCGACTTGCCCGTATTGGCCGCGGTGATCTCCGCCAGCTCCTGCTTCATCTGCAGGATCAGGTCGGCGTTGATGCGGATCTCGGTGGCCGTGCCTCCCGCGCCGCCGAGCGGCTGATGCAGCAGGACCCTGGTGTGGGGGGTGACGTAGCGCTTCCCCTTCGCTCCCGACGTCAAGAGGAACTGCCCCATGGAGGCGGCCATCCCCATGCCGACGGTGACGACGTCGGGCTGGATGAACTGCATCGTGTCGTAGATCGCCATGCCCGCCGTGACCGAGCCGCCGGGCGAGTTGATGTACAGGTAGATGTCCTTCTCAGGATCCTCGGCGGCCAGCAGCAGCAGCTGAGCGCAGATGACGTTCGCGTTCTCATCGCGCACCTCGTCGCCGAGCCAGATGATGCGCTCCTTCAGGAGGCGGTTGTAGACCGCGTCTCCCAGCCCAGGGCCTTGCTGGGCCTCGCCTTGCGTTGTGGGCGTTGTGCTCACGCTCTGTCCTTCCCATCCGGGCCTGGCCCGGTCATTGCTAGACGGAGCACCTCGCGCTGCGTCGCGGGCTCCGTTGACGTTCACTAGACCTTAACGCGCCCCGTCCTCGCGAACGCCGCTCCGGCCCGTCTTTTCGCTGACGGCGCATGGTCGCCGGGCGCTGCAGAAGCCGAGCCACACCCGGCGAGCCGGGCCCGCGGCGCCTGCCTCAACCCCTCCGAGCTGCGGGTCTCTAGCCTTCGAGCTTCTCGAGAAGGGTCTTGCGGTTCTTGCCCTTCTTCTCGGCGTCGATCACCCGGGCCTTCTCCTCCTCGTTCACATTCGCGACGTAGGCCAGGACGTCGTCGACCTTCGCGGAAGCCGGGTCGAAGGGGCCGGCTTCGCCGCCGACGGGAGACGTCCACGTGGACGTCTCGAGTTCGAGGCCGGCATCGGCGTGAGCGGAGAAGTCCGGAACCGTCTCTCCTTCGGGAGCCTTGCCGATCACCTCGGCGACGTCGACGGGGTTGCCGTCCGAATCCACGGTTTCGACCAGTCGCAGATAGGACAGGAGAGCCTTGCCCCTGGCCAGTTCGGCCGCGAAGGCCCCGAACTGGTTCGCCTGAGCCGCCGCCTGGATGAACTGGTTGGGCTCCATCCCGTAGGCCTTCGCCTGCTCGACGAGGAAGTTGAAGAGCTCGTTCTGCTCCACGTTGACGTTGAAGCGTTCCGAGAGGACGTCCAGGAGAAGCTGGTCGCGCATGAGCCGCTTTGTCTCCTCGCGGGCCTCGGCGGCGTGCGGGTCGTCCGCTTCCTTGCCCTCCTGTTCGAGGTGCCGGGCGACCTCCTCCTCCACGGCGGTTTCGGGGAGCGGGAAGTCGACTGCCTCGCGAAGCTCCTGGAGGAGCAGGTCGCGTGCGGCGTACACCTGGGCGCTCGCCTTGTCCTTGGCCAATTGCCCGCGCAGATCCGCACGCAGCTCGTCGACCGTGTCGAACTCGGAGGCGAGCTGGGCGAAGTCGTCGTCGGCCTCGGGGAGCTCGGACTCCTTGACGTTCCCGACCGTGACGGTGACGTCGGCCGCCTCGCCGGCGTGGTCCCCGCCCGCGAGAGTCGTGGAGAAGGTGACCGTCTCCCCCGCCTTCTGGCCGGTCAGGGCGTCGTCGAGACCCTCAAGCATGGTTCCCGAGCCGATGCGATAGGAGATGCCAGACACCGCGTCGACTTCCTCGCCGTCGATTCTCGCGGTGAGGTCGATCGTCGCGTAGTCGCCGCCCTGGGCGGCGCGCTCGACCTCCTTGAGCGAGCCGAAGCGTTCGCGCAGGGCGGTGAGCCGGGCGTCGACGTCCTCGTCGGAGACATCGAACCGGTCGACCGTGACCGAGATCGTCGAGGGATCCGGTATGGCGATCTCGGGGCGGACGTCGACTGTCACGACGAAGACGAGGTCGGAGGTGTCGTCCTTCTCAGCGGGAACCTGTGTGACCTCTACCGCTGGCCGGGACATGGGGTGCAACTCGTTCGCGCTGACGGCCTGAGCGTAGTAGCCGTCCAGGTTGCCGTTGAGCGCCTCCTCGACGATGGCGCCGCGGCCGAATCGAGCTTCGATGACGCGGGCCGGGATGTGACCGCGGCGGAATCCCGGAATGTTGACCTGCTTGCCGATGTCTTTGGCGGCATTGTCGATCGCGGGCTTGAACTCCTCGAACGGCACCTCAACGGTCAGCTTGACCTTGGTGGGCTCGAGGGTCTCGACGGAGCTCTTCACTGGGGTTTCTCGCTTAGCTATCAGGGGGCGGACAGTCCGCCCGTGTTCGTTCCGGCACCGGTGCACTCGTGAGAGGAACAGCCCGGCATGTGACAGCGCACGCAAGATGCGCGCATACCGGATAAGTCTACGACACCGCGTCGGGTGTCGCGATTCCGCAGCCGCACAGCCCGATCCTCCGCCCTCCCGCAACAGCGGGGCGACGGCGGAAGAGGGCGACGGCGGGAGGCGGGAGAGGGCGAGCGCCCGGTCATGATGGCCCCGGGGGAGCGCTGAAGCTACGATTTCCTTTGACAGCACAGCCGATGCGGCGTGCTGCACGGTCTGTCGAGACCGGTCGCCTCTGTCCACACGTGGAGGATCGTGAAATATGTCCAATTACGGCAACGCCTTCGACCAGAGAGGCGACGGCTTCTACAGCCAACGCCCCACCGGCCCCGGCTACTCCTATCCCGGTTGGAACTCCCAACCCGGATGGAATCAGCAGAGCGCTCCCCCGCCGGGAATGCCGCCGTATCCCGATCAGCCTTGGCAAGGCTACGGCCAACCCGCCTACGGAGGCCAGTACTACAACAACTGGCCGCCGTACGGGGGCGCCGTAAGCCCGAAGAGCAGGATCGCGGCGGCGCTTCTCGCCTGGTTCCTCGGATTCCTCGGCATTCACCGATTCTACGTGGGGAAGGTCGGCACCGGCATGCTGTGGCTCTTCACCTTCGGGCTCTTCGGTATCGGAACGCTAGTGGACTTCATCATGATCGTCTCCGGCTCGTTCACCGACGTCGACGGTCTTCCGGTCAAGATATGGGATGCGTAAACCGGTGTGAAGGCGGTGCGCCACAGGGCCGGATTCGCCTATCATTGGCGGGCACGGGGTATGGCGCAGTTGGTAGCGCGCCCGCTTTGGGAGCGGGAGGCCGTGGGTTCAAGTCCCGCTACCCCGACTGCCGCCTGTGAGGCGTCCACGCCGTCCTGCGCTCGGCGGTCGTCGGCGGATGAGAAAGGACCCGCTTCCCCGCGGACCGGGGTATCGGCGTGCGCACGCGGGCCCGCACCTGCTATTCTCTTCAGGCACGCGAGTGTAGCTCAATGGTAGAGCCTCTGCCTTCCAAGCAGATTACGCGGGTTCGATTCCCGTCACTCGCTCCATCGTCTCTTCCAGCGACCGGAGAGCGCCTCTCCCGCCGCGCCGATGCTCGACCGGGCCGGAGAAGCTCGCCGGGTCGGGCCGGAAGGCCGCCGCTTCGGCAGCCCCCGCACCGCGGGGAAGCCTACTCAACCGGTTCGCTGAACGCCTGGATCGTGATGTCGGCCATCTCGGGGAAGGCCCTCTTCTTCCTCTCAGCCCCTTTGGGCAGAACGGCTTCGTCGAACACGGAATCGAGGAAGAAAACAACCAGCATATCGGCGATCCGCTCCAGTTCGATCGTCGGACGCCTCCCCAATTGCCCGAGAACGGATCCCACGATCTCGGCGATCTCGCGCTTCAGCCAGACGAGGTCGTCCTCGACGTCGAGAGGGGATTCGGGATTGCGGATCCGGTGAAGCGCCAATTCCGAGCTCAAAATGTACAGCGTGCGTCCATGGGGCTGAAGTGTGTCGATGATCTCCACGAGCGTGCAGACGTCCGCAGGTCCCTTCGTGGCCGCTATGGCTTCGCGCAGCTCCCTCAACACGCATACCGTTCGGTAGAGAAGCGCCTCCTGCAGCAATTCCGCCAGTGACGAGTAATTCGAGTAGAAGGCGCCCCGGGTGAACCCGGCAGTCGCGACGACGTCGTCGATCCTCGCCCCCGCCAAGCCCTTCCTCTCGAACACCTCGACGGCGGCGTCGAGCAGACGCTGCCGGGTGTTCTCACGTTTTCGCAAAGGCCTGTGAGTCACACGCACCCAACTCCTCTCTCATCCTGCCGCGAGGATACACGCCTTCCCCGTCGGCTCGCTGCCCGCCCAGACCGGGCCGACCACGCCGGCGGCCCGCCCGACTTTCAATACAAGAATATATCGCGTACAGTTCCGTATCGAAATCGAGTTCATGCGAAAGGACAGTCAAGTGTCGTCGATACTTCAGCGCGTGGGGGGATGGACCGCCTCCCACGCCAAGCGCGTCTTGGCGGGGTGGCTCCTGCTCATGATCGCCCTGGGCGGGATCGTCGCCGCCACGGGGATGAATCTGGCAACCACGTACAAGGTCACCGGGACGGAGTCCATGGAGGGACTGGCCGTCATGGCCAAGCGTCTCCCCCAGGCGGCCGGCGCCAGCGAGCAGGTGCTCTTCTCCACCGGCGGGGACATCGAGGGCCAGCGCACCGCGATCGAGTCCTTCATCGGGAAGGCCCGGAAGATCGAGGGCGTGTCCACCGTCACCGACCCGTTCGCGCAGCAGACGCGCACCGTCTCCCGCGACGGCCACCACGCCCTCGTCCTCGTGCAGACGGACTCGTCCGTCGGGGAAGCCGCCGGAGAGCCCGGCCCCAAGGCCAAGGCCGTCTCGAAAGAGCTCACTCAGCTGGCCAGCGCCACGCAGAAGAGCAGTCCCGATCTCACCGTCCAACGCGGGGCCAACATCGGCAATTCGACGTCGATCGGCATGTCGGCGACAGAGCTGCTCGGCCTGGTCATCGCAGCCATCGTACTGATCGTCACCCTGGGATCGGTGGTGGCCGCCGGAGCTCCCCTCCTGACCGCCGCTACCGGCGTCGCCATCGGAATGCTCGGCATGCTCGTGGCCGCCGACTTCATCGACATCAATTCGAGTACGCCCGTCCTGGCGGTGATGATCGGACTGGCGGTCGGCATCGACTACGCGCTCTTCATCATCTCCCGCGCCCGAGAGTATCTGGCCGAGGGAGTCAAGCCGAAGGAAGCCGCCGCTCGCGCCAACGCCACAGCGGGCTCGGCCGTGCTCTTCGCGGGTGGGACCGTGATCGTCGCCCTATGCGGGCTGGCGGTGGCCAGGATCCCCTTCCTGACGGTCATGGGACTGTCCGCCGCCGCCATGGTCGCCGTGGCCGTCCTCGTCGCAGTCACCGCAGTGCCCGCGCTGCTCGGTCTGCTCGGCGGACGCCTGGCGCCCGCGAAGAGGAAAGCCCGGAAAAGCCGCGCACGCGGCTGGGTCCACTTCGTCACGCGGGTGCCCGCACTGACGTTCCTCGGCGTCGTCGCGATCATCGGCTTCCTGGCCGTGCCGCTCGACCAGGTCCGCCTGGCCCTGCCCACCAACGGCAACGAGCCCGTGGGCACCGTGCAGCGCGATACCTACGACGCCATCTCCCGCGCCTACGGACAGGGGTACAACTCGCCGATCGTCGTGGTGGCCGACATCAAGAAATCCGGCAACCCCCTCGTCCAGGTGACGGAGACGGCGGGGGCCATCGGCAAGCTCGACGGCGTCGACAAGGTCTCGCTGGCCACTCCGAGCCCCGACGGAAGCTTCGCCTTCATCCAGATCATCCCGAAGAAAGGTCAGGCCGACCCCGCCACGACCAAACTGGTCAAGGAGATCCGAGACGCCGCGCCCGGCCTCGAAAAGCGGTTCGGTTTGGAGAACGTCATGGTGACGGGCCATACGGCGGTCGCCATCGACATCGCGGCCAAGCTCTCCTCGGCCATCCTCCCCTTCGGGATCGTCGTGATAGGACTGTCCATCGTCCTTCTGCTCATCGTCTTCCGATCGGTGGCCATCCCGATCATCGCGAGCCTGGGCTACCTCCTGTCGCTCGCGGCAGGGATGGGCGCCGTGGGAGCCGTCTTCGGATGGGGGTGGGCGGCCGACCTCCTCAACGTGTCGAAGGTCGGGGCCGTCATCTCCTTCCTGCCGGTGATCGTCATGGGCGTGCTCTTCGGCCTGGCCATGGACTACCAGGTCTTCCTGGTCTCGCGCATGCGCGAAGTCTGGCTGCGCACGGGCCACGCCAAACTCGCGGTCCGAGAGGGTTTCGAGAGCTCGGCGAAGGTCGTCACGGCCGCGGCGGTCATCATGATCGGCGTCTTCGCCGCCTTCATCCCCCACGGCATGCCGGCCGTCAAACCGATCGCACTCGCTCTGACCGTCGGCGTGGCCGTCGACGCCTTCCTCGTGCGCATGACGCTCATCCCCGCCGTCATGGCCATGCTGGGCCGCAAAGCCTGGTGGATTCCACGGTGGCTGGACCGCATCCTCCCCAGCATCGACGTCGAAGGAGAGACCGGCCCCGATGCGCAGGCCCGAGAGGGCCAGGACGCGCAACGGCCCGAAGGCGGCGATTCCGAGTCCGCTCCGACCGTCGCGTCCGGTGCGAACGGCCGGAGCGCGGGCGACTAGTCCCGAACCGCCCTGTCCGCCCCGAGGACGGCCGCGAACCCCATGAGGCCGTTGGGCTCGTAGGGGCAGGCGAACAAACCGCAGTCGATGGCCTTGTCGGTCAGGAAGTCCGGTGAGCGTCCGGCTTCGGGGTGCTTGAGGTCCCAGGCGAGGAGAGCGGCCATGAGAGCCGCGGACGCATTCGCGGGCAGGGCGGGCATCCCCAGCCGGGCCAGCCCGCCGTATGCGGCGCGCAGGACGCGCGCATCCAGGACGGATCGGGTCATCGACATCGGGCCGATGTTGTAGGAGACCGTTCGCCCCGTCTCCCGTTCCACGGTGGCCCGCCACCGTCCGATGCGCTTGGCGACCGCGTAGTTCGGCCCCTGCACGTCGATGAGGCCCTGATAGACGCCGCCTCGCCGCGAGGGATGGATCCTGCGAACCCTGGCGTAGACGCTCAGCGCCCGCGCGGCGCCGCCCTTGCCGAAGTCCCGGCGGACGGGGACGTCCAGAACGTACGCGTCGGAGGGGCTGCCGTACCACGCCAGGGCCGTCTCCGGGCGGGCCTGGCAGACCAGACGTTCCAGGACATCCGCTCCGGCCTCGGCGAGAAGGAACCGCGCCCCCGGAGCGTAGAGCGTGTCGACGATGGCGACCCGGCCAGGCAGGCTCGCGATCCATCCCGCACTCGTCTCGGGGTCCGCGGCGACGTCCAGTGGCTGAGGCGGAAGATGGAGACGGCCCGCGCTCTGCGGGGTCCGCTTGGCCAACTCGGGCAGCGGAGAGCGCGCGACGGCGGCGACGTCGGCTCCCCACGCCAGAAGGTGGGCCGCGGGGGACAGTTCCGCCCCCGCGCCCAGACAGGCGAACGTCCATCCGGACAGATCGAGGTGGCTCGGGTCGGCGACGACGTCGGCGATCGCGTCGACGGCTCCGGGCCGGATCCGGCCGTCCTCCTGCCAGCGGCGCAGTTCGGCTACGAGTTCGTCTCCGGCGAGGTCTCGGCCGCCGATCGGCACCCGCAGCTCGCGGACTGCCCGACCCGTCCCGTCGATCACGTCCCCGCGCTGCGCCGGTGTGACGATGCGCGCCTCGCAGGCGCGCCGGCCGTCGGCGAACCGCAGATTCTCGTGAAGGAAGGCGAGCCCGTCGCAGGCCCCGGAGGAGCCGCGGCCGGGAGCGTCCCACGCGCTCAATTCGGCCATGGCCGTTCGGTACATGCGGCGCCACGGTTTCGCATCCTCGATGACCGCGCGGGCCCTCGGGTGCCTGGCGGCCGCGGCCGCGGCCATCCCTCTGCCCAGGAAAGTCGAGCTGGGGCGGCCGTCGTCGCGCGGCAGGACGAGCCCCCGCTCCGAGCCGCGGCCGTCCGGCACGCCGGTGAGCCTGGCGTGCACGAGATCGCGTCCGCTGTCCCGATCGACGACGGCGAAATCCTCCGCCCCAAGTCGGACGAGTTCGCAATGGGCGGGCAGAAGCGCAGGAGCGCGGAAGTGCGTGCCGCCCGAACAGGGCGCCGCTCCGTCGAGCCCGGCCTCGTGGGCCATCCAGGCGTCGACGGCGGCCCCGTGGAGCACCGCCTTGCGGTAGCCGAAGGCCTTGGCGGCGAGCGACGACGTGTGGATGGGATTGGCGTCGCCTGTGATCCGCGCCCATCGCCGCGAATCGGCCACCCGGAAGACCCTAGAGGACACGGCGGCGTTCTGCCCGATGTCCAGGCGTCCCGACGCATTGGTCCCGTAGGCCCGGCGGTGGTCGAGAACCTCGATCCGAGGAGTCCGCCCTACCTCGTAGGCCTCTCCCCCGGCCTTCCTGGCGACGTACTCGGTCACCTCCCGGTAGACCGGGCGGTCTGCGCATCGGATCCTTGCGCGGACGAACAGACTCGTCGACGAGGAATCGCGGACGATCGAGGCGAGCTGGACGTCCACTGTCACCGCCGAGCCGATGGCCACCGGCTCGGCGAGCTCCCACCGCTGATCGGACACGACGAGCCCCGCAACGGGGACGGGAACGGCCGGATCGGAGAGCAAGTCGACCGTCGGTTCGAAGCACAGCGCATGCAGAAGGGCGGCAGGCGCGCAGTCACCCGGAGCGTCTCCCAGGAACGAGGCGAGAGCGGCCGCCCCGCTGGCCGCCGCAGTCGTCCGCTTCGAACGCTCCGGCAGCGGCGCGTCGGGTGGAGCGGGAGCGGGGCGGAAAGCCCTCTTCGTCGACACGGCAAGGATTCCGGCAAGCTTCGTCAGGCGCACGGGGTACCTCCTATTCACTACGAGGCACCAGGTTATCGCGCCCATTCGCCGATGAAGGGGAGACAGGCGTGCGCGCCGCTCGAACGCCGGCGAGGGACCGCTTCACCGCCGACGGAGCCTACGGTGGAAGGCGGTGCGCCAACCGAGCGGGGCGACGAAGGCGCGTGCGAGGCCGTGGCCCGGCGCAGGGGGCGGATCGGCGGAACACTGAAAGAGCAAGCAAAGGGGAAGGCCCCGGAGGCCCGGGTCCTTCCCCGCGAAGATCTCCGATCAGTCGGAGATGAGTCCGGCTTTGTAGGCTTTCACGAGCCTACGGGGAATGCGCACGTCGCGGCCCTGAACGCGGACGGTCTGAAGCTCGGTGAGCTGTGCCTTCCACTGGGAACGGCGAGAGCGCGTATTGCTGCGGGACATCTTCCGTTTGGGTACTGCCATTGCTACCGCTCCTCTCGATACTGGGCCGCCATGGCGACTCAATGGACATCGCGCGGACGATCGCCCACACACAGGGAAAAAGACTACCCGACGGAAGCCACCGCCGTCATTCCGGAAGCCGTTCGGACGCCCGGATCACCAGGAGGACTTAGTCACACCCGGGAGTTCGCCGTCATTGGCCATCTGGCGCAGACGCACGCGAGATAGGCCGAATTTACGAAGATAGCCGCGAGGGCGTCCGTCCTCGGCGTCGCGGTTGCGAAGGCGCACGGGCGAGGCGTCCCGCGGCAGTTTATGGAGTTGAGCCATGGCGGCGTCTCGCTCGGCCTGCGTGAGGTTGACGTCCATGGACGCTTTCTTCAGCTTCGCCCGGCGTTCTGCGTACCGGGCGACGACGGCCTCTCGCTGTCTGTTGCGGGCGATCTTCGACTTCTTGGCCATGTGATTCTTTCTAACTTCGGTTGGCGGTTCGATGGAAAATTCTATGGGCACGGTCCGCGCGGAGTCAATGCCTCGCGATCCGGGGCGGCACGGCCGCCGCTCGTCCCGCCCGACGGAAGCCGGAGGTCGCAGGGATCCTACAGGCGGGATCCCATGGATGGATAATGGTGCATGTGAGCGACCTTCTGCTGCCCGCCGGCGCCCTCCTCACCCATGAGCTCGAGATCAGGCGATCCCGATTCCTCGCCCTGGTCGCCAGAGCCGGGAGCCCCGAGGAGGCCCGCGAGGTCATCTCGGCACGGCGTTCGGCCATGCCCGACGCCAGGCATCACTGCGCGGCGTTCATCGTCTCGACGCCCGGGGCGCTTCCCGTCTCCCACTCCTCCGACGACGGCGAACCCTCCGGAACGGCCGGGCGTCCGATGCTCGACGTCCTGGCGGGAACGGGGATCGTCGACGTCGTAGCCGTCGTCACGAGGTATTTCGGCGGCACGCTCCTGGGCACCGGCGGGCTCGTCCGAGCCTACTCCGACGCAGTGCGCGAATGCCTCGAAGACGCGCTTCTTGTGACCCGGGAGCGCCTACCGGTGTGGAATGCGCTCCTCCCGCACGCCGACGCGGGGCGCTACCTGGCCGAACTGAGCGCAGCGGGCTTCGCGGCCGAGCCCGACTACCGGGCCGAAGGCGTGCGGGTGACCGTCGTCTGCGACGAAGGCGAGCGCCTGTCGTCCCTCGTTTCCCGGCTCTCGTCCGGATCCGTAGGCGTCCTGGAGGGCGGCACGCGACTGGTCGAGCGGCCCGCAGGCCGAGTCCGCGCGGGCCGTGCCGTCATCGGCTGATCCGGTCGGCTTTCCCCTGTCGAGCTCAGGGAGCGCGGTCCGCCTCCGTCCCCGATTCGCCGAGGGCGACCGCAATGCGGATCCGCTGGACAGAGCTCGCGGAAGTGTGCGAACGTTTTCCTTGCCGAGAGGGTCACGCAACGGCGAATCCGCAATGCGACACGGAGAAAGGACGAGGAGATGGCCAACACCGCCGACACGCCCCTCTCCTGTGCTCCCTGTCGTCTGTGTCTCTAGAGCGTCGGGCTTTCGTGGTGCGCACGGCGCACGCTCTCGACGCTCGTCCATCCATCGCGCGGCGCCCGTCGCGCCTCGGATTAACGCTTCCACATTCAACCGTTCACAGGAGAGACACATGTCCAGAATCTACGCCGACGCCACCGAGCTCGTTGGGAGAACCCCGCTCGTCCGCATCAACCGCCTAGCCGAGGGAGCGAAGGCCGTCGTGCTGGCCAAGCTCGAATTCTACAACCCCGCCAATTCCGTCAAGGACCGCATAGCCGTCGCGATCATCGACGCCGCGGTGGCCTCCGGCCGGCTGCCCGCCGGCGGAACGATCGTCGAGGCCACCTCCGGCAACACCGGCATCGGATTGGCCTGGGTGGGCGCCGCGCGCGGCTACAAGGTCATCCTGACCATGCCTTCGTCCATGTCGAGGGAACGGCGTGCGCTTCTGCGCGCCTTCGGCGCCGAGCTCATCCTGACCGAACCCGCCCAGGGCATGCGCGGCGCCGTGGAGAGGGCCGAGGAGATCGTCGCTCAGACTCCCGGCGCGATTCTCGCCTCCCAGTTCGCCAACCCCGCCAACCCCGCCGTTCACGAGCGCACGACGGGCGAGGAGATCTGGCAGGACACGGAGGGCGACGTCGACTACCTCGTCTCAGGCGTCGGCACCGGCGGGACGATCACGGGCACCGGCAGCGCGCTGCGCCGCCACAAGCCCGGCGTCAAGCTCGTCGCCGTCGAACCGGCGGAGTCGCCGCTGCTCTCCGAGGGCACTGCGGGTCCGCACAAGATCCAAGGCCTCGGCGCCAATTTCGTCCCCGATGTCCTCGATACCGATCTGTACGACGAAGTCATCGCCGTCCCCTCCGAGACGGCCATCGCCACAGCTCGACGAGCCGCCACCGAGGAGGGACTGCTCGTCGGCATTTCCTCGGGCGCGGCCCTCGCAGCCGCCGTCGAGGTCGCGCAACGCCCCGAGGCCGAGGGGAAGACGATCGTTGCGATCGTTCCCGACTTCGGCGAGCGCTATCTGTCGACTCCGCTGTTCGCAGGACTCGTCGACTGATCCGCTTCGCCGCTCCGAGCCGGGGCGGGCCTGCGTCCGCTTGTCCGCCCCGGCTCGGCAGACGATGGGGAGGCGGCCTCGCGGACTATAGTCGGTACACGTCACGTCCGCATGCGGGCCCGACCCTCCGGTTCGGACCCGCCGGGCTCAGGTTAGGCGAAAAGAGGATCATCGATGGCACTTCGGCTGCCGCACTTCATTGAGCGCGCTCGCGAAGACGTTCGCGCCGCCCGCGAACACGACCCGGCGGTCAGGTCGGCCCTCGAGGTCGTTCTGTGCTACCCGGGCATCCACGCGGTGTGGGGCCACCGCCTCGCTCACGCGATGTGGAAGCGCTCGCCCAGGCTGCGGCTTCCAGCCCGGTTCGTCTCCCAAGCGGTGCGGGCGGTCACGGGGATCGAAATCCATCCCGGGGCGACCATCGGGCGGCGGTTCTTCATCGACCACGGCATGGGCGTGGTCATCGGCGAAACGGCGGAGGTCGGCGACGACTGCATGCTCTATCACGGCGTCACACTGGGTGGGACGTCGTTGGAGGCCACGAAACGCCATCCGACGCTCGGCGACGGAGTCGTCGTAGGCGCCGGCGCGAAGATCCTCGGGCCGATCACCCTCGGCGAGGGCGCACACGTAGGCGCGAACGCGGTCGTTGTCAAGGACGTCCCCGCCAATACCACGGCGGTGGGCGTTCCCGCCAGGCTTCACGAGCGCAAGGCGGACGACGTCTTCTCCATCGACCCCGCGATCTACATCTGACTCGAACCGAGGAGACGGC
>ERZ773060.146-NODE-146-length-33342-cov-5.52531_pt1 | contig 33342 bp, 31 predicted proteins | sample MGYA00580628_ERZ773060 | MGnify/ENA primary metagenome ERZ773060 (study PRJEB29015, sample SAMEA2738019) | human oral metagenome | biome: human oral; feature: human-associated habitat; material: dental | place: China | collected 2045 ... | reverse complement strand
TGTTCGTGTTTGTCGGGCATAAATGCCCGACCTACGGATAAACATTTGCTAAACCGCGTTTCAGGCAGCCTGCGTAGCGAAGCGGAGTGGCGAAGCTAAAATGGAGCGTCGGCGGCTTGCCGACAAGGTGGCAATCGGCGCAATGCCATTCAATACATCACTTGACGGTTGGGCGACGAGCCGTCGCCGCTCCATTTTAGCTTCGCCACTCCGCTTCGCTACGCAGGCTGCCTACTGCGCTACCCCAACTCCCGCCCCAATTCCACCGACCGCGCCGCCGCCGCGTTCACTCCCTCGCGCAAATGCTCCGCCACAGCCCGCTGGCGAAACGTTTCCAGCGCAGCAAACGTCGTCCCGCCCTTGCTGGTAACCGCATCTTGCAGCGCGGCAAAATCCGCGCCCGATTGCGCCGCCAGTTCCACCGCGCCGCGAAATGTTTGCAAGCTCAACGCCCGCGCCTCGTCCGCGCCAAAGCCCAAGCCCTGCGCCGCCTGCTGCAAGGCGTGCATCAAATAAAACACATACGCCGAGCCGCTGCCCGACACCGCCGTAACCGCGTGCATCTGCGCCTCATCGTCCAGCCAAAACGTCAAACGGCACGACGCGCCGATAATCGCTTCGGCGACAGCCCTGTCCGCCGCGTTCACCGCGCCGTCGGCAAACAGCCCCGCCACGCCCTCGCCCACCTGCGCAGGCGTGTTCGGCATCACGCGCACCAGCCGCCGCGTGCCGCCCAAATAGCGCGACAACGTTGCCACGCCCAACCCCGCCGCCAGCGAAATCACCAACGCGCCATTGGGCTGCACATCCGCGCAAGCCGCCTGCATATCCTGCGGCTTCACCGCCAAAATCAACACATCATCCGCGCCGATTTCAGGCTGCCGCTCCGACACCGCCACGCCATAGCGCGCCGCAAACGCCTCGCGCTTTGCCGCGCCGCGATTGGTAACGTGCACTTCCCCCGCCCGCCCCGCGCGGTGCAAACCCGCCACAATCGCCGACGCCATATTGCCGCCGCCGAGAAAATAAATCGTCATACTGTTGCCTTTCGTTATCTATCAAAATGTTATCCATCCCCACGCGCCATCATCAGGCAGCCTGAAAACGGCATTGCAACCATAAGCCCCCTTTCAGGCTGCCTCAACGCGCTTGCCCTGCCGCCATAAAATACGCATTGTAAACAAACCCAGCCCGTTAAAAAACGTTAAAATACGCCCACTCCAAACACAAGCCCACCGCCATGCAACCCCTAGACTACTGCCGCGAAAAAGCCCAAACCAGCCATTCCAACTTCCTCGCCAGCTTCCGCTTCCTCCCCCCCGCACAACGCGATGCCATGACCATTCTCTACGCCTACTGCCGCGAGCTAGATGACATCGTGGACGACAGCCGCGACCCCAGTATCGCCCGCGCCACGCTCGCATGGTGGCGACAAGATTTGTCCAAAGTCTTCCAAGCCAACGCCGCGCCCGAGCATCCCATCAATCAAGCCCTGCGCAGCATCAGCCCCACTTTCAGGCTGCCTGAAAACGAGTTAGCCGACATCATCAACGGTATGGAAATGGATTTGCACCACAGCCGCTACGCCACTTTCGACGACCTGCAATACTACTGCTACCGCGTCGCAGGCGTAGTTGGGCGGCTGATTGCCCGCATCCTCGGCTACACGCAAGAGGCCACGCTGCAATACGCTGAAACGCTCGGGCTCGCCCTGCAACTGACCAACATCATCCGCGATGTTGGCGAAGACGCACGCATGGGGCGCATCTACCTGCCGCAAGACGAGCTGGCGCAGTTTGGCGTGCGCGAAGCCGACATCCTATCTGCCACGCCTACGCCCGAATTTGCCGCCCTGATGCAGTTTCAGTTCAACCGCGCCCGCGAAAGCTACCGCCAAGCCGTCGCCCTGCTGCCCGCTGCCGACAAAAAAGCGCAAAAAGCAGGGCTGGTGATGGCAAGCATTTACTACGCGCTGTTGCGGGAAATAGAACGCGACGGCTTGGCAAACGTGTTGCGCTACAAAATCCGCATCCCCAACCCGCGCAAAATGCGCATCGCCCTGAAAACATGGCTGTTCGGGTTTAAGCCATAAAGCCATTTCAGGCTGCCTTATCACACCAACCAAAGCAGCCTGAAACGCCTCATCCAGCCATTGCCCCGCCCCCAATTTTGCCAGCGCACGGCTTGCAAGCAAGCCGTAGGGAGCGCGGGGTAAGCATTTCAGGCTGCCTCCCTCTCGTGCCCGCGCTTAATCAGCGCATTTATTTACGCCACACCAAACAACGTTTCAGGCTGCTTTTGGGGGAGGCAGCCTGAAAATAACTCGGCGAAAGGTGGGCATAGCTGGCTTATTCAACATTTTGGCGACGAGCCATCGCCGCTCCATTTGAGGCAGCCTGAAACCTTTGCCACACGATAAACGCACCCACCCGCCGTCATTCCCGCGTAGGCGGGAATCTTATTTGATATACAGAAACGATTGTAAAAACAAACTGTTGTTGTAGGTCGGGCATTTATGCCCGACACTTAGAATACACTACACCTAAAAACGTCGGGCATAAATGCCCGACCTACCTGCAAAGGTTTCTATCTAGCAATGCTTAACAAACGGTGTGTGGCAAAGCCATACACCCTATGCCGATTGAAATAAATGTTAATTAAATAACGGCTCGCTTGCGGCAGCCTGATTGGATGATGATGAAGAAACCTAAAATTGCGGTGATTGGCGCAGGCTGGGCGGGGTTGTCCGCCGCCGCGCATTTGGTTGAACATGCGGACGTGGCGTTGTATGAAGCGGGGCGTGTGGCGGGCGGGCGCGCGCGCGGCGTGTCCGGCGATGCGTTTTCGTTTTTGGACAACGGGCAGCATTTGCTGATTGGGGCGTATCAGGGCGTTTTCAGGCTGCTGGATAAGGCGGGGGCGGATTGGCGCGGGCATTTTTTCCGCCAGCCGTTGCGCTGGTATTTGCACGATGGTTTGCGCTTTGAGGCGGCTTGGTCGCTGCCTGCGCCGTTGAATTTGCTCACGGGGCTGTTGCGCGGGGAAAATGCGTCGCTGGGGGAAAAAACGGCGCTGGTGCGGCAGTTGAAACGTTTGCAGTCACATCATAAGTGGCATCTGCCTGACCAAAGTGTGCAGTCGTGGCTGGATGCGCAGGGGGTGTCGCGCAAATGGCTGGCGGAATTTTGGCAGCCGATGGTGTGGGGGGCGCTGAATACGCCGTTGGAGGAGGCGAGTTTGAATGTGTTGTGCGCTGTGCTGGCGGACGGGGTGTGGGCGCAGTGCGAGTTGAGCGATTATTTTGTGCCGAAGGTGGATTTGACGCGGGCGTTTGCCGCGCCGGTTGTGGCGTATTTGCAGCGGCAGGGGGCGGCTTGGCTGCCCAATCAGCGGGTGAAGCGGGTGTTGCTGGATAATCGGCGCGGGGTGCGCGTGGATGGGGAGCGGTTTGACGGGGCGGTGGTTGCGACCGCGCCGTATCATGTGGCGGGCGTGTTGCCGCCGTCGCTGGGCGAGGAGGTGCGCTTGGCGATTAGGGATTTGACGTATTACCCGATTACGACGGTGTATTTGAAATATGGGCGCGCTTTCAGGCTGCCTGCGCTGATGACGGGCTTTGCGGAGGGGACGGCGCAATGGTTGGTTGACCGCCGCCGTTTGACGGGGGCGAATGAGATTGCGGCGGTGGTGAGCTTGTCGCACCGCATCCGCGCCACGCCGTTGCAATGGGCGCAGCGGGTGCATGGTGATGTGTTGCGGGTGTGCCCTGATGTGGGCGAGCCTGTGGCTTGGCAGACGATTACGGAAAAGCGGGCGACGATTGCTTCGCGGGTGGGGCGTGTTGTGCCTGCGCAAGATGGGTTGAATCGGTATGCGATTTGGTTGGCGGGGGATTGGTTGCATCCGCGCTATCCTGCGACTTTGGAAGCGGCGGTGCAATCGGGCGAGATGGCGGCGCAGGCAGTGTTGCAGCGGTTTGCGGCTGGGGGTGAGGCAGCCTGAAAATGTGGCGGCTGCGCAAAAGGACGGTCGGGTTAAACGCCATCTTGGTTCGGGTTGCGCCGGCAGCGCGGTGAACCGAGACGGTGTTGTTTCGTTTGGTATTAGGGCAGCCTGAGAACGGGATTTGGCTTTGTTGGAACTCGTTTCGCTTGTTTTCAGGCTGCCTTTAATCGTTCCGATTATTGAACCGCTTGTTCCCACCACACATTGCCGTGATAAGTATCGCCGCGCAAATGGTAACGCCGCCGGCAACGGGTGCATTCAAAATACAGCGATAAGCTGTCATACCAGCCGAAGCGGTCGCGCCCGCTGCCCAAGGCACGGCATTCTGCCAGCGATTCGCTCCATGCGGGGTCGATTTCTTTGCCCACATCGCGCAAAATGCCCTGCGACACGGCGGTTTCAACATGGCACAGCGCGCGCTGCAAATGCGCCGCGCCTTCCATTTTCACGCGTGTTTTAAACTCGGCGCATTGCGGGCAGTCTATGCCTTTGCGGGAAAAAACGGGCATGGTGGGGCTCTTGGAATAATAGGCAGCCTGAAAACGGCTTGGAAATGCTTTTAGCTTTGCTGAAACGCGTTTCATTCGTTTTCAGGCTGCCTGTGGTTTATTGCCCGGCTTCTTTTACCTTGTCGGCAACGGCTTTCAGATACGGGAAGACATCAGGGCGCGGGGGGTCGCCGCTGTGGGCGTATGGCGGCGTTTCGTCTGCCTCGATGGCAACGGCGGCGCCGCCCATCAGCGAGGCATCCACGGCGTTGTGGCGGTTTTGCCCGTCCCAAATGCCGATGTGCCAATTGGCGGTACGCAGTTTTTCGGCATCGTTTTGCGCGGAGAGGTAATAGCGGTTGTAATTCAACACGGTGTAGCCCGCTTGAATCAAATCCAGCACGCTGGCGGGGCGGGCGTTTTCATCGCTCTGGGCGGGGGTTTCGCGGTTGCCGTCTCTGCCGTGGTAGGTGATTTCCACGCTGTTGTCCAGCAGGGCGAGGCTGGCGGGGAGAATGGCATCGTTCCACACGCGCACGGTGCGGTTTTTGCCTTTAAGGTGTAGCACGATGCGGTTGAGATAGGCGATGTAGTGTGCGTTGCGGCTGACGCTGCCTGAAAACGCGTCGCCGCCGATGTGGATATGCATGCCGCTGTCGGCAAACATATCGGCTGCTTCGCCATAGAGCGTTTGCATGAATTGCTGTCCTGCTTCGGTTTCGTAGCGCAAGGTGTCGTTGCTGTCGAAGACTGCGCCTGCTTGGGCCGGGTCTTTGCGCGCGAGCAGGTTTCGGATGGCGTTCATCTGCGCGGTGGCGTTGATTTAGGGCACGAGTTCCACGCCTTTTTGCTTGGCGTATTGCGCCAGCTCTTGGATTTGCGCCGCGCTGTAAAACGGTTTGCCTGTGGCGGGGTTGGTGTAGCTGCCGTTGGCGTTTTGTTTGGCTTGGCGGGCAAGCTGGCCGAGCGTAACGCTTTCCAGCGCGTAGTTTTGTTCGTCGGACAAGCGCAGGTGGAGGAATGTGCCGCCTGCGCGCGCCACGTCGTCCACATAGCTTTTGAGCATGCCAAGCGGATAGAAGCGGTGCGCGGTATCCAGCATCAAGCCGCTTTGTTTGCGGTGCTGGGCGGCGGGCATGAAGGCGGCGGCATTTGGGTTTTGCCGCAATGCGCCGCGCTCGTTTTCCGGCTGCCTTTTCTGCGGTTCGGATGCGGGCGCGGGTGGCGACGGGGGGTGTGGCGCATAGACTGGCGGCGGGCGGGGTTGGAGTAGGCGTTGGTGTTGGAGTGGGTGTTGGTGTTGGAGTGGGTGTTGGTGTTGGAGTGGGCGTTGGTGTTGGAGTGGGCGTTGGTGTTGGAGTAGGCGTGGGTGCAATATGCCCGCCGGCATGGTTGCGGTTGTTGTTCACCATAATGCTGTTGTTGCGTTTGGCGGGTTGCGGCTCGGGCGGGGGGCGATGTGGATATGCCCGCCTGAGCGGTTGGCTTGGTTGCCGTGCACCATGATGTTGTTGGTGTGCGTGTTGGGTGTGCGGTTGGGCGCGGGTTGCGGGGCGGGGGAGGGCGAAGGAGCAGGCGTGCGGTGTGTGCGTGCGTTGCCATCGCCGCGTTTGCTGTTGTGGACGATGTTGGGATGGGTGAATGCGTTGTGTTTGTCGGTGTGGATGGTTGGGCGTTTTTCGTCGTTGCAGGCGTTGAGTGCGAACAGGCTCGTCAGCACGAGGGCGATGGTTTTGCGTGTCATTGGGTTTTCCTCGCAGAGGGGTTTTCAGGCTGCCTTAACGGGGTATGCGGACAACATGGGGCGAGCAAAATTGATGCCCGTTGCCGTGACGGATGCGGTGAGGGCAGCCTGAAACGCCGTTTTGCCAAACAAAACCGCCGTAACCCATTTTCAGGCTGCCTAAACGGCTTGTTTCGCGTAAAATCTGCGCTTTCCCCCAACTTGCAAAAGGAATCCCCCATGACCGAAATCACTGCCGAAAAACGCATGAACGTGGAAAGTTTCAACTTGGACCACACCAAAGTGAAAGCGCCGTATGTGCGCCTTGCCTGCGTAACCGATGGCGACCACGGCGACATCATCTACAAATACGACTTGCGCGTGTGCCAGCCCAACCAAGACCACATGGAAATGCCGTCTTTGCATTCGTTGGAGCACCTGATGGCGGAGCTGTCGCGCAACCACAGCGACAAAATCGTGGACATCAGCCCGATGGGCTGCCAAACGGGTTTTTATGTAACCCTGCTCAATATGCCCGAATACCAAGACGCGCTGGATTTGATTGAAGCCACGCTAAAAGATGTAATCGTTGCCAAAGAAGTGCCCGCGTGCAACGTGGTGCAATGCGGTTGGGCGGCGAGCCACAGCCTAGAAGGCGCGCAAAAAATCGCGCAATATCTGCTGGATAAACGCGGCGAGTGGACGGAGATTTTTGCATGAGCCGCGAGCCATTGGTTGCCAACACCATCGCCATCATCGGCGCGATGGAAGCCGAAGTCGCCCATTTGAAAACGCTGTTGGGCAGCCTGAAAACGCACAGCTTCGGCAAAGCCGCCACCATCCACACCGGCACGCTGCACGGCAAAGACATCGTGCTCTGCCAAAGCGGCATCGGCAAGGTAAACGCCGCCATCGCCACCACGTTGGTGATTGAGCATTTTTCGCCCGACTGCGTCATCAACACGGGCAGCGCGGGCGGCATCGGCAAAGGCTTGCAAGTGGGCGATGTGGTCATCGGTACGCAAGTGGCGCACCATGATGTGGACGTAACCGCGTTTGGCTACGCCATTGGGCAAGTGCCGCAGCAGCCTGCCAGCTATCCCAGCGATCTCACTTTGGTGCACGCCGCCGAGCAAGCCGCGCGGGTTTTTCAGGCTGCCAATATCCGCCAAGGCTTGATTGTGAGCGGCGATCAGTTTATCAACGACGCATTCAGCATTGAAACCATCTGCCGCGAATTTGCCAGCCCGCAGGCGGTGGAAATGGAAGCCGCCGCCATCGCGCAAACGTGTTACCAGCTTGGCAAGCCATTTGTGATTATCCGCGCCATTTCCGATAGCGCAGACAGCGAAGCGAGCATCAGCTTTGACGAATTTCTCGCCACCGCCGCGCTGCATTCGGCGCAAATGGTGGAGGAACTGGTGAAGCAGCTGTAAGCCGCCCGCCGATGCCAAGCAAAAGGCAGCCTGAAAACGCCGTTTCACGTTTTCAGGCTGCCTTTGTCTCGTCCGGTCCACGCTGTTTTCAGGCTGCCTCACGCATCAGGAAACCGCGCCATATAAATCCCCACACACAAACACACCACCCCCACATACCACCGCTCAGGAAACCGAATCAACAGCCCCAAGCAAGACAGCGACATCATCCCCCAAGCCATATATTTGCCCCGCCGCGGAATCGCCCGCTTCTCCTGCCAATCGCGCATCATCTTGCCAAACGTTGGATGGCGGTACAGCCACGCCTTAAAACGCGGCGACGCTTTCGCCCAGCAAGTAAACGTAATCAGCAAAAACGGCACGGTCGGCATCACAGGCAACACCGCCCCAATCCCCGCCAACACCAAAGCCACCGCCCCCGCCAGCCACAGCAAACCGTTGCCCAACATCGTTTTCAAATTGCTCGGCGGCAACAGCAACACCAAGCCCGACGACAGCATCAACAGCAACACCGACAGCAACGAAAAAAACCGCCAGCCATGCAAAAAATGGCTATCAGGCGGCAACAGCAAAGGCAGCAGCAACACAAGGCAGCCTGAAAGCCCCGCCCCAATCAGCAACACCCCCAAATAACCCCGCAGCCACAGCTCCCGCACCCGACTTCTCGGCATCAAAGCCAACAGCAGCAACGGCGCAAGCACCAGCCCCGCCACTGCCCACCAATCAAAAGCATCACTCATATCAGGCAGCCTGAAAACAAAAATAAGCGAATTATACCAACCCACAAATTGATAAAATACAGGTTCTTAATCCACCAACAAGGACACCCCATGAAACAAACCCCCACCACCATGCGCCTAGACAAATGGCTTTGGGCCGCCCGCTTTTTCAAAACACGCGGCTTGGCGCAAAAGCAAATTGAGCTCAACCGCGTCAGCGTAAACGGCGCAAAAGCCAAAACCAGCAAATACATCACAGTCGGCGACGTGATTGATTTAACGCTGAACTCGCTGCCCTACAAACTCACCGTGCTCGCGCTCAACGAACAACGCCGCCCCGCGCCCGAAGCGCGTTTGTTGTACCAAGAAGACGAAGCCACCGCGCAAAACCGCGAAGCGCAAAAACTGCTAGACCAAGCCAGCCGCATCACCGCCGCCTACCCCGACGGCCGCCCCACCAAACGCGATCGCCGCCAGCTAGACAAAATGAAGCGGGATAGCTGGTAACGCCGCCACCGCCCGCCAAGCAAGTTAAGGCAGCCTGAAACGCAGTAAACGGTTTCAGGCTGCCTATTGTTCACAAAGCTAAACAGGGCAGGGCGCAGCAACAGGCGTAGGGTGTGCAGCTTTGCTGCGCACGCGGGTTGCTTAAATGGAACGACAACGGCTCATCGCCAAGATATTGAACCAAACCAGCCATGCCAACATTCTGCCAAACCATTTTCAGGCTGCCTCGTTCCCCGCACCCCAAAGCCAGCCAGAAACCAACCTACCCCTCTTCCTCCCCCTCTCCACCTCTCGGCGGCATCGGCGCAAACCAGCCCACCAGCAGCAGCAACAGCCCCACCACGATAAACGACACAATCCGCGCCACGCCGCCGCTGTTGCCCAGTTCCACCAAAAACAGCTTCGCCACCACCACGCCCATCAGCCCCGCGCCCGTGAACCACAACGCGCGCGCCGCCTTTTGATTGCCGCGCACCATCAAGCCAATCGCCAGCAACGCCCACACAATCGACAAGCTCGCCTGCAAGCCGAACGAAGCGAGCAAATCGCGCAGCCGCCAAGCCACGCCATCGTATTCGTGCCACACGCGCATCACCAGCGCGCTCACGGCAAACAACGCCAGCGCGGCGGGCAGCGCAATCTGCGCCTTTTTCGCATCGGGGGCGTGTTCGGGCAGCCATGCGCCGCACCAACGCCACGCCTGCCACACAATCGTCGCCGTTGCTAATTCCAGCGGGTTCAGCAGTGGCAGATAAGGCAGCCCGCTGGCGCGCGGCGCAGACCAGTTTGCCCACAGCAGCCAAGCCAGCGCAAACACTGCCGCCGCCATGCTGCCCCACCGCCAATACACCGCGCGCGGCTGCAAACGCGGATGATTGCGCCACGCGGTAAACGCCGTCCACAGCAGCATCGGCACCGTCAGCCAAGCCAGTTGCGCCCACACGCCATCCGCGTATCGCCCGCCCAGCTTGCCCAGCCAAGCCGTCCACGCCGCGCCGAACACCGCCAGCGCAATGCCGTGCCACGCCGCGCTGCGCCACAGCTTTTCAGGCTGCCAAGTCATCGCCCGCAGCGACAGCACCGTCATCATCGCCAAAGTGAGGGTGGCAAACACAGGCTTGCCCGCTCCCCAATCTTCTGGCGCATAAAACAGCGACCACGCATACAGCCAGCCCGCCACCGCGCAGGTTTGCAAACCCTGCTTCCATCTGCCACCGCGCGATGCCGCCAACAACGGCGGCCACACTGTCCACCAAACCGCCCAAAAATCAGACGGCGACCAAGCGCGCGGCAACACGTCCGACACGCCCGCCATCGCCAGCAGCGCGGCAAACGGCAGCAACGCCCAGCCCGCCGCTGCGTTCAGAGTAACCGCGTTTTCAGGCTGCCAACGGCTGCGGTGCAGCAAAAATGCCGCCGCCAACACACACGCCGCCGCGGTCTGTTTCAGGCTGCCGTGATTGCTTGTTGCCGCCAACAGCATGGCAAGCCAGCCCGTGCCCACCGCAAACAGCGACAACACCTTGTTCTGATGGCGAAACTGCGCCGCCGCCAACGCCAGCGCGTAAGCCGCCATCGCATACGCCGTGCCCGTTGCGCTCCAAAGCATCATCGGCAACGCCACCGCGTTTACCAACGCCAACGCCTGCACGGCAGCCTGAAAACCGTTTTCCCACGCCGCCAGCTTTTCAGGCTGCCTCAACCACGTCCACACCATCGCCGCGCCGCCCGCCATCAGCCACAGCGTGCCAGCAACAGAACCGCCCATCAGCGTCTCGCTGCCGCGCGGGAACAACTGCCAGCCGCCCAACTGCGCTATCGCCGCCAACACAAACACCGCCAACGCCGCCAAGCGCGTGTGCGGCTGGCGCAGCTTCATGCCAAAGGCATACACCAACGCCGCCTCCAAAGCCCAAGCGCTCGCCGTCCACACGCCATCCAGCCCCAGCGGCACCGCCAGCGTAACAAACAACAGCGATAACGCCGCAAACGCCTGTTTCATCACGGCAAAATCGTCGCCCTGCCGCGCGAACCACAACGCAAAACCCGCATACACTGCCGCGAAGCCCAGCGCCGAAACTGCCGCCGCGTGTTGCCAATGTTCCACCATCCGATACTGCATGGAAAACGCCGTAACCGCCGTGCCAAACAGCAGCGTGCTGTCCAAGCCGCGAATATGGCTGGCATAGGCGGCAAACGTTGCCATGATGCGTTCCAGCGGCGCATCGTTCGGAATGCTTTTCAGGCTGCCTGATAACGGCTCGTGCGATAGCGTTTGCCGCGCAAAAAAGCACGCCACCGCCGTGTACAGCAGCCAGTGATACAGCAAAAACGGCTCGGTAGTAGCAAAATGCGCCGCCGTGTAATCGCGCAGCCCCCAAGACAGCGCGATGGCAAACGTGCCCACAAAGCCCGTGATGTTCAGCCCGCGCCACGCCTTGTGCCACGCAATCCACGCCACCGCCGTGTTGAGGAGCGACAAATAACTAAACAAAACCAAATAGTTGCCCGAGCCATCCGACGTTAAAACCGGCGCAGCCAAGCCGCCCACCAGCGCAAATTGCGCCATGATTTTGGCATCGCGCCGCACCGCCAACGCCGCCATCAACGCCACCGCGCCCAGCATCACGGCAAACACCATCGGCGCGGGCGCAATGCGGTGTAGCTTCAACGCCGCCAGCGCGGTTAAATACATCACGGCAAAGCCAAACCCTTGCAGCACCAAGCCGTATTCGCGGTTTTGCGCGCGTAGTTTTTCGCCCGCCAACGTTGCCGCCAGCCCCGCGCCGAACACCGCCAAATATTTGAACCACAACGGCAAATGGCTGCCCACATAGCGCAGCAAAAACGCCAAACCGAAAAACAGCACCACCACGCCGATTTTCAACAGCGGGTTGCCGCGCACAAACCATGCGATAAGCGGGTTGGGTTCTGCTTCGGCTTCGTTGTTTTGCCAAGCGGTTTCGGGCTGCCGATGGGGCAGGGGGGATTGAGGTTTTTTGCGAACAGGCTTTTGGGCGGCGGTTGCCGTTTCAGGCTGCCGAGGGGCAGGTTGGGCGGGCGGTTGCGTGATGGGTTGCGCCGTAGATGGCGTGATAGATTGCGCTGGGGTTTGGAGTGCGTCCAGCGCGTCTAGATTAAATTCGTTGTCTTGATGGGTTGGATGGTTTTCAGGCTGCCCGATGGATTGGGACGGGTGAACAGGTTGAGGGGTAGTGGGATGAGCGGTTTGATGGGCAGAAGTAGGCGTAACCCGCGTTTCAGGCTGCCGCGCAGTTTCCCGCGACACGGATAACCGATTTTCAGGCTGCTGTATGCTTTCGCGCGCTGCCGCATCGGCGGGCAAATCGTTTTCAGGCTGCCGCAAATGGTTGATGCGTTGGTGCAGAATATCCAATTCGTTTTGCAAATCGCGCAGCTTGTTATCCTGCTGCTTGCGCTCGGCTTGCTGCTGGTTGTCGCGCGCCAAATCGCGCAGCCACACCGCGCACAAAATCAAAAACGCTTCCACGCCAGCAGAATAATGCGTCATCGCGCCGATAACCAGCGCAGGCAACACCACAAACAACAAGAAATTCATAGCAAACCGCCTGTTTTTTTGATGGAAATTGGATGCGATTATAGCCGCAAGTGCGGGGGTTAGGCAGCCTGAAAACGGGTTAGGCTTGCTTTTAAGTATTAGGTAGTCATCGTTTTCAGACTGCCTCAAATGGAACGGCGACGGCTCGCCGCCAAAATGCCAAACAAAACAAGCCGCGCCAAATCATCCCGCAATATAAACTTTCAGGCTGCCCATCCCCAAAAGGCAGCCTGAAACCAACCGTAGGGTGTGCAGCTTTGCTGCGCACGCGGTCTAAGGCAGCCTGAAAACGGCTTGGGCTTATTTTCAGGCGGCGATTGTTTTCAGGCTGCCTCAATATGGAACGGCGACGGCTCCCGCCAAAATGCCGAACAAACCAAGCTACGCCAAATCATCCCGCAACATAAACTTTCAGGCTGCCCATCCACCAAAGGCAGCCTGAAAACAATTAAGCTGTTTTTTCAGACCGCCTCCCGCACAAAAAAATCCCCCCAACAAGCCCCGCACAAATTGTTAAAATCGTCCCCACCCAAAGGCAGCCTGAAACGCCCCAAAAGGCGGCCTGAAAACCGAAATCCCAAACCAACCCATAAGGAACACCCCATGCAAACCCTAACCCTCATCCAACCCGACGACTTCCACGTCCACTTCCGCGACGGCGCAGCCTTGCAATCCATCGTGCCGCACACCGCCCGCCAAATGGCGCGCGCACTCGTGATGCCCAACCTAAAACCGCCCGTTACCACCGTAGAACAAGCCCTTGCCTACCGCGCCCGAATTCAGGCTGCCGTGCCGCAAGGCAATCCGTTTGAGCCGCTGATGTCGCTCTATCTCACCGACCACGCCACGCCCGAGCTGGTGCGCCAAGCCAAAGCCGCAGGCATCGTCGCCTTCAAGCTCTACCCCGCAGGCGCCACCACCAATTCCGACAGCGGCGTAACCGACCTGTTCAAGCTCTTGCCCGTGTTGCACGAAATGGCGGCGCAAAACATCCTGCTGCTGGCGCACGGCGAAGTAACCGACCCCGCCATTGATATTTTTGACCGCGAAGCCGCCTTTATCGAGCGCGTGATGCAGCCCGTGATGGCGCAAGTGCCGCAGCTCAAAATCGTGTTTGAACACATCACCACCGCCGAAGCGGCGAAACTGGTGAGCCAAGCGGGCGACAACATCGCCGCCACGGTAACCCCGCAGCATCTGATGTACAACCGCAACCACCTGCTGGTGGGCGGCGTGCGCCCGCATTTTTACTGCCTGCCGATTATCAAGCGCGAAAGCCATCGCCAAGCGCTGATTGCCGCCGTAACGGGCGCGGCATCGCACAAATTCTTTTTGGGCACCGATTCCGCCCCCCATGCCCAAACCGCCAAGGAAAACGCCTGCGGCTGCGCGGGGATGTTTAGTGCGGCGCACGCCATAGAGCTCTACGCGCAAATTTTTGAAGACGCAGGCGCGTTGCACAAGCTGGAAGCCTTTGCCGCCCGAAACGGCGCGCGCTTTTACGGGCTGCCTGAAAACACCCGCACCATCACGCTGGAAAAACGCGAACAGCGCGTGCCCGACAGCTTTGCCTTTGGCGATGCGCGCGTGGTGCCGATGTGCGCGGGCGAAACCCTGCGCTGGACGCTGGCGGCATAGCCCCAAGGCAGCCTGAAAACGGATAAGCGCGTTTCAGGCTGCCGTTTGAAGCATCTTTCCAAGCCATGCAAAACCGAGTACATTCACCTTTTCCTTAACCCCTCTTAACGAAAGCGCCATCATGGAACACTTCCCCAAATCCCACCGCTTAGAAAACGTCCGCTACGAAATCCGCGGCCCCGTGTTGCAAGAAGCCATGAAAATGGAAGAAGCAGGGCACCAAATCATCAAGCTCAACATCGGCAACCCCGCGCCCTTCGGCTTTGAAGCCCCCGACGAAATTGTGATGGACATCATTCGCAACCTGCCCACCTCGCAAGGCTATTGCGACAGCAAAGGGCTGTATTCCGCCCGCAAAGCCATCGTGCAATATTACCAATCGCACGGCATCCGCAATTTAGACGTAAACGACGTGTATATCGGCAACGGCGTGTCCGAGCTTATTTTGATGACCATGCAGGCCTTGCTCAACGACGGCGACGAAATCCTGATTCCCGCGCCCGACTATCCGCTGTGGACAGCCGCCGCCACGCTGTCGGGCGGCAACGTGCGCCATTATCTGTGCGACGAATCATCCGACTGGTTTCCCGACATTGCCGACATCAAAGCCAAAATCACCGAAAAAACCAAAGCCATCGTCATCATCAACCCCAACAACCCCACCGGCGCGGTATACAGCCAAGCCGTGCTGGAAGAAATCGCCGAAATCGCCCGCCAACACAACCTGATGATTTTCGCCGACGAAATCTACGAAAAAATCGTGTACGACGGCGCAATCCACCACCACATGGCAGCCGTTGCCCCTGATGTGTTTTGCGTAACCTTCAACGGCTTGTCCAAAGCCTACCGCGTGGCGGGCTTCCGCCAAGGCTGGATGATACTCACGGGCAACAAAAAAGCCGCCGCGGGCTTTATCGACGGGCTGAACACCCTTTCTTCCATGCGGCTCTGCGCCAACACCCCCATGCAGCACGGCATCCAAGCCGCATTGGGTGGCTACCAAAGCATCGACGAGCTTATCGTTCCCGGCGGGCGGCTCTACGACCAAAGCATCATCGCCGCCGAAATGCTCAACGACATCGACGGCGTAAGCTGCGTGCGCCCCAAAGGCTCGCTCTACGTTTTTCCCAAGCTGGACATTCAAAAATTCAACATCCGCGACGACGTGCAATTTGCCCGCGATTTTCTCGCGCAGGAAAAAGTGCTCATCGTGCAAGGCACGGGCTTCAACTGGATACGCCCCGACCACTTCCGCGTGGTTACCTTGCCGCACCAAAGCCAAATTGAAGAAGCGATTGAACGCCTTGCCCGCTTCCTGCACGGCTATCGGCAATAAGCGTTTTCAGGCTGCCTAGGCGCGGGCGGTGCGCTTGCCAAGCCAAAGTGATTGCGTGGACGCGGTAAAAAGCAGTATGATAGCGGCGCAGCGCTTGCTGTATAAATCCATTCTTAGGGAGACTAACCATGAAAAAACTCGTACTCATCGCCATCACATCCATGCTTGCCCTTTCCGCTTGCAACACCATTTCAGGCGCAGGCAAAGATGTGAGCGCAGCAGGCAACGCCGTAAGCAATGCCGCTCAGGATGTGAAAGACAAAATGTAAGACATTCGGCAGTTCGCAAAAACAAAACCGCCCAAGTTTATCGCTTGGGCGGTTTTGCATTGCATTGCATGGCTGCGGCATGATTGCTTTCAGGCTGCCTTTGCAAAACCCGCAACCAATGGAGCATCGGCGGCTCGCCGACATGATTGCAACAAGTTCCATGTGATGAACGCACGATGATGGGTATTCAATGACAAGCCATCGCCGTTTCAGGCTGCCTTCAACCCGCGCTTCAACCCATTCAGCTGCTGCAACACCTTGCGGCTGTGCAGTTCGTCAGGCAGTCTGAAATCCAACAGCAGGCGCGTTGCCGCCCGCGCGCTCGCCCAATCCACCGCCGCGCGTTCATCGCCCGCGCCCAACGCCAGCAACACATCGCCGCGCACCAGCACCGCATCGCCCCAGCCGTCCGCGTCGCCATCGCCCACCGCTTGCACCGACATTTCAGGCTGCACCGCATACCAGCCCTCCGCCGCCACGCGCCGCCCATCCGCATCGCGCGCCCAATCAGGCGCAAAGCCCAGCAGCGTGAGCAAGCGCCATTCAAAGCAACGCAGCGCGCTGGCAAAATGCGGCGCGGTGCAAATTGCCCGCAACACATCGTGCAGCGCCGTAAACAATTCAGGCTGCCCATCCTCCCGCGCGGTCAGTTTCAACACCAATTCGTTTACATACAGCGCGCTCATCAGCCGCTGCCCGACCGGCTGCGCCCAACCGCCGCGCCATTCCGCCCGATGCACCGTTTTCAATTCCTCCTTGCCGAACCACGAAGCCGAAATCGGCACAAACGGCAGCAGCACCCCGCGCAGCTCCGAACCGCGCGTCCGCGCGCTGCGCGCCAGCAGCGACACGCGCCCGAAATCGCGGCTGAACGCTTCCACGCGCAAGCTGTTTTCGCGCCACGGCAACGCCGTCAGCAAAAAAATCGGTTGATGATTCACACGGCCAGACATACCCAAACCTGTTGCAACAAAAGCGCGGATTATAGTTGAGGCAGCCTGAAAACGGAAAACGGGCTTTTCAGGCTGCCTGAATATCTTTTATCGTTCGTTTTCTCAAGAAAGGAAATCCCATGAAATTCCGTTTGTATGCCGTGGTTTTAAGTTCCGCATTGCTGTTAAGCGCTTGCGCGGGGGTGAATAACGCCACGGTTTCCGAAGCCAAATTGCGCGAACGCGCGGCGTTTGCATTGGGCGTGAACCCCAGCGCGGTGAGCATCAGCAACCGCCGAAACGGAGGCATCACCATTTACTTCACCGCTACGGTGGGTGGGCGTTCCAGCCAATGCTACGTAACCAATTCGGTTACCGTTATCGGCGCGGTAACTTCCGATGCCCTTTGCTCGGGCGGCGGCGCAAGAGAAGCTACCCGCAGAACAGGGCAATGCAATGCTTTGCTGAAAGCCGCAGGGCGTTGCTAAATTTGTTTGCAAAGGCAGCCTGAAACCGTGTTTACGCATTTTCAGGCTGCCTTATTATTTGATTTTGATTGGTGTCCCATCCCAAACACACCATCGCGTAGCCCGTGCCAAGGTTTCTGAAAATTCCTTAACACATTTGATGATACAATCGCCCCCTTTCTATTTTCCCGCAACCCCAGCAAAGGCAGCCTGAAAACAAATGGCATCACTAGAAACATGGATTGGCTTGCGCTACCTACGCGCCAAAAAACGCAGCGGCTTTATGTCGTTCATTTCCGCAATCTCCATCGTGGGCATCGCGCTCGGCGTGATTGCGCTCATCACCGTTTTGTCCGTGGTCAACGGCTTCCAAAAAGAAATCCGCGGGCAACTGCTCAACATCGCCCCGCACGCCATGGTGGGCTACCTGCCTGGCGAAACCGAAGCCGCCGGCGCGCCCACATGGCAGCAACTGCAAACCCGGCTTGCCAACAAAACCGAAATCATCGCCACCGCCCCCTTGTTATCAGGGCAAGCCCTGCTGGCGAACGCAGGCGAAGTGCGCGGCGTGCAACTGGACGGCATCCTGCCCGAGCAAGAACGCAAAGTGGTGGATTACGCCAACAACCTAGAAGCAGGCAGCCTGAACGACCTCAAACCCGACGAATTTAACATCATTCTCGGCTCCGCCCTAGCTAAAACACTAGACGTAACCATCGGCAACAAAGTAACCGTCATCACCCCCGAAGGCAACGTAACCCCCGCAGGCGTAGCTCCACGGCTCAAACAGTTCAACGTAGTTGGCATTGTGAAAACAGGCGTAGAAGATGCCGACAACGTTAAAGCATTGATTCACCTAGAAGATGCCAAAAAACTTTATCGCCAAGACGAAAGCAGCGTGCTGTTGCGCCTGCGCCTTGCCGACCCGCAAAACGCCCCCGCCGTGATGCAACGGCTTATCCCCGAAAACCAGCGCAACACAATATGGGTGCAAGATTGGACCGACAACAACCGCAGCTATTTTTCCGCCGTGGAAATGGAAAAACGCATGCTCTCGCTGCTGCTCACCTGCATCATCATCGTTGCCGCGTTTAACCTTGTTTCTTCGCTGGTGATGGCAGTAACCGAAAAACAATCCGACATCGCCATCCTGCGTACGCTCGGTTTGTCGCCACGCGGCGTGATGAAAATTTTTGTGGTGCAAGGCATGGTGGCAGGCATACTCGGCACGCTATTCGGGCTGGTGTTTGGCTTGCTGCTTGCATGGAAAATTGGCAGCATCATCAAATGGATAGAAATGCAAACAGGCACGCATCTTATCTCCGCCAAAGTCTATTTTATTGACTACCTACCCAGCGACATCCAAGCCCCCGATGTCATCACCGTGGTGCTCATCTCGCTGCTCCTATCCTTCCTCGCCACGCTCTATCCAAGCTGGCGCGCCGCCCGAACCCAACCCGCAGAAGCCCTACGCTATGAATAAGCCCATTATAGAAGCCCAACACATCGCCAAAACCTACCACGATGGCGCGTTAAACGTTGAAGTTTTGCGCGATCTCAATTTCAGCATCAACGAAAACGAAAGCGTTAGCATCATCGGCGCATCAGGCAGCGGCAAATCTACCTTGCTGCATATTCTTGGCGGGCTGGATAAACCCGATTCAGGCAGCCTAAAAATCATCGGGCAAGATTTGAAAACATTAAGCCAAGCCAAACTCGGCATCCTTCGCAATCAAAATCTCGGCTTTGTGTACCAATTCCACCACTTGCTCGCCGAGTTCACCGCCCTAGAAAACGTGATGATGCCGCTGCTTATCGGAAAAACGCCCCGCAAGGAAGCAGAAGCCTGCGCCACATCCATGCTGGAAAAAGTCGGTCTTGCCCAGCGCATCCAGCACCGCCCAGCCGAATTGTCAGGTGGCGAACGACAACGCGCCGCCATCGCTCGCGCCCTTGTTAATCATCCCAAATGCCTGCTCGCCGACGAGCCCACAGGCAATCTAGACCGCAAAAACGCACGGCTCGTGCTAGACCTGATGCTTGAATTGCAAGCAGAACTGGGCACCGCCCTTATCGTCGTTACCCACGATGACGAACTGGCACAACGCTTCAACCGCGTGCTTACCGTGCAAGACGGCGGCGTTGTCCCCTTTAAGGCAGCCTGAAAAACATGATGCAACTGCCACGCACGAGATATATAAGCATTGCGCGCGGCAGTTGCATTCAGTTTTTAAATGCTATTTTCATTTATGTTTACGGCACCCAAACAAGCCCCAAATGGCAAATCCAGCCCATCCAATAGGCAGCCTGAAAATAATTTATCAATAAAAAACAAATCTCTGTTTTCAATACGCCAAGCAGCGCTTGTCAAATCCCAAAATAGCCGTATAATGCGCATCTTTCCGTGCCGGTGTAGCTCAGTTGGTAGAGCACCTGACTTGTAATCAGGGGGTCGCGAGTTCGATTCCTGCCGCCGGCACCACAAAATTCATCTTTTTTAACGCCGGTGTAGCTCAGTTGGTAGAGCACCTGACTTGTAATCAGGGGGTCGCGAGTTCGATTCCTGCCGCCGGCACCAAATAAAAAGCAGCTAAATTTAGCTGCTTTTTTTCATTTGTCGCACAAATAAAACGCTTTTCCCTAAAAAACTTTACATTTGCTAAGATAAAGCAACACTTAAAGCGAGATTTGGTATAATTGCCCGAGAAATTTTACAGTTTAATGCGCAAGGCAGCCCAAGATTTTCAGGCTGTCTAATTAAGCATAAAGAATAAACAGGAAGCAGTATGAGTATTGGTTTATTGCGTATTTTGGTACAGCAAAAACTTGTTCCACAAGAGAATATTGAAAAATATCAAGCAGCCGTAAAAGCAGAAAAACCCGTTATGCCCTTGCTTTTTGGCGACAAAGTCATTACGCCAGAATCGTTGGCAGAATTATGCGCCCGCTTGTTTAATTACCCTGTTTTGGATTTGAATTACTATCCGCGCAGCCGCGTAATTAAAGACGTGATGACATCGGAACAAATGAAAGAATTTCGTTGCATCCCATTGTTGAAGCGCGGACGTTCTTTGTATGTGGGCGTTTCCGACCCCACGCAAATCCAAAATGTGCAGAAACTGGCGTTTGCATCAGGTTTGCAAGTTGAGCTGGTGGTGGTGCGCGATGACCAATTAACCAATGTGTTGGACTGGTTTGGTCAAAGCAACAACGAATTGTTAAAAGAAATGGACGTTGCTGCCACGCAACTGGAAAACGGTCAAGCTCCCGCCATGATTGTGGATGGCGTGGAAGAAGAAGATGGGCCTGTTGCGCGGTTTATTCAAAAAATTCTGGCCGATGCGGTTCAATCAGGCGCATCCGATATTCACTTTGAATTTTACGAATTTATGGCGCGTGTTCGCTTTCGTGCCGACGGGCAGTTGCGCGAGGTGGTGCAACCACCGCTTTCTGTGCGCAACCAGCTGGCATCGCGTATCAAAGTGATGGCAAAAATGGATATTTCCGAAAAGCGTGTTCCACAAGACGGTCGTATCCAATTGCAATTTTCCAAAAACGCCAAAGCCATTGACTTTCGTGTGAACACCATGCCCTGCTTGTTTGGTGAAAAAGTGGTGATGCGTATTTTGAACTCAGACGCGGCTAGCTTGAATATTGACCAATTGGGCTTTGAAGACTTCCAAAAAGAACTGATTATGGAAGCCATCAATCGCCCATACGGCATGGTGTTGGTAACAGGACCAACAGGTTCGGGTAAGACGGTATCGCTTTATACTTGCTTAAATATTCTCAATACCGAAGATATCAATATTTCCACCGCAGAAGACCCCGCCGAGATTAACTTACCAGGGATTAACCAAGTAAACGTAAATGATAAGCAAGGCTTAACGTTTGAAGCGGCACTAAAAGCATTCCTGCGGCAAGACCCGGATGTTATCATGATTGGTGAGATTCGTGATTTGGGCACGGCGGATATTGCGATTAAAGCGGCACAAACGGGGCACATGGTGTTCTCAACCTTGCATACCAATAATGCACCCGCAACACTATCTCGTATGCTCAATATGGGAGTTGCGCCTTTTAATATTGCCAGTGCGGTAAACTTGATTATGGCGCAACGCTTGGCGCGTCGTTTGTGCGTGGCGTGTAAACAACCGATGGAGCGTCCGCCCAAAGAAGCATTATTGGATGTGGGGTTTACGGAAGAAGATTTGGCAAAAGAATGGACTATGTATCGCCCTGTTGGTTGCGATGCTTGCAAAGGCAAGGGTTATAAAGGGCGTGCTGGTTTATATGAAGTGATGCCGATGACCGAAAAAATGAAAGAAGTCATTATGAAGGGCGGTACGGAAGTAGATATTGCCAACATTGCCTACGAAGAAGGATTGGTGGATTTGCGTCGTTCTGGATTGTTGAAAGTTATGCAAGGCATTACTTCGTTAGAGGAAGTAATCGCAACAACAAATGAATAATTGTCTAAATTGAAGGAATTATTATGGCATCTCTAGCAAAACCTGCTAAAAAAGCAGCTCCTAAGAAATTAGTAGCAAAAAAGCCTGCTGCAAATGTTAAGAAAGTAGAAAAAGGCAATCGCTATCAGTTTGAAGGAAAAAGTCTACAAAGTGATTCGATTGTGCGCGGTGAGGTGGTGGCGAAAACAGAAGATGAAGCACGTCAGAAATTAGCCCGCCGCCAAATCAAAATCATCCAACTGACAAAAATGAAAAAACAACGCCAGAAGAAGATTACTTCTGCGGATATTGCAGTGTTTACACGTCAGTTATCTACTATGATGAAAGCGGGTTTGCCGCTGATGCAAGCATTTGATATTGTGGCGAAAGGTCATTCTAATGCAGCAATGACCAATTTGCTGCTGGATGTAAAAAATAGCGTTGAGCAAGGTAATTCCTTGGCGAGTTCTTTTTCACAACATCCTAAATATTTTGATAAATTTTATTGCAACTTGGTTGCTGCTGGCGAAGCGGGTGGTGTATTGGAAGGTTTGCTAGATAAATTAGCAACCTATATGGAAAAAACGCAAGCCATTAAGAAAAAAGTAAAAAGTGCGCTCACTTATCCGATTGCTGTGATTGTGGTGGCGATTGTTTTAATCTTGGTCATGATGATGTTTGTATTGCCATCCTTTAAGAAAATTTATGAGGGACTTGGTGCAGAATTACCAGGTTTGACGCAATGGATGATGAATTTGTCTGATTTTTTTGTAACTCAAGGATGGATAATTATTCCAATATTGATTGGTGCGATAGTTGGCTTAGTTCAATTTCATAAACGTTCTCCTGCATTCCAAAAACGAGTAGATGGATGGTTATTAAAAATGCCGATTTTTGGTGAAATTGTACGCAAAGCAACAGTTGCACGTTGGGCGCGTACAACAGCAACTCTGTTTACTGCGGGTGTGCCGTTGGTTGAAGTGTTGGATTCTGTTGCGGGCGCATCAGGCAATATTATCTACGAAGAAGCTACTTATGAAATCCGCGGTAAAGTAAATCAAGGTATTTCGCTCACATCTGGTATGCAAGCATCGGGCGTTTTTCCTAACATGGTGGTGCAGATGGCATCCATTGGTGAAGAATCAGGTGCGCTGGACGATATGTTAAATAAAGTGGCTGAATTCTATGAAGATGAGGTGGATGCGGCAGTAGCGACACTTTCATCCTTAATGGAACCCATCATCATGGTTGTTTTAGGCGGTATCGTAGGTGTAATTTTGATTGCGATGTATCTGCCATTATTCAGCATTGGTGATGCAATCGGTTAAGGAATAAACATTGGATATTATTATTGTCTTTGCTGTTATCTTTGGTCTAGCAGTTGGCAGTTTTCTCAATGTGGTCATTTATCGCTTGCCCGTGTGGCTGAATAATACGTGGACACGGGCAGCGAGAGAACATTTGGAACTGGAAGCTATTGAGCAGCCGACTTTCAACTTAATTACGCCGCCATCGCGTTGCGGAAATTGCGGGGCTGGCGTTAAGCCTTGGCAAAATATTCCTGTGATTAGTTGGTTGATTTTGCGTGGTAAATGCTATTCTTGTCATACACCGATTAGTATCCGCTATCCCTTGGTGGAATTGTTAACGGGCGTGTTGTTTGGGCTGATGGCATGGCAATATGGCTATTCGCTGGAAACCATCGGCGCGTGTGTGTTTACGGCATATGTGATTGCGATGACGTTTATTGATGCGGATACGCAATTATTGCCTGACGAGCTGACCTTGCCATTGATATGGTTCGGGTTGCTGTTTAACTTGAAAACAGGTTTTGTGCCATTGGAACAAGCAGTTATCGGTGCAATGGTGGGCTATATGAGCCTGTGGACATTGTATTGGGCATTTAAGCTGCTCACAGGCAAAGAGGGCATGGGCTATGGCGACTTCAAATTGCTGGCGGCAATCGGAGCGTGGCTGGGTGTTGCTGTTATACCGATTACCTTACTTGTTGCTTCGTTTGTGGGCATTGCGGCGTTTTTGGTAAAACGCATTGCGCGAAATACGCCGATGGCATTTGGTCCATGCTTAGCGATTGCAGGTTGGTTTGTGTTTTTATTTCACGGCTCGGTGGGCGAATTTATCCGCTGGTGGCTGATGAAATCAGGCTTTTAAGATGACTGTTTGGATTGGACTAACAGGTGGAATCGGTAGTGGCAAAAGTCAAGTCGCTGCCGATTTTTCTGCTTTGGGCGTGCCGCGAATTGATGCAGATGCGATTTCGCGGCAGCTTACGCAAACGACGGGCAGCATGGCATTGCAGCAGATTCGCCACCAGTTTGGTGATGATGTGCTCACGGTTTCAGGCTGCCTCAATCGTGCGTATATGCGCGAGCGTGTGTTTGTGGACGGGCAGGCAAAGGCGCAGTTAGAGGCGATTTTGCATCCGCTGATTTTTGCGGAAATTGAGCGGCAGCAACAGGATTTTCAGGCTGCCTATGGTGTGGTGGAAATTCCGACTTTGGTGGAACATCCTATTTTTCAATCGCTTGTGGAACGGATTTTAGTGGTTACTTGCCCTGAAAACATTCGTGTGCAGCGTGTGATGACGCGCAATGGTTTGACAGAAGCCACTGTTCGCGCCATTATGGCTACCCAAGCGAGCGATGAGGCGCGTTTGCGTGTTGCGGATGATATGATTGCCAATACAGGCAGTCTGCAAGATTTGCAGCAGGCGGTCGAGATGCAGCATCGTGCGTATTTAGCGTTGTTTCAGGCTGCCTGAAACGATGTTTTGCCAGTGAAACACAAGGAAAATCATATAGATGTTGAATTTTGACCACCCATTGACCGAGCGCGTTCGCAGCTTGATTCGCATTGAGCATTTGTTCAACCGCTTCAACCATGCCACCTCTGGCGATGATAAATGGTCGCACCATATTGCGTTGAGCACGTTGTTTGAGATTATGGAAAGCTCGTCGCGTGCGGAATTGAAGTTGGATATTTTGCAGGAGTTGGAACGCCAACGGCAAAGTGAGAAATATCAAAATGATGCGCCGATGTTGGAGCGTTTAAACCAAACGGCGCAGAATTTGCAGGAAGTGCAGCAAAAATTTGGGCAGCATATTCGCGAAAATGAATGGCTGATGGCGGTGAAACAGCGGATGTTGGTGGCAGGGGGGATCACGCCTGTTGAGCTGCCGAGTTATTATTTTTGGCAAAAGGTGGATGCGAGAAAACGCAGGCAGGATTTGCAGCGTTGGAGCCAATTTATGATGCCGACGTATCACGCGGTGCATTTGCTACTGGAAATTTTGCGCAGCAATCAAATTGTTGTGCAATGCCATGCTGAGGCGGGGCATTATGAACACAGCAAAATGGAGCAAAACATTCATTTGCTGACGATTGAAATTCCGCAGAGTTTGGGGGCGTTGCCCGAGGTGTCGGCGAATAAGTATTTCACGCATATTCGTTTTGTGCGGGCGAGCCAAGCCGGGATGCGGGGCGAGGTTATCCCACATGATATTGATTTTAAAATGATTGTGTGCAGTTTTGATGGCGATTCTGCCATACGGCAGGCAGCCTGAAAACGGCGCTGTGAACCGAGAACACCATGACACGACTTGAATACATCGCATCTGAATTGATTGCGCGTAAACAAAAAATCACTTGTGCCGAATCGTGCACAGGCGGGCTGCTGGCGGCGGAATTGACCAGCATTGCAGGCAGCTCGGCGTTTTTTGAGCGCGCGTATATCACATATTCCAACCAAGCCAAGGAGCAGCTGGTGAATGTGAACAGCGATACGCTGCGGCATTATGGTGCGGTGAGCGAGGAGGTGGTGCGCGAGATGGCGTTGGGTGCGTTGATTGCGGCGAAAAGCGATTATGCGTTGAGCATTTCGGGCATTGCTGGCCCCGATGGCGGCACGGCGGATAAGCCTGTGGGCACGGTGTGGTTTGGCTTTGCTACCAAGCAGCGCATTTGGGCGAAGCAGTATCATTTTAAGGGCGATCGCAAAATGGTGCGCGAACAGGCGGTGCAGTATGCGTTGGCGATTTTGGAACATTATTTGAAAACAACAAAATGATTTTCAGGCTGCCTAATGTGTAAAGGCAGCCTGAAAACATTTTTTTAAGGAATAAGCCATGTCTCAATTTTTTGCGATTCATCCCGAAAACCCGCAAGAGCGGTTGATTAAACAGGCGGTGGAGATTGTGCGCAAGGGCGGGGTGATTGTGTATCCCACCGATTCGTGTTACGCGATTGGCTGTGCGCTGGGCGATAAAACAGCAATGGAGCGGATTTTGGCGATTCGCAAGATTGATTTGAAGCATCATTTAACGCTGATGTGCGCGGATTTGAGCGATTTGGGCACTTATGCCAAGGTGGATAACAGCCAGTTTCGCCAGCTGAAAGCGGCAACGCCAGGCAGCTACACGTTTATTTTGCAGGCGACCAAGGAAGTGCCCAATCGCACGCTGCACCCGAAGCGCAAAACGATTGGGCTGCGCGTGCCTGATAATGCGATTGCGTTGGCGTTGTTGAAGGAATTGGGTGAACCGATGTTGAGCAGCACGTTGATGCTGCCCGAGGATGATGAGCCGCTTACCGACCCATATGAAATCCGCGACCGCTTGGAACACGCGGTGGATTTGGTGATTGATGGCGGCTGGTGTGGCACGGAGCCGACTACGGTGATTGATATGACGGATGGGGTGGAATTGGTGCGGCAGGGCAAGGGGGATGCGGGGTTGTTTGGCTTGTGATGGGATGAGCTGAACGATAAAAGGCAGCCTAAAAATGGTTAAACCCATTTTCAGGCTGCCTTTTGTATATGTGGATTATGGGGCGGGCGTAAATTTCATTTGCACGCCATTTTTGCCGCGCAAAATCAGCGTTTGCCCATTGATTTCATAGCGCGACACGCGCTTCATGGCGGCGGTAAACGCATCTTCTAGCTGATTGTTTTCGCACAGCATGGTGGTGGAAGTCATCTCGCCCAGTTTCAGGCTGCCTGAGGCGGCTTGGGTGTGGAAGTTCATGTGATTGCAGCCCATGTAGGCATAAGCGTTGGGCAGTTTTGTCCAATCCATTTTGGCGTTGGCGGGGATGTCGCCTTTGAAGCCGCTCAATTCGGTTAAGTGCCACACTTGGTGGATGGATGCGGGCGCAGCCGATTGGGCAGCAGGCGCGGATTGGGATGGCGCGGTTGGGGTGGACTGTGCGGTGCTGTTGCACGCGGCGAGCAGCAAGGTTGCGCTGAATAATGTCATGGTTTTGGTTAGCATGATGTTTCTCCTTGTTGGTTGATGCTTTCAGGCAGCCTGAAAGCGGTGGGTTAAAATTTTTTACATCACTTTTTTCAATTGTTCTATTAAGCCAGTTAGCGTAACGAAGGTGAGTTGATACATACTGCTTAGTGATTTGGCTTGCGCTTCATTTATGTTGGTAACTAACAGAATAAAATTGTCAGCAGGGATATTCAAGCGTTTTCTTAAATTCAAATATTTATCTAAATTTTGACGGTATTCCCCTGTTTTGCATTCAATCACAATGAGCTGTTTATTTTTCGGCAAAAATAACACGTCCAATTCGTGCAAATCTTCGTTGGTAAAGCGAATTTTCGCGCTACGGGCGCAAGAGAAGTTGTAATTTTTACCATATTGTTTAGCTAGGGTAAGTATTTCGTTGAGTGCAAACCATTCTAACCATGTACCGTTAAAAAATTGACGAATGGGTGTTGCGGCTTGCAGTTTTAGGTGTATCAACTTGTCTTGTTTTTGGTAGGTATAACGCGAAAATAGTGTATGGCTATAAAATTCACGACAGATATTGTTGATTTGTTGTGCTTCTTTTTGACTGTATTTTTTTAAGTCTAGGTTTAAGCCACTATGGTTATTACGGTAGTTCCACGCAATTTTGTTGAGAATGTCTTGGAATATGGCGAAGTTTTTGCCAATCTTTGCAGCAGCTTCGTCAAAATAACCACTCATATCTATGGCAGCGCAATCAAATTCAGGAGTAATTTGTTTATTTTTAAACCAATCAGTTAGTGGCTGGTGCTGCTCAATATTAGCAAGAATATTGGTGTCGGATAGTTTTACATTGTCCAAAGGGTTGCTTTGATTGTATTCCTGCGCTTGTTGTTGTTCTGTTGGCTCTTTGTCTTGATTTTTCAAGGCATTGAGTTCACGCATAGCGCTTGCCCAACGGTCAATAATGTGTTGGATAAATGGCGCAGTCTCGTACACCGTTACATCTTGCCCGCAATTGGCACATTTTGTTGGTGGCATACTGCGATGAATAATGTGTTCACTAATGAATTTGCAATGGTTACAACGATATACACCCATTTGGCATTCCTTATTTAGTTGGGAAACTAGTGTGATTGAAGTTCGGACATCATAAAGTTAAACCTGTTTTCAGGCTGCCTCAAAGATTTACAGCTGCTCAAACGCTTCTTTAAACACCTGCGCGCGATGGGCATAGCCTTGGAACATATCGTAGCTGGCGCAGGCGGGGGAAAGCAGCACGATGTCGCCCGCTTGCGCGGTGGCGTGGGCGGCAGCAACGGCTTGTGGCAGTGTGTCGCAGAACTGGTGCGGCACGTTACGCGCGGCGAGTTCGGCGGCGATTTTGGGCGCGTCCACGCCAATCAGGAACACGGCGCGGGCTTTGTCTTGCAACACGGCGGCAAGCGGGGCGAAGTCTTGCCCTTTGCCTTGCCCGCCTGCAATCAGCACGATTTTTTGCGGCAGCCCTGCGATGGCGGCAACGGTTGCGCCCACGTTGGTGCCTTTGCTGTCGTCGATGTACACGATGCCGTCTTTTGCGCCGATTTTTTCTACGCGGTGGGGCAGGCCTTTGAAGGTTTGGATGTGGCGCACCAGCTCGCTGCGCGGGATGCCGATGGCTTCGCATAGGGCGATGGCGGCAAGGGCGTTGGCGGTGTTGTGGCTGCCTTGCAGCGGGATTTGGCTTTGTGTCATCAAGTCGCTATCTTGTTGTTTCAGGCTGCCTGAAACGGGGTCTAGCCAATAATCGGCATTTTGCGCAAGCGAGAAATAACGGGTTTGCTGCGCGGGGCGGTGCATGGCGCGGCAGAAGGGATCGTCGGCGTTGAGGATTTGCGTGCGGCAGCCGTTGAAGATTTGGTCTTTGGTGCGGGCGTAGTCCAGCAGGTCGTCGTAGCGGTTGAGATGGTCTTCGGAGATGTTGAGGCAGGCGGCGGCGGCGGCGGCAAGGCAGGGCGTGGTTTCCAGTTGGAAGCTGGATAGCTCCAGCACCCACACATCGGCGCTTTTGCCTTGCCGTTGCAGCCATGCGTCGAGCACGGGCGTGCCGATGTTGCCCGCGATAACGGTATCCAAGCCGCTTTGTTGACAAAGATGCCCGACGAGGCTGGTGGTGGTGGTTTTGCCGTTGCTGCCGGTGATGGCGAGAATGCAGTCGCGTTGATGGCGCAGCAGGTCAGCAAGGATGGCAACGTCACCTGTTACCACGCCGCCGCGTTGTTCAAATTCGCGGATTTCAGGCTGCCTGCGGCTGATGCCTGGGCTAAGGATAAGCGTGGTTCGGTCTGCCAACGCGGTTTTCAGGCTGCCTGAAAGGGCGGGGAAGCGGGGGAACAGCGCGGCGAGTTCGGCTTGGCGCGCGGCGGTGAGGTTTTCATCGTAGGCGATGACTTGGCTTGCGCCGATGTGGGCAAGATAGCGCAGGATGGAAACGCCTGTGCTGCCCAGCCCTGCCACGAGGATTTTTTGATTGTTCATTTGGTGCCTCTTGTGCGTTCGTATGAAATCACGCCTGTTTCGCCTGTGGGCATTTCTTCCATGCCCAGTTCTTCTTTGATACTGCGCGGTTTTTCGCGCTTGGCGGGCGCGGGCGGTTCGGTTTCCTGAGGGGCGAGCTCTTGTTCGGCGGGGGCGATGCGCGGCTCGTCGGATTCGTTTGCGTTGCGCTCGTTTTCAGGCTGCGTGGGCGGTTTGGGTGGGGCTGCGGGCACGTCGTCGGGGCCGGCAACTTGGGTGAGCCATTTGCCCGCGCTGCTTTGCGAATAGGCAATATCGCTTTGCGCTTCGTCGCTCACGCCGACGATTTGGGCGAGGATTTTACGCGTTTTGGCAGCCTGAACGGCTTCGCTGCGCCATGTTACGCCGTCGGCCGGCACGCCGAGCACCACTTTGCCGCCCGCTTCCAGCGGGGTGTCGAGCGTGATGGGGATGCTTTTGCTTTCGGCTACGGCTTGCTTGCCGTCGTTGATGTAGAGCGCGAGACTGATGTACACGGTGGAAACGGTGAATTTGCCTTGGTTGGCGAGCGACACGCGGATATTCGGCTCGCCGGCGGCGTAGGAAAAATCGCCCGCTTGGATGACCACATCTTCGCCTGTGCTGACGGAATCGTTTGCATCGCTGGCGGGCAAGGGCAGCAGCGGCGCGGAGGCTTCTAGGCTGATTTCGGGCAGGGCAACGGGCGAGGCGGTGTTTTGGATGCCTGCCGCGCCCTCGCTCACGGCTCGGATGAAGCGGTAGCCGCCGTAGCCCATTGCGCCGAACAGCACAACGGCGATAGCGGCGACGACTTTGGTGTAAACGGATTTTTCTGCCATGTTGGACTCGCTTTCAGGCTGCGTGGGAAAAGGGGATTTTAACAAACGCAAAGGCAGCCTGAAACCCGATTTCTGGGTTTTCAGGCTGCCTATTTGTTTGCAGGATGCTGCCGGTTATACCACCCCTTGCGCCAGCATGGCATCGGCGATTTTGCGGAAGCCCGCGATGTTCGCGCCGTTTACATAGTTCACATAGCCGTCGGCGGCGGCGCCGTTTTCCACGCAGTTTTCGTGGATGTTTGCCATGATGTCAAACAGGCGTTTGTCCACTTCTTCCGCGCTCCACGACAAGCGGATGGCGTTTTGGCTCATTTCCAAGCCCGATGTTGCCACGCCGCCTGCGTTGGACGCTTTGCCCGGCGCGTAGAGAATTTTGGCTTGGATAAACGCTTCCACCGCGCCCAAAGTGGAGGGCATGTTCGCGCCTTCGGCAACGCATTGCACGCCGTTTGCCAATAGGGTTTTGGCGGCGGCTTCGTCCAACTCGTTTTGGGTGGCGCAAGGCAGCGCGATGTCGCAAGGCACGCCCCATGGTTTTTGGTCGGCGAAGTATTCCAAGCCTTGCTCTTTGGCATACACCGACAAGCGTTCGCGGCGTTCGTTTTTCAGTTCCAGCAGCGCGGCAACGTGCGCTTCGGTCATGCCGCTGTCGGGGAATTTCACAAAGCCGTTGGAATCGGAAACGGTGAGCACTTTTGCGCCCAGTTGGATGGCTTTTTCGCAGGCGTATTGGGCAACGTTGCCGCTGCCTGAAATCACCACGCGCTTGCCGGCAAACTGCTCGCCGCGTGTGTGCAGCATGGATTGGGCGAAATACACGCAGCCGTAGCCCGTGGCTTCGGGGCGAATCAGGCTGCCGCCGTATGCCAAGCCTTTGCCGGTGAGCACGGAAGCAAATTCGTTGCGCACGCGTTTGTATTGCCCAAACAGGAAGCCGATTTCGCGCCCGCCCACGCCGATGTCGCCTGCGGGCACGTCCAAATCTGCGCCGATGTGGCGGGAAAGCTCGGTCATAAAGGCTTGGCAAAAGCGCATCACTTCGGCATCGGATTTGCCTTTGGGATCAAAATCGGAGCCGCCTTTGCCGCCGCCCATGGGCAAGGTGGTGAGCGCGTTTTTGAACACTTGCTCAAAGGCGAGGAATTTCAACACGCCCAAATCCACGGTGGGGTGAAAGCGCAAGCCGCCTTTGTAGGGCCCGATGGCGGAGTTCATTTGCACGCGGTAGCCGCGGTTTACCTGCACGTTGCCCTTGTCGTCCACCCAAGACACGCGGAACATCACCACGCGCTCGGGCTCAACGATGCGTTCCAGCAAGCCTTGCTGCGTGTATTTGGGGTTTTTTTCCAAAAACGGTTTCAGGCTGCCAAACACTTCTTCAACGGCTTGGTGGAACACGGCTTGATTGGGGTCGCGTTGTTTAATTGTTTGAAATAGCGTATTTAAATCGCTCATCGAGGTCTCCTTACTAGCAGGGTTGGAAAAGCTGCCACTATACTAGCGTTTAAAATCGTTTGCAATTTTTAACGATATGCTTACATTTGTTGATGATGTTGCGCGGCAGGGGCGGGCGCGGCAAAGGCAGCCTGAAAACGGGCAGGGCAGGCATCAAGCGATGTGCCGCGCTGCCTGCCGCTTATCGTTTTCAGGCTGCCTAACCTTGCCGCCCGCAATGTTAAAATAGCCGCTTTCAACCCAAAGGCAGCCTGAAACCATGTCTGACTTATTCTCCCAAGCCCCCAGCGCCCCGCTTGCCGAACGGCTGCGCCCGCACACGCTTGCCGAAGTGCTCGGGCAGGAACACCTGACGGGCGCGGGCAAGCCGCTTGCCGTTGCGCTGGCGAGCGGCGAGCCGCATTCGATGATTTTGTGGGGCAGCGCGGGCATCGGCAAAACCACGCTGGCGCGGATTGTGGCGCAAGGGTTTGACGCGCAGTTTCTGCCCATTTCCGCCGTGTTTTCGGGCGTGAAAGACATCCGCGAAGCCATCACCCAAGCCGAAATGGCGTGGCAGCGCGGTAAACGCACCATTTTGTTTGTCGACGAAGTGCACCGCTTCAACAAAGCCCAGCAGGATGCCTTTTTGCCGCACGTTGAAAGCGGGCTGATTACCTTTATCGGCGCGACCACCGAAAACCCCTCGTTTGAAGTCAATGCCGCGCTGCTCTCACGCGCCCAAGTCTATACGCTCAAACCGCTCAACCTCGAATCGCTCGCCCAACTGTGCGACAAGGTTTTCAGGCTGCCTGAAAACGCCGCCGTGCGCATCGCGCCCGAAGCGCAAACGCTGATTATCCAACACGCCGACGGCGATGCGCGGCGATTGCTCAACACGCTGGAACAAATCATCCGCGCCGCGCGCACGCAAAACATCGCCGAAATCGGCAGCGAGCTGGTGGCGCAAACGCTGGGCAGCCAGCTGCGGCGGTTTGATAAAGGCGGCGAAGCGTTTTACAACCAAATCTCCGCCCTGCACAAATCCGTGCGCGGCTCGCATCCCAACGCCGCGCTGTATTGGTTCACGCGCATGCTCGACGGCGGCGCCGACCCGCGCTACCTCGCCCGTCGCATCGTGCGCATGGCATGGGAAGACATCGGGCTTGCCGACCCGCGCGCCATGCAAATCGCCAACGATGCGGCGGCGACTTTTGAACGGCTGGGCAGTCCCGAGGGCGAATTGGCGTTGGCGCAGGCGGTGCTGTATCTGGCGGCGGCAGCAAAGTCTAACGCAGGCTACACCGCGTTTAACCGGATGCGCCAGTTTGTGCGCGAACACGGTAGCGCAGCCGTGCCCGTGCATCTGTGCAACGCGCCCACCAAGCTGATGAAGGAACTGGGCTACGGGCGCGACTACCGCTATGCCCACGACGAGCCGCACGCCTACGCGGCAGGCGAAAGCTATATGCCCGACGGCATGGACGAGCCCGATTTTTATCAGCCGACGGATAGGGGCTTGGAGATTAAGATTGCGGAGAAACTGGCTTGGCTGCGCGGGTTGGATGAAGCGGCTAAGGGTGATGAATAAGTGGTTTCAGGCTGCCTTTGCGGATGGATTTTGCGATTGATAGGCAGCCTGAAAAACCACGTTTTAACTTTAGGGGCTTAGGAAGCAAAATCACCAAAAACAGTGATAAGCTTCTGAAATGAAATTAAAAAACAAGTATCAAAAGTTCAGCAAAA
>ERZ773060.144-NODE-144-length-33515-cov-6.67678_pt1 | contig 33515 bp, 23 predicted proteins | sample MGYA00580628_ERZ773060 | MGnify/ENA primary metagenome ERZ773060 (study PRJEB29015, sample SAMEA2738019) | human oral metagenome | biome: human oral; feature: human-associated habitat; material: dental | place: China | collected 2045 ... | reverse complement strand
GGATCTCACCCTCATATGTTAGCAGCTAACTGTTATTGAATAACGTAATGGGTTGGGGAGATCCCCAGGGTGGGGCCTCGTCCTCTCGCAGGCCGGGCCTGCTGCTCGGCCGTCGGATGGTTCCGACACGGACTGTTCGCCGGTGCCCACGATCCGGTTCACCGATCCCGAGGGAGAAACGTGGCCGACGGGAAAGTGTCGGTGGCCTCCAATACAGTTGGGCGCGTGGAAGACGAGTACGACGGCGAACCCGAGGACGAGTACGCACCCCTGGACGAGGGATATCTCGGCGAGCCCGCCTTCGAACAGGACGGGCCGGGCCTCTTCGACGAGCCCGGGGATGAGGAACCGGCGGCCTTCGCCCCTGTGGCGTCATCGCAGTCGGTCGCGGACCACCGGGAAGCGCGTTCCGAGGTCGCACCCCCGCCGCTGGCGCTCTACCGGCGCTACCGCCCGGATTCATTCGCCGAGGTGATCGGCCAGGATCACGTCACCGTGCCCCTCATGCGGGCCCTGGACAACAACCGCGTCAACCACGCCTACCTGTTCTCCGGGCCGCGTGGTTGCGGTAAAACCACCTCTGCCCGCATCCTGGCGCGCTGCCTGAACTGCGAGCAGGGCCCCACGTCCACACCCTGCGGGGTGTGCCGTTCCTGTCAGGATTTGGCGCGCGGTGGGCCGGGCAGCATCGACGTGATCGAGATCGACGCCGCCAGCCACGGCGGTGTCGAGGACGCCCGAGACCTGAGGGAACGCGCCTTCTTCGCCCCGGTGCACAGCCGCTACAAGATCTACATCGTCGACGAGGCCCACATGGTCACCACCGCGGGTTTCAATGCGCTGCTGAAGCTCGTCGAGGAACCCCCGCCGCATGCGAAATTTGTCTTCGCCACCACGGAACCGGAGAAGGTCATCGGCACCATCCGGTCGCGTACCCACCACTACCCGTTCCGTCTGGTGCCGCCGCGTCTGCTCGGTGAATACCTGTCCGGGATCTGCGCCAGGGAGGGGGTGGTGGTGGAGCCGTCGGCCCTGCCGCTGGTGGTGCGCGCGGGGGGTGGATCGGTTCGGGATTCCTTGTCGGTGCTGGACCAGCTGCTCGGCGGTGCCGGTCCGGAGGGGGTCTCCCACGACCAGGCGGCAGCGCTGCTCGGATTCACCCCGGATGCGCTGCTGGATGAGATCGTCGATGCCTTCGCCGCGGGGGACGCGGCGGGAGTGTTCCGCAGCATCGACAAGATCATCGAGATCGGTCAGGATCCCCGCAGGTTCGCCGAGGACCTGCTGCGGCGGTTGCGTGACCTGGTGATCCTCGCCGCGGTGCCACAGGCTGCCGAGAACGGCATGCTGGAGGTTTCCGCGGACCATGCGCAACGTCTCGCCACGCAGGTCGCGGGCATGGGGGCGGGGGAGCTGACCCGTGCCGCCGAGGTGATCGCCGACGGTCTGACGGCCATGCGCGGCACCACCGCGCCCCGCCTGCACCTGGAGCTGATGTGTGCCCGGGTGCTGCTGCCCGGTGCTGACACCGACGAACGCGGTCTCCATGCCCGGATGGATCGGTTGGAGCGGCGGGTCGGAATGATTGGCGACGGGGCACCCGCGCCGGCACCGCAGGAGCAACGGCCTCAACAGGCGCCTCCACCGCAGGAGCGGCAGATGGCAGCCCGGCAGCCTGCCTCGGATCCGCGCCCCGACCAGGCCCCCCGACCCGAGCAGCAGGCCCCGCGATTCGAACCCGCCGTGCCGCACAAGCAGGAGTGGTCGCAGCCGGAGCCCACACAGCCACCCCGGCAGCCTCAGGCCGGCAGGCCGCAGCGTCGTCCGGCTGGGGCGCCACCCGCAGGTGCACAGACCCCCGCCCCGCCACGCCCCTCGCAGCCCGCGCCGGAGATCCTGCGCCCGGCCCAGAGCGGGCGCACCCTGACCACGCCGGAGCTGCGGCAGGTGTGGCCCAGCGTCCTGGAGGACGTGAAACGCCGCCGCCGTTTCGCCCACATGATGCTCAGCAAGCACGCACAGGTGCTGGACGTCACCGATGGACAGCTGCTGCTCGGTTTCAGTGATGCCGGGGCCAGGGAGAACTTCTCTTCCTCCGGGGTGGTGGACCTGCTGATCCAGGCCATCATTGCGGTCATAGGCGTCGAGGTGCGCGTCCAGGCCGTGATGTCTGGCACCAATGAACGCCCAGCCCAGTCGGAGCAGCAGGCCGCGCCTCCGCCCCTAGAACGCGAGGATCTGCGGCAGGAAACCCCGCCGGAGCCCAGGCAGCCGCGTCGCCGGCCCGAACCGACGCCACCCACGCCCCTGGACCCTGACCCCGAACCCGAGATCGCCGAGGACGACCAGAGCGTGGAGAACGCCGACGAGCTGGCCGCCAAGCTCCTCGCCGAGGAACTGGGGGCCGAGATCATTCCCGACGACCCCGTCGGTTGAGCCGAGCCTCACGTGCTGGCTCAACTGATTGTGGGACTCGATCGGCGTGCGGGAGAAGTCGTTTGTCCGTGGGACCTTTTATCATTGAGCGCGACGGAAGGACGCCATGACCGAAGGATTCGATATGAATGCGCTGCTGGCCCAGGCCCAGCAGATGCAGGAACAGATGCTCGCCGCCCGTGACAACCTGGTCGCCAAGGAGTTCGAGGCCACCGCGGGTGGTGATCTCGTCACGGTGAAGCTCAACGGGTTGGGTGAGCTGCTGGACGTGACCATCGCGCCCGCCGCCTGTGACCCGGAGGACACCGAGAGCCTGTCCGCGTTGATCGTCGCCGCCTTCCGGTCGGCGCGCCAGCAGGTGGACTCGGCGGCTGCCTCCGCGGCCCCCCAGATCCCGGGAATGGGTTTCTGAGTTGTACGAGGGCCCCATCCAGGACCTGATCGACGAGCTGAGTCGCCTGCCCGGCATTGGCCCGCGCGGCGCGCAGCGCATCGCCTTCCACCTGCTCGACGCGCCCGAGGAGGAGGTCTTCCAGCTCGCCGACGTACTGCGTCGCGTCAAGGAGGCGGCGCGGTTCTGCGAGGTGTGTTTCAACGTGTCGCAGGAAACCCGCTGCAGGGTGTGCCGCGACCCGCGTCGAGACCGGTCGTTGCTGTGCGTGGTGGAGGAGTCGAAGGATGTGGTCGCCATCGAACGTACCGGTGAGTTCCGCGGCACCTATCACGTGCTGGGCGGGTCGATCTCCCCGATCGATGGCCGCGGCCCCGGTGACCTGCACAGCCGGGAACTGTTCCAGCGCCTTGCCGACGGGACCGTTACCGAGGTGATCCTCGCCACCGACCCCGACACCGAGGGCGAGGCGACGGCCTCCTACCTGGGACGGATGCTGCGCGACTTCGGGGTGCGCGTCACCCGGCCTGCGTCTGGGCTGCCCGTTGGCGGTGACATCGAGTACGCCGATCAGATCACCCTCGGCAGGGCCTTCGAGGGACGCCGTTCCATGTTCGGCGACGACCCCGAACCGGCACCTCAGGCCACCCCCGAGGAGCCCGCGCGGGCTGACGCGACGGGCGACGGCGACCCGGAACGAAACACCGCCTACCAGGCATTGGTGGGCACCCCGTCCCGCTGACCGACCGTGTCAGGATCCCGGTTCGGCAGCATCGGTCGGGATCGTCTACACCAGCGGTCCCGTTCTTGCCGTGCCTCTGGCAGCGGGAATCCCGCACCCGCTGGTGCAGGAAATCACTGATAGCACGGTCCTCGTTTCTCGCGGGTGTGGGAGAGGCCGTCACTGTCCGCGGAGTCGGTCCAATATGGCAGGGACCCGTTGCGTGACGGCGAGCCAGAACAGGTCGTCGTTCATGGACCGGTATCCGGTGTGAGCCGCGATGTTGCGTGTTGTGCGGATGGCGAGGCGCTCCTGCTGGGTGATCGCTTCCATGTGGGGTTCGAACTCGGGGCGTTCGAGCAGGGCGGCGAGTCGGATGATTACCATGCAGGCGACGTCGTAGGTCGTGGAAGTCTTCGCGCCCGCGAGCGGTGATGGTGTCGATCCTGGCACGGATCAGCTCAAGTTCGGCATCGAGGTTCGCCCGGTCGTGTGAGTTCGTGGCCTGGCGGCGGGGGCGGGGCGCGAAGCGCGCCTGGTCATATCCTTCACTCACAGTGGTACCGCGTCGGCGAGCGTGGCGGGCACATCTGTGTCGGAGACCACGTCCGTCGGGAACCCGGTGAGTTCCTCGACCTCGCGGACGAACAGCGCGAGGTCGAAAAGATCGGTCCCGGCCGACGGTGTGACCACCAGGTCGATATCGGAGTCGAAGCCGTCCTCGCCGCGCGTTACCGACCCGAAGACCCGTGGGGCGTCCAGGCCGTGGGCCCGGGCCCGTTCGATGATCTCGTCGGCGTGCGCGGCGAGCGGGACCGAGGGGCGGTAGTCGGCGGCACGCAACACCCGTTCGAGCATCTGCTCCGACACGGGCCTGGCGCCCGACTCCATCTGCGCCAGGCTCGGTTGGAACAGGCCCGCGCGCCGGGCGAATTCAACCTGCGTGAGACCCGCGTCCGTGCGCGCGGCGCGAATGAGCGCGGGAGCGTCGTCAGAGCGGAAACGACTCATGGGGCAAGCGTATAGCTCTCATGCTATTGGAGGTGTTCTGTTTCGTCGTCATCGCGGTATTTTTGACGAGACCCAAGGTCACCGTGCGGGTTGACCGTTCCTGTGGGGCATCCGGGATAAGCGGCGTCCTTGCACGCGCGCTGTGTTGGAAAACGACGGGTGTGCACGAATGTGCAATCAGGTTGTGAACGTTCGTGCAAGGAGGGAGGCTGAGACCACCGAGCGAAGGAGCCATCACATGACAGTCCTGTCCCAGGAACAGCGTGCTACATCCCTTGAGGCCATGACCTCCCAGAAATTCGATGTCCTCGTCATCGGTGGCGGCGTCACCGGCGCGGGGATCGCTCTCGATGCCGCGGCGCGCGGCCTGAACACCGCCGTCGTGGATGCTCAGGACTGGGCCGCCGGTACGTCGTCGCGTTCTTCCCGGCTGGTGCACGGCGGGCTCCGCTACCTCTACAACCTCGATTTCAAGCTGGTGGCCGAGGCCCTCAGGGAACGCGGCCGGCTGCTGACCACGATCGCCCCGCACCTCGTCGAGGCGCAGCCCTTCCTGTGGCCGCTGAAGACCCCCGTCATCGAGCGCGCCTATTCCGCGGTCGGCGTCGGCATGTACGACGCCCTCGCGCGTATTGGCTCCAGAGGCCGCAAGACCGTGCCGATCCAGCGCCACCTCAGCAAGGCCGGGGCCATGCGGCGCTTCCCCGAGATCAAACGCGACGCCCTCGTCGGCGCCATCGAGTTCTACGACGCCCGCGTCGATGACGCCCGCCTCGTGATCACGCTGATCCGCACCGCCGTCAAGTACGGGGCTGCCGCTGCCAGCCGCGTCAGGGTCACCGAGATCCTCAAGGACGGGCGCGGCCGGGCCTGCGGGGTCAAGGCCGTCGACCTGGAGAACGGCAACGAGTTCACCATCGAGGCCGACCGGATCATCAACGCCACCGGCGTGTGGACCGAACAGACCCAGGACCTCGCGGGCGGCACCGGGGGATTGAAGGTGCTCGCCAGCAAGGGAATCCACATCGTCATCCCGCGCGAACGCCTCAAGGCCACCACGGGCCTGTTCCTGCGCACCGAGAAGTCGGTGCTGTTCATCATCCCGTGGCAGCACTACTGGGTGATCGGCACCACCGACACCGCCTGGCACGAACAGCTCACACACCCCGTGCCGACCTCCGAGGACATCGACTACGTGCTGGATCACGCCAACGAGGTCCTCGATCCACCGCTGACCCGTGACGACATCATCGGCACCTACGCCGGACTGCGACCGCTGCTTCAGCCGAAGGTGCTCGATGAGTCGAAGTCGACGAAGGTCTCGCGAGAGCACACTGTCACCGAGGTGATCCCTGGCATGGTGGCCATTGCGGGCGGCAAACTCACAACCTACCGGGTGATGGCCGAGGACGCCGTCAACTTCGCCCTGGGGCAGTCCCTCGCCAAGACGCGGCCCTCGGTGACGGCGCAGCTGCCGCTGCTGGGTGCCGAAGGTTTCGATGCAGTGGAGAACCAGGCGCACCGCCTGGGCGTGAAATACGGCTTCGATGCTGATCGGCTGCACCACTTGGTGCGCCGTTATGGCTCCGAACTGCCCGACCTGTTCGCCACCATCGATGAGGACCCGAGTCTCGGCAAACCCCTCGAGGCTGCTCCGCAGTTCCTGCGCGCCGAGGTCCATCGCGCCTGCGCCGTCGAGGGTGCTCTCCACCTGGAGGACATCTTTGTCGCCCGGGTGCGGCTCAACTCCGAGGCCCGCGACCGCGGCGGCGCTGCTGTCGACGAGGTGGCTGAGATAGCAGCCGCGGTCCTTGGCTGGGACGAAGGCCGCCTGGAGCAGGAGAAGTCGAACTACCGGAAGCGGATCGCCGCTGAACTGGCCGCCGAGGAACAGGCCACTGATGCCGCCGCCTCGGCCGCCCGAGTGGTCGCGGAGGACATCGTCGGCTGAGAAATCGCACGCCCTTTGATAAGGCCTGCGAGCGTCAGCGAGTGGGTCGTGTCGAAACCTCTTGCGCGTGTCCGGGGAGCGTGTGGCCCGGTCTGTCTACCGGGTGCTGGATGGTTTCGACTGGGGTCGCTCGTTCCTCGCGGCCTGGCTCAACCGGCTTCAGAGAAGGTCGCTCACGTGTTGGGGCAATCAGCTCCGGGGGAGGGGATGCCGACTCAGCAGGCCCAGCGGGTCACACCCCACCTCTGCAGTGATCGGGGGTGCTTGGATTTTTTCGGACAGTTGCCGGGTTTTGGGTAATCGAACGTAAGGAATAAGCTTTATATCGAGGCTTATTCACAGCCATCCTCAAGCGCGCTCCGACTAGGGATTTCGTTGGTCGACATGTCGCCTGTGCATAAGCCTCATCATGTCAGCATTAAAATTCAGTGACGAGTTCAGGGAACAGATCGTCATTGAAGTGGTTCAGAAGTCTGGACTGCTATAGTTTTTGTGGATGGCAGTGAAAAACTTGGATTGTGGTTTAGGCCGCTGTTTTGGTTTTCCTCCATATCTTGATGAGGCTTCGTTCGGGGTGTGGTACCCGATCGTGGAATGAAGCCTGGTTTGATTGCAGTCAGTGTTCAATCCATGATGTCACCTCTTTGATTGGTTTTCTTCTGGTGTGGTAGATCCTCCTGGTTGATGAGTCCGTTTTCTGCGCTGGTGGCGTTGAATGATTCTGCTGCGGCGCTGTGGGTGACACACGCTGGTTCTTCCTACCGAAGCAGTGGGAGCCGTATGTGTTCATGGTGTCGGTGTACTCAGCGGACGTGTACCTGTGTTCCCCGGACCTGAGTGGGAGAATCGTCACACCATTGATGGGCTGGCAGTTCCGAACCGCCAATTTTTGCAGGGCGTTGTGGGGGCAGGCCGGTTCGCATGTGTCCCTGCTGGGGCGTAGCCAACAATCCTTTGCCGAGTAGGCAGTCCCGTCACGGCCTGCCAAGTACACGAATCCTTCCCGGGTGTGACTATAGGTGATGTCACCCGTCCGGTTCCCGGAGCTGGAGCATCTGCTGTGAACTCCTTTGATCAGGTCGGGGCACCCTCGCCGGGCCGGCCGCAGGCACGGTAGTTGTGTGGGCTGTGGGGGCAGGGTGCGACACCCCTCCAGGCCCTCTATGCTGCATGAGCCGGCGTACCGTCTCCGGGTCTGGGGGCAACATCGTTGCATTCCACGACTTCGCGGACCCGTCTATAGCAGGTGGGTTTGTGTGGAGTCGTTGAAGAAATACGTCACAAAAATTGGCGAGTTCCTCTACGAAGCTTTGCGGGTGTCCGACATACCCCCTGTTGCATCGGGGTGTAGCAGCCTGAACGTGATACCACCCGGACAGTGGCACATCAAGCGGATCTGGTAATTGCCTTCTTCGTGGTGGATGTATGCTTATCGTGTTCTTTGCTGGGTTTCCTGCGCGAAGAAGGCCGTCGCTTTATCTCTGAAATCGATCCCCCGTCCGGGCCTCACGCAGCTCGGCTTTGATTTTCTTGTACTCGGCACGTTGGGTCGCCGTCATTTCCTCGCCCTCGATTCCGGAATGGGTTTTCCTCCACCTGTCTCACCCAGCAGCCCCACGGTTTGCGCAACCAGAACTGTACGACGTCGCTACCTCATCTGGCTGTGCAGGAGCTTCTCAACACTCCACCTGACACGACCTGTTGTTTGAACTCTTCACTGTACTTCAACGCGGACATAATACAGATTTTACCTCACGTGTTCGATTAAACCTGTTTTTCATCACTGTCCACGAAACGTGTAGCACTCCAGTGCTTCCCCGGGGTGACTCACACCGCCTCGTCGTGCCAGTCGCCCAAGTCTCCTAGATGACGCCGAGGTGAACTCTGTCCCAGATGTTGCGCACGGTCCGACCTGCATGCGGTCGGCGCTGTTAGTATGGGAACGCCTTTGGGATTGGTTGACGCGCACGGCAAAACCGCGTGTTCAGGCCGGTGGTCATCGGCTCGACGCCCGCACGTGGGTGAGGGCTGGAAAGGTTTTTCTCTGCCGTTCCCGGCGCCGGGCGCGGTCGGAGTCGTTGAAATGGAGGAGTCCAAAGATGGTTAATTTCCCGCAGTTTCATGTGATTCCTGGCGCCGCAACAGCAGAAATCCTCGACGGTCAGGAACGCTCTACGATTGATATCGTCGAAGCCGCCTATCGTGCGCACGACATGGGGCAGACCATCAATCCGCCATCCTATTTTCTGCGCTTTCCGGACCATCCGAGCGACCGGATCATCGCCCTGCCTGCGGCTCTGACTGGGGATGGCGGCCCGGTCGACGGAATCAAGTGGATCTCGAGTTTTCCGGGAAACCTTTCCAAGGGCCTGCCGCGTGCGTCAGCCGTGCTGATCCTCAACGATGCCCAGACCGGCTACCCCTTCTCCTGTCTGGAGGCGTCCATCATCTCGGCCACCCGGACTGCCGCGTCCGCGGCGCTGGCGGCAGACCTGTTGCGGGGTGATCAGCAACGGCCGCGCACCGTCACCTACTTCGGCGGTGGTCTGATCGCGAAGTACGTGCACCGCTATCTCGTCCACAGCGGCTGGCACTTCGACACCGCGACTGTCTTCGACGCCTACCCCACGTTCGGACATGCTTTCGCGGAGCGCTTGGGCGAGTTGGGCGGCGTTGAGCGGACGGACGTAGTCCAGAGCCCCGAGCAGGCTATTCGTGCCTCAGAGCTGGTGATCTTCGCGACCACTGCGGGTGAGCCCCACGTCAGCGAGCCCGCCTGGTTTGACCATGCGCCGATTGTGCTGCACCTGTCCCTGCGCGACCTGTCGCCTGAGGTCATCCTGTCCTCAGTCAATGTCGTCGACGACGTCGAGCATTGCCTGAAGGCGAACACCTCACCCCACTTGGCGGAACAGCTGACTGGCTCGCGGGATTTCATCACGGCGACGCTGCCGCAGGTGATGGCTGGACAGACTGTTCGTGAGCAGGGCCGCCCGGTGGCCTTCTCACCCTTTGGCCTTGGGGTACTCGACTTGGCGCTCGGTCTGCATCTGCACCGCGAGGCCATGCGCCGAGGATTGGCGATCGAGGTGCCCAACTTCTTCTCCGAGCTGAGCCGCTACGCCTGAGCGGTGCCCCCGTCCGGAGCTCCTTGGCGGTGCGTCGCCTAGACGGTATGGGTGACCCGGGATGGCGTTCAGTCCTACTCGTCGTGGGCCGTCACCAGGTTGGCGAGGTAGGGCTGGTGCTGGTCTGAGTCGAGGTCGAAGTTCTCCTTAACCCAGGCGTCTGAGTAAATGGTATTGACGTAGCGTTCCCCGAAGTCTGGGGAGACCGCGACTGAAAACCCGCTGGCGGAGCTGTTGCTAAGGCGCATCTCGGCGGCAGCCAGCACCGTGCCTGTCGACCCGCCGAACAGGTACCCGCGCCTCGCGAGCCGATGGCACATCCGTATTGTGCAGGCCTCGGGCACTATGATCAGCTCATCGAAGACCGATTCGTCAGCGATCTCAGGTCGACGGCCGGTTCCCAGCCCCGGGATGAGCCGTTGAGCCGCTGGTTGTCCGAAGGTCACCGAGCCAACGGAGTCGATAGCCACGATCTTGGCCGGGTGGCCCACCTCCTTAAGGTAGCTGGCCGCTCCGGTCAGCGTGCCCGTCGTACCGGCGCCGATGAAGACGAATGCCGCGTCCGGCCAGTCGTGAGCGATCTGCGGACCCGTCAGGTCGTGGTGCGCCCCCGGGTTGCGCTGATTGGCGTACTGGTTCAGCCAGACCAGCTGCGGGTCGTCGACCAGTCGCTGGGCAACGTAGCGCAACCTGGCGCCGAGCAGCCCGTCCTGCGGATGCGGCTCGGTGATCATCACCACTTCGGCCCCGTAGGCACGCAGCAGGCTCTGGGTGACAGTATTGCAACGTGAATCCGTCACGCACGTGAATTTGAGATCCAAATTTGCAGCCAGCATGGCCAAGGCCACTCCCAGACTCCCCGAGGACGATTCGATGAATGAACCACCCGGTGCAAGAGTTCCCTGCCGCATTGCCTCTTCGAGCATCGCACAAGCAGTCTTGAGCTTGACCGAGCCCGCTAGGTTGAGCCCTTCGCACTTCACCACCACCGCATGGCCCAGTTCCGTGGAGACGTCAAAATAGACGTTGTCGATGAGCAGTTCCTGTGGCGATGTACACACGTGAGGGCCGAGCGTCGACGGGTCTTGGTTTGCAAGCGTTTCGTTTATCATTGTGTGAAGCTCCGCTGTTTGGTGATGGACTGTGTGCCGCGGGTGAGTCCCGTTGTGGTGGCGATTCCTGCGATGATGCGGTTGGGTTAGCCAGCGGCCTAGGTGGGCCATCGTGGGACCGGGTTCCGCCAAGAACCATTGAAGGATCCCACGATGACCCGTCACCAGTCCGCCTTGTCCACTCCTCGTTCAGGAACTGCTTGATGATCCTAATCTAGCCCACGTGGAAGTGTTCCGACGGCTCCTGCAAGCAGGCTTGCAGGACCTCTTCGATGTTGAGGCCGCCAACAAGATCGGTGCTGACCGCTACGAACGTGCTGAAACTCGACTGACCCGCCGTAACGGCACTCGACCCAAGACCCTCCGCCACCCCGGCCGAGCAACTGACCCTGATGATCCCCAAACTACGCGTGTCAAGCCTGTGGAGTGTTACACGTTTCGTGGACAGTGAGGCTTATTCATAGGGTGTAGACGAAGATGAGTCCGGTGACGGCTTGTATTGTGGTTTCGAAGGTGTTGTAGGGGCGGCGGTAATCGGTGTGGAGGACACGCCAAGTTTTGACATTCGCGATGACACGTTCCATGAGGTAGCGGACGCGGTTGATGGTCGTGTTGTTTCTTTTATCGGTGTCGGTGAGTTTACCATGGGCGAGTTTCCGGGCGGGGGTGATCATTCCCAATCCGATGTAGCCTTTGAGGGTTATTCACAGAATCCCAAGGATGATCCCTGTGATGGCGTTGGCTGTGGTTTGGGATGTTGAGTATGGGCGGCGGTAGATGGTGTGGAGGATGTGCCAGGTTTTGAGGTGTGCGGTGGCTCGTTTGATGGGTCATCTGATGTGGTTGATTCGTTGGTTATAGTCTTTTTCCAGCTCGGTTAGTTTTCGTCCGGGTTGGGTTCTGGTCGGGGTGTGGAGTCTGCGGCCGATGTAGCCTTTGTCGGCGATGATGTTTCTAGCTTTTAGGTGCCTCAGGATTTCGTGGGTATCGGATGCTTTCACGTCATGGATACTCCCTTCGAGGATGGGTGAGATCCACTGGAGGTTTCCGTGGGTGTCAGTGACGGCTTTGGACGTTGACGCCACTGTGGCGGTGCTTGCCTGAGAAGATGGCCTTCTCGGCTTTCCATCTCCAGCAGGGCAGGAGCGTACCGTCGATCAGGAGGGCGGTGTCCTTGGGTACCTGCCCCAGGGGTGGACGCTCTTCTGCTAGACAGTCGGCCAGCAGATCTGTTACGGCGGTGATGGCCCGGCTGATGGTGGATTGAGACACGCTGTGACTTTCAGCAAGCTCGGCCTGGACACGGTTTCGTCTCAGATACTTCAACGTCACCTCGAGTGCCCCTATGATACCTAGAACTGTCGGAATCCGAACCGGTTTTTTTGTCTTGTTTAACACTGTTGCGTAGTGCCGTCTTGAGGCACTCGTAGAGGGCGTTGAACTGATCGTCAACTAGGCTATACATTCAGCGGCTCGTTTCGTTAGTGTTTTATTCGACATCTATTCTATCTGAAACGAGCCGCCCAATCTATTTATTCAGGATGCGTCTCTAATGGCAGCTGGCCATTCTGTGAATAAGCCTCTTTGTCTCCACTATGACTTTGACCATTGAGGGTTGTGAGGAATCCGGATTCCTTGATGGCCTTTGCATCATGCACACTACCCGGCAGGGGTGGGGAGATCCAGGCAAGGTGTCCGGCCAGGGCGCAGGCCACCTGCAGGTTCACTTCCGTCGCGTGGTGTTTGCCTGAGTACAGTTCGGGACGCTTGTGCCACGACCGGCAGGGCACCAAGGGTGTTGTCGATGATGTACTGACGGTTCGGGTCGAGGTCCTCCAGCTCAGGTATCCACGCTTGGAGGGCCTCGGCGATCAAGGGGGTGTAGACCGCCACCACTCTCGAGATGGTGGCTTGGGAGACCGTGTGGATGTCGGCCAGCAATTCCTGGGTGAGATTGTGCCGCAATATCAACAAAATGGATCTGGATACAGCGGAACAACCCTAGGACACGGGACCCTGCCGGGGGAAGGTTTCCGGAACGGGATGTGTGGATCAGTTCGCACAGGTCGAGGATCTGGTCACGGTCAAGGCTTATTGTAGTGTTCATGGCAGCGGCTTGTCTTTCATATGAGGGTTTTCTTTCTGCATCTTGAATTGTCTCAGATCGGGCAAGCCGCCCTCACATCCCCCTCGGATAAAGCGTCAGTTGGGGAAACCAAAACACCCCTATGAATAAGCCTCATCATGTCAGCATTAAAATTCAGTGACGAGTTCAGGGAACAGATCGTCATGGAAGTGGTCCAGAAGTCTCCTCCTGTCGTAGAGGCCGCACGATCGTACGGTCTGGTCGAGCAAACCGTGAGGAATTGGGTGAGTATATGGAAGAAACAGCATCCCGATCCGAGATCAGAAAAGTCTAGAGTCGATCAGTCTACCGAGAACAAGAAGCTGAAGGTTAAGTTGCGTGAACTCGAAATGGAGAACGAGTTTCTGAAAAAGGCGGCGGCCTTCTTCGCCCAAGAATCAAAGTAGCTGTCAAGTACGTCTACACTCCTCCGTGAAGAAGGCGTCTACCCTACCTATCTGATGTGTCGCTGGGTACGCGTGTCTCGTTCTGGCTACTACGCGTGGCGAAGCAGGGGCATGTCAGAAATCCACAAAGCGCTGTGAGAAACTCACTATCCTGGTGACGTATTTTTAATGATTCCAATCAAACCTATGGATATCGTCGCGTTCACAAAATCTTGGAACGCAACGGCGTCGCAACCAGTCCGGACATGGAGGCTTATTCACAGTTTCCCGGAAGCTGGCCCGGTTGGACCGCGACGATGGAGTGGTCCACATCGATGCCATCTGGCAGTCGCCGCAGCAGGGCCCGCTGCAACTTCCTTGGATGCGGTCACCAGGGGGTTTCGAGGCGGTCGGCTTGCGGGGCGAGTAGGTCGGCTCAACCGGCCCCCGAGACCGTGACCACAACCCTCTCACCGGAGGGTTGCGCCGGGCGTCGCCCCACCTATGAATAAGCTTCATGGTCCGGCAGATCATGAGGCACGAGAACCTGGTGGCCTGTCAGCTTCGCTCCAAGGCCCGCACCATGGTCCCCGCCGCAGACCTCAAGGAACGACCCAACCGGGTGAAACGAGACTTCAAAGTCTCAGCGCCGGCCCGGAAGCGGGTGGGTGACATCACCTACATTCGTACCTGGCAAGGATTCGTGTACCTGGAGACCGTCATGGATTGCTACTCAAAGAAAATCATCGGCTACGCACTCGCGGATCGCATGAAAACCAGCCTCATCCAGAAAGCTCTCGCCATGGCGGCACGTACGTGCCCACCTATCACAGGCGTGACGATCTTTCATTCCGATCGAGGCGTTCAGTACACCTCCGACGACTACACTGCAACCATGAGGCTTATGCACAGGCGACGTGTCGACCAACGAAATCCCTAGTCGGAGCGCGCTTGAGGATGGCTGTGAATAAGCCTCCATGAAAACCTATAGTACTCTCGCGTCGGTTGGCCGGACCAGTATCTGCTATGATAATGCCGCGACAGAATCATTCAACGCCACCTGTAAGAAGGAACTCATCAACCGGAAAATCTACCCCACCAAAAGAAAAGCAATCGCGGACGTGACATCATGGATCGAACTCTGCTCTAATCATAGCAGACCCCATTCCGCACTCGACTATCGAACCCCGAACGAAGTTCACCAAGAATTGACCCCAAATCAGAAAACAGCATAATCGAAAAAACCCGACCATGCTGTCCATAAAACCTATAGCAGTCCACGCCCCTATGAATAAGCCTCGTTGCCGCAATTGGTGAAATTTTTCGATCCACCTCAGTTATGACCCGGGTAGGCCTTGCAACAACTCTCTGTGTGCTTTAATGGGATTGCCCCGTGACTAGCTGTTGCGCGAGGCGGAGTTGGTCTTCTCCCCGGTACGTCGAAGGGTGCACGCAGTGAAGAACACGAGCTATGTCGAGTTGGATCCCGCGCTGTTGCGCGCTCACGAAGTGGTTGACCACCATCACCTCGCCGATCTCGCCGAGTCCATTACCGCGTTGGGGGTCTGCGTGCCGGTGGCGGTGGCGCGTTTTGGTGGCGAGTGGATCGTCGTAGACGGCGCACACCGCACCCAAGCAGCGGTTATTGTCGGGCTGGCCTCGGTTCCCTGCCGCGTCCTGCAGATCCCGCCCGACCGCCCGGTGGACGGTTGGGCCCGTCGCTATCGGATACCGGTATGGCTGGAGGAAGCGACAGCAGTAGGCTCGGTGCTGGCCTCGTGCGCCGCCACTGGTGGTCAGGTGCAGCGCGTGGGTGCGCCGTCCCACGACCCCCGTGATCTGTGGGAGACCGCGTGGCGGATCGAGCGCCAGCTGCCCCGGGAGCCATATGTCCGTCGGCAAGAATTGGAGCCCGGCTCGTTCTGCTGGCAACCGCCGGCCTGGGGGGTCATCGCTGAGTGCGCGCTGCGATGGGGGCCATGGCCAGCAGGGTTCACCAACTTCCACCAAGCGCTGGCCCGGCCAGTCGTCGATGCGTCACCGACACGGACGTGAATCTCGTGGATATGCCCGCTAACGGTGTGCCACCGGCGCTGGACAGCGCTCTGGGGGCGGTGGTTCCCCCCGGCATCGCCTGGGCGCAGACTTCGCACGATTTGGCCGAGCCGCTGTTCCCCGCGGAGGCGGAGTCGATCCGTGATGCCGTGGAGCGCCGGGTACACGAGTTCACGACCGTGCGGGCCTGCGCCCGGCACGCCCTGGCCGAGCTGGGCTTCGAGCGCGGCCCCATGGTCACCGGCGGCGGACGCGGGCCCGACTGGCCAGACGGGGTAGTGGGTTCGCTGACCCACTGCGACGGCTATCGCGCTGCTGCCGTCGGGTACCGCGGTCAGTGGCTCACGATCGGCATCGACGCAGAGCCGGACCTCCCACTGCCCGCCGGGGTGCTGGACGAGGTCTGCTGCCCAGCCGAGCGTCAAGGGCTGCGGGAACTGCAGGCCGCCGATCCGAGCCATGCCTGGCCGCGGATGCTGTTCTCGGCTAAGGAGTCGGTCTACAAGGCATGGTGGCCCCTCATGCACGTGTGGTTCGGCTTCGAGGAGGTCCGCATCGAGCTGCACCTCGATCAGACCTTCACGGTGGTGCCGGTGTCGGTCAACGCCCGCCGATGCCCCCCAATCGCCACCACGGGCCGTTGGCGAGCAGCCTCCGGTCTGATCGTGACGTCCCTGACAGTCGCCCACTAGATGATTGAGCCTAAGAGGTTTTGTGGTCCGGCGTGGTGTTGGTGTCAAGCAGGGAAGGGCGTCCAGAATCGGTGTCTAACACCAACACCGAGCCGGAAGGGCTCTGTCATGGTCACCGATCTGGATACCCTCGCTACCGCACTCTATATCACCACTGATGACTTATTGAAGGCCCAACCTGAACGGGCGTCTCTGCGGCCCAGGATCGGGCTCCAGCCCCGGATTACCGGTGCTGAGATCATCACCTTGGCCGTGATGGGATCTCTACTCGGTTATACCTCAGAACATCACTGAATCCGCTACGTCCGAACTCACTTCCTCGATATGTTCCACACCCTACCCGGACAGTCCGGCTACGGGAAACGCCCACGGAAGCTGGATGACACGATGGCCTGGCTGATCAGCGCACTCGCGACTGATACCAGCATGATTAGCGATCATATGTGGATCGTCGATTCCACCCCCATCGAGTGCAGCCGTTCCCGCGAGGCCGTGAAACGCTCCGACCTGGTCGGGTGGGCCGAGCACGGGTACTGCGCCTCGCATTCCTGGTTCTTCTGGGGACTCGGACTCTATCTGGCCTGCACCCCCTCCACGACCTGCCACTCGGATGGGTCCTGACTGGCGCCAAAGCCGACGCGCCGTCTTGGTCGAGGTCCTCGCCCGCCCCCGGCTCTGGCAGACCTCCAGCAGGGCCGAGGCGCCGGCTTTGGCATCGACCTGCTGCGCCCAACGCGTAAGGGCGAACATCCCCGCTCGGGAGAGCGGTTCTTCAAACCGTTGTGTCAGTCATCGAGTCCGTAGACGACACCCTGAAAGGTCAACTCGACCTCGAACACCATGGCGCACGCACGATCACTGGGGTCTGCGCCCGAATCGCCGCTCAAGCTCTTGGGACGCCGTGCAGGGAACCGACGGCTCGGACCCGGCACCGTCCACCCCGGACGGTGGCTTTCCAGCTGCCGGTGGGCGGATCCCATAGGTGATCCGACGCAGTACGACTTCGGCGGGCCCTCGCAGCCCCCGATGCTCCAAGGCCGCGGCGAGGCCCACTGAGACCAACCAGATGAGTGCGCACAAGAGCACCAGCTCGACTGCGCTGGTGCGGTGGGCAAGGCCGAAACCCCACGCGCACATCAGCGGCGAGAGCACTACCGACTGTGCCAGGTAGAAGCTGAGCGAGCGGCGGCCAAGCGCGACCATGGCCCGCAGGAAACCCCGCGGCTCTCCGCCAAGCCCAGCCCGCTGCGCCGCCCTCGCTTCCTGGCGGGCGGCGAACAGCCCGAACAACGCCACGTACCCGATGCCACAGGGGGCACCGGTGACCATGTGCAGCAGCGTTTCCCAAGCAGCTGGTTCGCTTGTCTGGGCGCCACTGACGATGTGCAGGGCGACCGGCAGGCCACCCCCCCAGCCCACCGGGATTCCGATGCAGGCAAGCAGGCGCAACGTTCGAAGATGCTCGCCCGGCGCGTCGAGCAGACGGTGGCGGGCGGCTATCCAGCCGGCCAGCACCGCGATCGGGATCATCGTCACGCACGCCACTACCGGCAGGAACACCGCCCAGATTCCCAGCCGCCAGGCGGCGGCCACGAGGTAGCCGGGCTGGTCGACAACTACCGCGTGGAAGTCTGGTAGCTGGGACCAGTCCCCCGACGAGGCGGATAACCACCCGACCGGTAGGAAGGAGATGATCACCACCAGGCTCGCCAAGCCGCTCAGGCCGGCCAGCCACCGCCGCAGGACCACCTCGCGGCGGTGGAAGAGCAGCGGAACTCCGGCCAACCCGAGCAGGGCGTAGGGGCCCAGGATGTCTCCGTCGAACAACAGCCCCGCATGCAGGAACCCGAAGCCCAGCATTGTCCAGTGCCGTCGGTTGAACATCGCACGGATCTCGCGCTCGGTTCGCCCGGCCCGCAGCCGACTGTTGTGGAATTGCACCATCCCGTATCCGAGCAGGAACGCGAACATTGGGTAGGCACGCGAGTCGAGGGTGAGAGCCACCAGAGCACGCCCCCAGGCATCGGCGCCGCGTGGGGTCCAGTCGGGAAGGCTGTCTGTGGCGTGCCCCCACGGATACCACGCTGCGTTGACGACCGCGATCGCCAGTAGCATGGTGCCCCGTGCGACGTCCGGCGCGAGCGCTCGGGTGCGCCCGCCGGTGGAGCTGGGCAGTTGTCCACCGGCGATGCCGAAGGTGACGCTCATGCCAACCACCCGCGCTCCGCCAAGAGCGCCATGTCGGCCAGCACCGGGTTCTCCGTGATGTCCCGCACGTTCAGCGCGCGGCCAGTGGCCAAAGCCAGGCGGATGGCGCTGGCCGAAGTCCCGCCGAGCTGGAAGAAGTTGGCTTTAGGCGACTCGACGTTGACCGTGGGTCCCAGGATGTTGGCCCACAGGGCCGCCAGCCGTGTCTCGGCCTCGGTCAGCGGCCGTGTTGAGGGCCCCTTCTCCCGCGAACCCTGCGGAGCTGCCTGCTCCAGCAGGTGGGCGAGTTCGCGACGGTCGGTCTTGCCGTTCCCATTGAGGGGGAAGTGATCGAGCACGAGGATGCGCTGCGGCACCATGTAGTCCGGTACCACCTCCGCGATCCGCTCAAGCAACTCGTCGCCCTCCAGTCCCTGCGCGACTACGCACAGGCACAGCATGTCGCTGTTGTCGCTGTGGGTGACCACGGCCGCTGCTTGGCTTACGCCGGGGTGGCAGAGCGCGGCAGACTCGACATCGCCCAGCTCGATGCGGAAGCCTCGCAACTTCACCTGGTCATCGGTGCGCCCCTGGAAGGTCAGGTACCCGGCCGGTGACCAGGTACCCACGTCACCGGACAAGTACATGCGTTCCCCGCGCCGCCAAGGATTGTCGACAAAAGTTTGCGCTGTGGTCGCGGCGTCATGCAGGTAACCGCGCCCCACACAGACGCCACCGTAGGCTATCTGGCCCTGCTCGCCAGCCGCGACGGGCCGCAAGTTGTCGTCCAGCACGTATAGGTGTACATTGCGCACGGGCCGCCCGAGGGGGACGATCCCGTCGGATGCTGGCGCGTCCAGGATGGCGTGAGTGACATCGTCGCAGGACTCCGTGGCCCCGTAAGCGTTGACCAGCCTGATCCCGGTGGCCTCAGACCATGCCTGCAAGGTGGGGGGCTTGAGCGCTTCACCAGTCACCGATACCAAGCGCAGCGTCGCCAACGCGTCCGCGGTCGCACATCCGGCTGCCAACAACACCTCAAGGTAGGAGGGGACCAGCTGTGCGATCGTCACTCCGGCCCCCCGCAGCGCGTCGACGAAGGTGGGCGGGTCCAACTGCGTCTCGGTGTCGACGAGACAGCAGCGCCCCCCGACGAGCAGCGGTGCCAGCACCTGCCACAGCGAGATGTCGAAGCAGTGCGTCGCGGTCTGGGCGAGCGTGTCCGCAGCGGTGATTCCGAGGTCCTCAATCTTGGCCAGCAGGTGGTTGGTGAACCCGGCATGTTCGCACGCGGCGCCCTTGGGCCGCCCAGTCGAGCCAGAGGTGAAGAACACATACGCCAGCTGGTCTGGCCGCAGCGCACACGAAGGCGGCGTCACCGTGTCACCGTAGGCGAGGTCGGAGACCCATACACGTTCGGTACCGGTACCGGCCAGCTTGACGACGTTATCAGCGTCGGCATCGCCCACCAGCACAAGCGCCGACTCGCTGCGGCCAAGCATCTCGGCGAGCCGGTCGCTGGGGTGATGGGGGTCGAGAGGCAGGTAGGCACAGCCTGCCTTCAGCACCCCGAGCAGGGCCACGACCCATACGGGCGTGCGCTGGGTGAACACACCCACCACGGCCTCGGACGGAAGGTCGCGTTGCAGCAGCGCTGCTGCAACCCGGTCGGATGCTTGGTCGAGCTCCCGGTAGGTCAGCTCCCTGCCGGCGTGCACCAGCGCGATGCCGTCAGGGGTGCGGGCGGCCTGGGTGCGGAACAGACCGGGCACGCCTTCGGCGGGGATGTCGCGGGCCGGGCCGGACAGTATGGACAGCGTCATATCATTCCTCGTCAGTTGTAGTGGCAGGCTTATGACCAGTTCCCCTGCAGCACCATCAGCTTGCGCCTTCCTTGGTATGGTTGCCGGCTGTGGCCCACCCGACGGTTGTCGAGCAGGAGCACCCGCCCCGCTTTCCAGTCCACCAGCTGCAGCAGCGACTGGTAGGCGGCGTTGATCTGCTCCACGACATCGGCCTCGACGTCGTGGCCGTCGGCGTGATGGGTGTCGTAGGGCAGGTTCTGCACGCCTAGCATCTGTTCCAAGTATTCGCGGATCGTCTCGTCGAGGGTGGACCTGTTCAGGAAGGCGATCTCGTTGAACCAGCAGCGCGCCCCGGTGTCGGGGTGGTGGTGGATCGCTTTCCGCAGCTGGCTGGTGTGTAGGGTGCCGTCGGCGTCCCAGCTGTAGGAAACCTCCGCTTGATCGCAGTAGCGCTCGATGGCGTCCCGGTCACTGGAACCGAAGGACTTCTCCAAGGGCGTGCCCAGCAGGTCGGAGTAGGTTCGGTCTAGCCGCCAACCGTCGTCGAAACCGGCCACGAGATCGGGGGCGAGCCGGTCCAGCATCAGCGTTGTGTCCACCAGACCAGTCTCGCCGCCTGAATCGGGGGCCTCCAGACAGGCGACCAGAACGACGTCGGCGCTCCGGTTCAGGTAGCTGCCGGCGTGGTGGGTACACATCGGATCGGTAGCTGGCCAAGGCAGCGGCCCGTACACCCCGGGGGCCAGAACCTGTCGAGCTGCGAAGGCCTCGTACTCCTGCCGGGGTCGCACCCCCAGTCGCGCAGCCAGCCGCAGCAGCACCTCGGGGTTCGTGACGTCGGCATCGTCCAGCACGATTGCCGGGTGCTTGACGAGGCTGGGGCGCAGCCCGCTGACCACAAGGTCAGCGGTGGTGAGCAGCACTGGCAACGACGAAGTCGCGGAGGTGGGGCGCGTCATGCCTGAGCTCCTTCCAGGTCCACGGCGCCTTGGTGGATCTCGCGAGTCACCAAGGAGACCAGGTCCGGGCGCGCAGGTTGCAGGTAGAAGTGGCCGCCGGGGAAGAGCTCGGTGCGGCAGCGGCTCGCCACCTCGCGCCAGCCAAACAGCGTGTCAGGGTCCACCGTGGCGTCGTCGCGACCTCCCAGCACCACCAGCGGCAGCTCCAGCGGGTCATCCTGCTCGAACTGGTAGGTCTCGAGCACCGTGATGTCGGCGCGCACGATCGGCAGCGCCATCCGCATCAGATCTTCGTTGGCGAGCACCTCGGGCGGGGTCCCGTTGAACTCCCGCAGCTGGTCTCGCAGGGCAGCGTCCGACGCCTGGTGTAGCGGCGGACGCGACCAACCGGTCTGTGGCGCGGGGCAGGCCGAAACGAACAGGTTCGTGGGGCCCGCTTCGCCACGTCGGCGCAGTTCCCGCGCAAATTCGAAGCCGAGCAGCGCCCCCATGCTGTGGCCAAAGACCGCGAACGGTAGATCACGCAGGGGGGTGGTGGCCTCGACCAGATCGTCCACCAAGGTGCCCATGTCGAGGTGGAGAGGCTCGCCCATGCGGGTTCCGTGACCGGGCAGTTCCACCGGGCAGACCTCGATGTCGGCGCCCATCAGGCGCTCCCAATCGCGGTAGGCCAAGCACGAGCCCCCCGCGTAGGGGAGCAGGAACAGCCGTGACGTCGCCCGCGGGCGAGGGTGTCGGGCCCAGAACCAGGGGTCGTTCATACTTTCTCCTGTGTGGTTTGCGAGGTATTTATTCATGGACGGCGCCGAGGTGGTGTCCGCGCGCAGGGCGTCGATGGTGGTCTCGAGGTGTTCTGCGGGTCGTTCCATCAGGGCGCGCAGGCAGGACTCATAGCCGCCCACCATGTCCTCGACCAAGCTGCGCGCCACCCGGTCCGGCAGGTGCATCCAGCTGCCGTGGAGGCGTCCGCCATCCTCGATCAGCACCAGGCCCAGCTCGACGGCGCCCGGCTCTCCGGGCTGCATCCCCTCGGGCTGGTGTAGGGGGCCTTGGCCCATCGTGTCGATGGTGACGCCTTCGATCCCATCGCGACGCACGAGGGCGGCGTTGAGCACGTTGAAGCCGAGCCGGATCGCTTGGCAGGCTTCGCGGGCCTCACGGCGCAGCGGGTGGAGCGGCAGGGACTGGTGGGACAGCACGGCCAGACTGGCCTCGCGCACTCGGCCCAGCAATTCACTGAGGGTGGGATTGCCCTCGAGGTCGATGGTGATGAACAGTGGGTTGATGAAGTAGCCGACCATGTCCTCGGCCTCGGGAACCGTGCGGCCGAAGGCGGGGAAGCTGAAGGCCAGCCGCCGCTGGTCAGTGTGGGCTGAGGCCAGCAGCGCATAGGCGGCCAGTGTCATCATGAACGTGGTGGTGCCGGTGGTGCGGCAGGTGGCGATGAGCTGCGCCGAGATTTCCGTCGGCAGAGCGAAGGTGGTGTTTGGGGCGTCCGCTCCACCGTCGTGGGTGCCCTGCTGCCACACCGGAGCAGGGGGCAGCTCCGCCAACTGTTGCTGCCAGAATCTGGTGTCCTCGGCCCAGCGACCGCGGGCCAGTTCTTGCCGTTGCCAGGCGGCGAAGTCGGCCGCCTGGCGCTCGAGGGCCGCTAGTTGCGGCTTTTGACCGGCGTTGAAGGCGGCGTAGGCCTGCTCGAATTCGCGCAGCAGGATCCCGTATGACCAGTCGTCCACGACGAGGTGGTGCACCGTCAGCACCAGTACGCACTCCTGGTCGGACAGCAGCAGAAGCCGTGCCTGTACCAGCGGTCCGTGTCGCAGGTCGAAGGCCCGACCGCTCTCCTGCTCAAGGATGCGGCTGATGGTCTGCTCGGCTTCCTGTTTGATGGCGGCGCGCAGGTCGGTGACGGTCAGCGGCCACCCTGTCTCGACGTCGAACACGAGGTGGTCGTCGTCGGTCAGCCGCGAGCGCAGTGCCTCGTGACGCGTCATCAGCCAGTCCAGACTCTGCGCGATCGCCTGGCTGGACATCGCCCCGTGGAAGCGCAGTCGGGTCACCACGTTCTGGCGGGGGTCGGAAGGACCGATCCGGTAGTCGTGGGCGAGCCACTGCTGCGCCAGGGAAAGTTCCACCGGCGCCGAGCGTTCCGCCACCGGCAGTGGCTCGGGCGTCGTGTGATCCTCGGGGGCGCCGTCAAATCGTTGATCCAGCCACGCGGCCATCGCGGCAGCGCTTGGGTGTTCGAACAGGTCACGCAGCAGCACCGGCCTGCCGAACGCCTCCCGGATCCTTGAGACCGCCAAGGTGGCGAGTAGCGAGTGGCCGCCCATCTCGAAGAATTCAGCGTCCACGCTGGGCTGCTCAACGCTCAGCAGCTCCGCGAATATGGCGCACAGGGTGCGCTCTGTCTCCGTGCGGGGCGCCACATATCCGCGGCCGACGTCGGCGACCGCCGTCCCAGGCGCGGGCAGTGCCTTTCGGTCGACCTTGCGGTTGGGTGTTTGCGGAAGTTCCGGCAGGAAGACGAAGGCCGACGGCACCATGTACGCGGGAAGCCGCTGTGTCAGGGCGGAGCGCAGCACCGGTTGGAGCCGGTGGGCTCGGCGGTTGCTATTGACGAAGTGGGCCAGCGGCCGGATCTCGGGATCGGCGGCCTCGCGAGGCACGACCGGCGAGGTTCCGCCCAGGGTTTCGAGCTGGGCGTCTCCGTCGCGATACAGGATGACGTCCACGCCCCCTGAACGGTCCTGCCAAGCCCAGTCTAGCTCGGCGCGGTAGCCGGCCCGCGCCGCGGCCTCGTGTACGTCCTCGGGGTGCAGGCCCGTCTCGGTGCTGTCCCCACCATGCTCGTCGCCGTGGTCCACCAGCCGGGTGAAGCGCTGGATACGCTCGTTGGGCACCGAGCGGATGGCGATGACGTCGGGCCCGTCGGCCAGCATGGCCTCCAAGCCCTCGCGAGTCAGCCCCGCCCCCTCGATACCCCTGATCCGCCCTGGCGCGGGCTCGTCGCCCACCCAGAGGATCGCATCGTACCGGAAACGGGTCATCTCGTTGTCCTCGCGGCCGCGTTTGGGGATGACTTGGCAACGAAGGTTGGGGATGCGGGCCGCCAAGGCTCGGAAGAAGCCGGGGTCCACGGCGAGTTCCTGGTCGTCCGCCGCGGCGCGTCGAGCGCGTTCGACGACCTGGCTGGTGGTTTCGTCTGGCGAGGCGTGCGCCAGCTCGACGCTGGCATGGAAGGCGTCCAGCAGCGCGAGGCTGCGCAGGTCGCCCAGCACCAGGCGGCCGCCTGGTGCGAGTCGGGCGATAGCGGCGCAGGCGACGTCGGCGAGGTAGTTCTCATCCGGGAAGTACTGCACCACGGAGTTGACCAGCACCACGTCGAAGGTTGCCTCTGGCAGGTGGTCGAGGGAGTCGGCGGCCCCCTCGAAGAGCTTCACGTCGCAGGCCAAGTTGGCGGTGCCCCGCCGTAGTCCGGTGATGGCGGTGGGGGAGACATCTAGCCCCCAGTAGCGCTGGCAGTGCGGGGCGACAGCGTGCAGGATCAGGCCGGTGCCGCAGCCGATGTCGAGCACCGAGGCGGGGTTGCCGTGAAGCACCAGCTCCGCGGTCCGCTCCACCCAAGCGCGCATCTGCTCGTCAGGGATACGACGTCCCGTGTAGCTGGAGCGCCACCCGCGGGTGTCAAAGCGCTCCTCGGTGGGGCTGTCTTCGTCGCGGTAGGTAGTTTCCCAGACGTTGCCCCACTGCTGTACCTCGGCGTGGGCCGTCTCGCTCTCCATCGCGCTGGGGACGATGTAGGCGACCAGTCGCTTGATGCCGGGAACGTCCTCTCGCACGGTGACGACAGCCTGGTCCACGGCGGGCTCAGCCTCGAGGGCGGCTTCAATCTCGCCTAGCTCGATCCGATAGCCACGCAGCTTGACCTGGTGGTCCAATCGTCCCAAGAACTCCAGCGATCCGTCCGGGCGGCGCCGCACCAGGTCGCCGGTGCGGTACAGCCGCCCACCTAGGCGCGTGGGGAAAGGGTGCGCCACGAACCGTTCCGCGGTGAGCTCGGGCCGACCCAGGTAGCCTTGTGCCAGGCCCGCGCCGCCGATATAGAGCTCGCCCCCAACCCCTAGTGGCACGAGCTGGCGCCGTTCGTCCAGCACGTGCAGCTCTGTGTTGGCCACGGGTTCCCCGAGGCTGATCGGACCCGGCTCGACCTGCGCCACCGCGGACCAGATGGTGGTCTCGGTCGGGCCGTACATGTTCCACACATTGGCTCCGGTGGCCAGCAACCGAGCCGCCAAGTCGGCCGGGAGCACCTCGCCCCCGGCCAGGACGGTGAAACCGGGCCCAGGTCGCCAGCCGCCGTCCAGCACGAGCCGCCACGTTGAGGGGGTGGCCTGCATAATGGTGGCCCCGGACTGCACCGTCGCAGCAGCGAGCAGCACACCGTCGGTCGCTGTCTCGCGGCTGACGACCGCCACCTGCGCACCGCTGATCAGCGGCAGCAGCAACTCCAGTAGCGAGATGTCGAAGCACAGCGTGGTCACGGCCAGCAGCACATCGTCGGGGCCAATCCCAGGTCGCTGTTGCATCGAGAGCAGGAAGTTGGCCAAGCCCCGGTGGGTGACCTCGACGCCCTTGGGGGTACCGGTCGACCCGGAGGTATACAAGACGTAGGCAATATCGTCCCCGTCGAGGTGGATCCCGTCGAGATCGGCCTCACACGCGGGTCGGGCGTCCGGTTTGCTGTGCAGGCATTCGTCGACGTCCAGCAGTGGTGGGCACTCGCCCAGTGCCTGGTCAATGCTGTCATGGGTGAGGAGCAGGCGGGCTTGGGAGTCGGTCAGCATGAACTCCAGACGCTCCACGGGATAGACAGGATCGAGCGGGAGGAAGGTCGCCCCGCTCTTCAGGACGGCCAGCAGCGCCACCACCATCGACAGTCCGCGGTGCATGCAGATGCCTACGATGTCTCCGCGACCCACACCTGACGCGCGGATCCGACGCGCGAGGTGGTCAGACAGGCTCTCCAGTTCCCGATACCCCAGACTGGCGCCCTCGCAGGTCACCGCGGTCCGCTGATCGTGCGCCCGCACCGCTGCCGTGAACAGTGCGGGGACGTTGGCGTGCTCACCCCAGTCGGTGGGGGCGGGACACCCGAGGGCGAGCAGCTCGGCGCGGGCCGCCTCCGACATCACACTCGCCTGCGTCACGTGCAGATCCGGCTCGTCGGCAACGTGGTCGATGAAGGTGGTGATGCCCTCAGTGAGCCGGTCGATGGTGGTCGCGTCGAAGAGGTCTGAGTTGTACTCGATAAACCCATCTAGGCCGTCTGGACGCTCGAAGACATGCAGCTCCAGGTCGAAGCGCGCGGTGGAGCTCTCCAAGCTGACCGGCGAGACGGTCAGGTCGCCCAGGTCCACCCGCGGCAACGCGATGTTCTGGTAGACGAAGGACACTTGGAACAGTGGGCTGCGTGAGAGGTCGCGCTGTAGGTGCAGTTCCTCTACCAGGCGCTCGAAGGGCAGGTCTTGGTGCGCGTAGCCCCCAAGACAGGTGGCGCGTACCCGCTGCAGCAGTTCGCGAAAGGTTGGGTTGCCGCTGACGTCCACCCGCAGCGCTAGCGTGTTGACGAAGAAACCGATCAGACCCTCGGTCTCGGGTTGGGTGCGGTGGGCCACCGGCGCACCGATGACCACGTCGTCTTGGCGTGCGTGGCGTGCAAGAACTGCTCCGAAGGCTGCCAAGACAGTCATGAACGTGGTGGCACTCTCCGCTTGGCCCAGCGCCCGCAGGCGCTCCAGACTGGCCTCATCGAGCCTGAAGGGGCGCGAACCTCCCCGAGAGGAGGCGACGGCGGGGCGGGGACGGTCGGTGGGCAGCTCGAGCACGGCCGGCGCACCTTCCAGCGACTTGCTCCAGTAGTCCAGATCAAGCTGACTGCCGGCGGCTTCAGGGGTGTTGCGCTGCCACACCGAATAATCGGAGTACTGCAGCGGCAGTGCTGGCAGCTGGGGCGTTCGACCCGCTTGCACCTCTGGATAGAGCGCGACGAGCTCTTGGATCGCGATGGACATCGACCAAAGGTCTGCGATGATGTGGTGCATCCAGATCAGCAGCACGTGATCGTCGGGCGCGATCCGGTAAAAGGTGACGCGCAACAACGGCCCGGTCTCGAGGTCGAAGGGCTGGGCCACGGCAGCGCGGGCCAGTTCCATTACGTGCTCCATCCGGTCTGGCGCCGGCGCGGCAAGGCAGTCGACAACCTCGATCGTGACCGAGCCTCGCTCGGCCACACGCTGTACGGGCTGCTGGCCGCGGACAGTAAAGGTGGTGCGCAACGACTGGTGGCGCTGCACCAGCTCGTCCAGGCAGGTGCGCCAAGCGGCCAAGTTCAGTGGCCCCTGCAGCCGCACCGCGGTGGGGATGTTGTACGCGGCCGAGCCGGGCATAAGTTGGTCGAGCAGCCACAGCCGCTGCTGTGCGAAGGACAGAGGGAACTCCCGATAGCGGGGCCGGCCGCCGGCCGCGAGACGGCGCGTCAACAATTCTCTCTTCTGTGCCGGCGTCAGCCGGTCAATCTGTTCCGCGGTCAATTCCTATTCCCCTTCCGCGTCAGCTGCCATCAGGTCTCGCAGCATTGCGTCCACCTCGTCATCGGAGAGCGCCTCCACGTCTATGTCCGAACTCGCGGCCGGCGTGATCCGACTGCTGGGCTGGGCGCCCGGTGCGGCTTCGATAAGCTCGGCCGTGTGGCGCACCGTGGGCGACTCGAAGAAGTCGGCCAAGCTGAGATCGGCCCCAAGCCGCTCCCGCAGGCCGGTGCTGATCTGGACCGCCGCCAGCGAGTGCCCACCCAGCTCGAAGAAATCGTCGTCCACACCGATCCCATCGACTCCGAGAACATCACCCCACACCTCCGAGATGGCCTGCTGGGTGGGGGTCGACGGTGCCACGAAGTCGGTACCCAAGACCGGGCGCGGGTGACGGTCTACGCCGGTGGTGGTGCCAACGCCCACGGCCCCGAAGATTGAGGCGGCGTCCAACTTGGCCGCGAAAGCGATGGCGGCGTTGAGGTCGTCGCTCGAGACCGCCACTTGGGCAGGGCGCCGCCGCAGCGCCAACACGCGCAGAAACAGCTTCCGCGCTTGATCGCTCGACTGGCCATGGGCAGCGGCCAGCTCAAGTGCGTCGTTACCGGCAGACTCCACGGCTTGGTCACGCACCAACTCCGGCTCGTGGATCCGCTTCATGATGTAGTCGGAGATCTCTATGAGCAGGCGCCCATCGATGTCGAAGACGTCGATGTCGCACGCCAGCGTCTCACCGCTGGCGCCCTCGTCTTGCTTGAGCCGCACATGGCAGTACATCTGGCTGGTGAGACCGTCGATGACGCGCAGTCGTCCATACCAGAAGGGCAGATAGTAGCCCTCCAACGCTTTCACCCGCGACGACCCTCCCAGTACGTCCAGCAGCCCGGGATGCAGCAGGTAGGTCTCAAGGTCCGCAGCGTACTCCGCCGGCAACTCCACGTCCGCGACGATGCCTTGGTCGCCGATCTGCAGCCGTGTCAGGCTCAGCCAGCGTCCCTTGATGGAGAAGGGCATGGTCTCGCTGGTTTCGGCGTAGTCGAGCTTCAGTCGGGTCCGCAGCTGGTCGGGGCCCTCCACCACCTCACGGATCAAGCTCTGCTGCAGTGCCGCGTCTCGGCTCCCGGGGCGCCGCGATTGGCGCTCCGGGAAGCTGACAGTGCCCGTCGCATGGTCGCGCCAGCCATCGGCCAGCTCCGGGATCCGGCTGCGCACGGCGAAACGCATGCCGTCACCATCCTGCTCGATCGCGGTGAACAGTTCACGCGAATGCCCGTCGGGCACGACGACCGGCTCGTGGAACAGCACGTCATGGAACTCGATCTCACGATCAGGCTGGTTGTTGGCCACCGCAGCCCGCACCATCTCGAGGAAGGCGGTCCCAGGCACCAGCCCGTGTCCCATCATCCGGTGATCGTCCACGATCCACGACTGACTGGTCGCGAAGGTGGTGGCATAGACCCGGTGCATCTGGTCCTGCTGAACCAATCGCTGCAACAGCGGGTGTGCCACCCCAGGCGCCAACTCCTGACCGGCGCTGGTCTGGCCAGTGGCCATCCCGACCCCAAACCAAGTGTCGAAGTCGATGGCCGTGACATTCACGTGGGGTCGCGCCCAAGCCGCGTAGGCGTCCAAGAAGGCGTTGGCGGCGGCGTAGTCGGCATCGCCCGGGCCACCGACGAGGGCGGTGCGCGAGGAGCACAGGATGAGAAAGTCAAGGTCAGCGCTGGCGCAGACCCGCCCCAGCGCTACGGTGCCGCGCGTCTTGGGTGCTAGCACGGCGTCCGTCCGCTCCCGGGTGGCCGAAGCCAGCAGCCCGCTGCCGGGCAAGCCCGCAGTGTGGATCACCCCGTTCAAGGCGCCGTGGCGCTCCTGGAAGGCGGTGAGCACCTGCTCCAGCAGGGGCTCCTCTGTGACGTCGGCCTGCAGCACGACCACGCTAGTCCCACGGCGCTCCAAGCTGAGTAGCCGCTCGATGGTGGCCTGATCCCGCGAGCCGGGGTGAAGCTTGCCCCAATCGGCCCACTCCTCGTGTGGCGGGAAAGCACGCCGGGTGAGCAGGCCCAACACCGGCGCCTCGCAACTGGATGCGATCGCTTCGGCGAGGTGGAGTGCGACCCCGCCCAGACCGGTGATGAGGTAGCGGCCCCCGTCACGCAGGGCGGGAGGCGTGGTCTGGGGCAGCTCCAGTGGTTCGAAGACCCGGGCCCACCACTGTTCACCGCGATGGGCGAGCATGCCGCTGGTATCGCGGAAACCGTCCAAGAGCAGGTCGGCAACCACATCCGGGTCCAGCTCGGACGACTCGAGGTCCAGATGGAAGCAGCCCAGCCCCAGGGTCTCCTGCCCCAGCACCCGACACAGACCAGCTGCGGCTGCAGAGGCGGGACAGATACTCTCATGCCCAGTAACCTTGGTGGTGGCTGGGGTGCAGACGGTCAGCTGCACGCGCTCGCCGTCGGGTTCGTCCCCGAAAGCACTATTCCCTTGAGGCTGGTCGGCGAAGGCCTGACACATCGCCTCGAGAGCGTGGAAGGAGCGATCTAGACCGGCCTCCAGCGAGGCGGATGTGAGCCGCCCATCGTCGGCCATCGACCAAGCGTGCACAACTTGGCGTGGCCACGAGTCGGTGTCGGCGAGGTCGGCGAATAGCGCGCGCCAAGAGTCGCGTTGCAGCGGGGCCACCGTGCACTCATCGCCTGTGCGCGAGAAGGCCTCGCCCCACGCCACGCCGACCACCCGCGCTCCTGTGGCGGCAAGGCAGCTGGCTAGAGCGGCGCCCCAAGGCACGTCAGTGCCCACCACCAGCCACGGTCCCTGCGGGGTCGCGGGGGTCTGCTGCGGTCGTGATCCCCGCGGGATGACGGTGTGCCATCCCGGCACCCATGCGGCACTCGCTGCCTCACCGTCTGGGCGGCTCTCAGATGCGGAGGAGATGCCCCCCCGGCTGTCTGCACGGTTTGTTGCCGACGCCGTGGCCTGCCTAGGTTCGGACAGCGGGTGTCTTTTCGGCTCCACCCAGAAGCGGGACCGCTGGAAGACATAGCCCGGCAACGGGACCAGCACTCGCCCGGGCTCACCCAAGTGCTCAAAGTTCACCTGCGCCCCTCGGGACCACAGTTGACCCAAGGTACGCAGCAGCAACGTGGCACCCTGATCGTGTTCGCGCGAGGCCGGCATGGTGGGCAGCGCCAGGCGGGACTCTTCCCACGAGCCGTGTTGGGTGAGAAAACTAGTCAGCGAACGGCCGGGGCCCACCTCGAGGAAGGTCAAGCCGGGATCCTTTAGCAGGGTCTCGATGTTCTCGCAGAAGCGCACGGTCGAACTCAGGTGCTGACCCCAGTACTGCGGGTCGGTGGCCTGCTCCGCAGTAATCCACGTGCCCGAGACATTGGAGCAGAACGGGATGCGGGGCGCCTCGCGCCGAGTGCGGGCGACCGCGTCGTGCAAGGGTGCCACCGCTGCCTCGATCATCGGTGTGTGGAAGGCATGGGAGGTGCGCAGCCGCTGGCAGGCGATCCGACGATCGGCCAAGGTGCGCTCCAAGGCGGGCATCCGCTCCTCAGGGCCCCCCAGCACGCACAGGGACGAGGAGTTCACCACACACAATCGCACGTCGTCGGTGAGCAGGTCCTGTACCTGTTTGGGGGCGGCCGAGACCGCAACCATCGCCCCGCCGGGGCAGCCCTGGACGAGTTGGCCGCGCATCGCCACCAGCCTCAGGGCGTCGTCGAGGCTGAACACTCCCGCGAGGGTGGCCGCCACCAATTCCCCGACGCTGTGGCCGGCCAATGCAGCCGGAGTAATTCCCATCTCGATGAGCATCTGCGCCAAGGCGTACTCGACGGCGAACAACGCCGGCTGCGTCAACGCAGTGCGGGCCAGCTCGTGATCGTGGGCGGTATCGTCATCCGGCCCGCACACGAGCTCGGTCAACGGCGCGCCAGTGAGTTTGGTAAGCGGCTCGGCGCAGCGGTCGAAGTGCTCACGGAACCTCGGCTGCTGCCAGTACAGCTCCCGCGCCATGCCAGCGAACTGATTGCCTTGGCCAGGGAAGAGGAAGGCGATCCGGAGCTGGGCATCCTCGGGAGCCAGCTGCGGTTCGGGTAGAGACCGCAGCTGGGTGATCGCGTCATCACGGTCGCGGCACGCGACGAAGGACCGGGTGGCGAAGGCGTGCCGTCTCGTCAGGGTATACCAGACGTCGGCGAGGTCGACCTCGGGGTGGCGCTCTAGGTGATCCGCCACTGCACCGCCCGCCGCTGTCAGGGCTGCTGCGTTCTTCGCGGACAACGGGAGTAACTGGAGTTGGCTGCCGGGGGCAGGCTTCGCACGGGCGGGAGCCTCCTCTAGCACCAGGTGGACGTTGGTGCCACCGATGCCAAAGGAGCTGACCCCGGCGCGCCTAGGTGCGGCGCCGCGTGGCCACGCTCGCAGGCTGTCAGCGATGATGAAGGGCGAGCCGTCCAACCCTAGTTCCGGGTTCGGCGCGTTGTAGTGCACGGTAGCGGGGATCGCCTCCCGTTCCAGAGCCAGCGCCGCCTTGATGACGCCAGTCACCCCGGCTGCGGCGTCTAAGTGGCCGATGTTGGACTTCACCGAGCCGACGGCGCAGTAGCCCACCGCGTCGGTGTCCAAGCGGAAGGCATGGGTGAGGGCAGCCAATTCGATGGGGTCGCCCATGGGCGTGCCGGTGCCGTGCGCCTCGACGTAACCGATCGTCTCGGCGGAGACACCGGCAACGCCGAGCGCCTCGGCGATGACAGCAGCCTGGCCGGTCACGCTCGGGGCGGTATAACCGACTTTGGCCGAGCCATCGTTATTGACGGCCGTGCCTCGGATCACCGCACTGATACGGTCGCCTTGGGCTTGCGCCTCGCGCAGGCGGCGCAGTACTACGATCCCCACGCCGTTGCTGCTCACTGTGCCTTCGGATGCGGCGTCGAAGGCTCGGCAGTGACCGTCGGGTGACATGAGGCCGCCCTTCTCGTAGAGGTAGCCATTGAGCAGGGATACGCTCACCGAGACCCGGCCGGCGATCGCCAGATCGCACTCGCCATCGAGCAGGCTCTGGCAAGCCAAATGCACTGCGACGGCGGACGTTGAGCAGGCCGACTGCACCGTCACCGACGGCCCGGTGAGGTTTAGCTTGTATGAGGTTCGGGTAGCCAAGAAGTCCTTGTCACTGGCCAGCTGAGTTTGGAACAGACCGTAGGAGCGGGCGGTGTCCTGCTCCGTCATCAGGTTGAAGACCAAGTACTGGTTCATGCCGGTGCCGGCGAACACTCCGATGCGACCGCGATAGGTGAGCGGGTCCACGCCGGCAGCCTCCAAGGCCGTCCAGGCGCACTCCAGGAAGACCCTCTGCTGGGGGTCCATCACCTCCGCCTCACGAGGATTGATGTCGAAGAAGGATGCGTCGAACAGGTCCGCGTCCTGCAGCGCTCCCTTGACTGGGACGAAGTCCGGGTGGTCTACCACGTCGGGGGTGAGGCCCGCGTCGAGCAAGTCTGCGCGCGAGGAGACCGTGAGGCTCTCCTCGCCTTGGCATAGATTCGTCCAGAACTCGTCCACGGTTGCGGCGCCCGGAAAGCGCCCAGCCATGCCGATGATGGCGATGGATGCCAGGTCTAGCCCCTCAGGGAGCTGGAGGTTGGTGCTCATCAGTTGACTTTCTCATCTAGGCTCATCTAGGGATGTACGGAGGTGCGTCCTGCGCGCTGCCAGCTCTTGACGTTCTTGGCGGCCAGCACGGCGCTCGTTCAACCGCTCAGCAGTGGACTGAGCCAGCTCGTCGGTGGTCCGCCCGGTCACCAAGTCAGTGATGGCAGCAACGGTCGGGTACTGGAAGAGGTCGACGATCGAGAGGTCCACGCCCAGCTCGCTGTTGAGCTGGTTTCGGAGCTGGGGGACCAGGAGTGAGTGTCCGCCGAGGTCGAAGAAGTTGTCGTGGATACCGATGCGGTCGA
>ERZ773060.143-NODE-143-length-33542-cov-5.51283_pt1 | contig 33542 bp, 34 predicted proteins | sample MGYA00580628_ERZ773060 | MGnify/ENA primary metagenome ERZ773060 (study PRJEB29015, sample SAMEA2738019) | human oral metagenome | biome: human oral; feature: human-associated habitat; material: dental | place: China | collected 2045 ... | reverse complement strand
TCGCCATGGTGTAGGTTTTGCCCGAACCGGTTACGCCGAGCAGGGTTTGATAGGCAAGGCCGTCTGAAAGCCCTTCGAGCAGGCCGGCAATGGCGGTGGGCTGGTCGCCTGCGGGCGGGAAGGGCTGGTTTAATTTGAAGGGGGAGTTGGGGTATTGGATAAAGGGCATTTTCAGGCTGCCTTGGGTGATGAAAAATAGCCGTGCATTATAGTGCATTGGTCTTTTTCAGGCTGCCTTTAAGCGGGGTAGGTATTTGCCGGCGCAGGCGTTTCGCCGCCTACCACGAGCAGGGCGGGGCTGTTTATATTGGGTTTGCGAAGTGGATTTTGTGCCAGAAAGCAGGCTATGCAAGGCGCAAACCGCAGCAAGGTTGAACACCTTGCGAGGATTGGCAACGCAGCAGAGCCTGTTTTATGGCGCAAAAGCCGCCACAATACCCAATATAAACAGCCCCGTAGCCCCTGCACCCCACGCGAAAATCGTTTTCAGGCTGCTTTGCTATTGCGCCCGCGTTCAGGCTGACTGAAACGCTTGCGCTATAATCCGCCTTTTTTAATCGGATAACCCATGTTGCCCAAACCTTTTTTCAGGCTGCCTCTGCTGGCGGCGATGTGTTGCGCCCTGCAAGGCTGCGTGGTTGCTTCGGCGGTGGATTTGGCGGCAACCGCAGTCGTGCAAACGGGCAAAATCGCCGTTAAAGGCACAAGCGCGGCGGTGCGGGCGATGATTCCCGATGGCGATGATGACGACAAAAAAGCCGCCAAAAAAGAACAAAAACAGCGCGAACAAGCAGCGCGCGAGCAAGCGCAACAGCCCCCTGAATCTGATTTCAGGCTGCCCGAGACCATACAGCGCCCCATGCAGCAACCGATGCAGCCTGAAAACGACTAGGGTCTGCTGATAGCCGACAGCCCCTAAACCCCACAGAACCCAGCCAAAATAAGCTATAATCCGCCCGTTTCATTTTTCGTAAATCTCATCCTCAACCCAGACAAACGGAGTAACACCATGAGCGCAATCGTAGATATTTTTGCCCGCGAGATTTTGGATTCACGCGGCAACCCCACCGTAGAATGCGATGTTTTGCTGGAAAGCGGCGTAATGGGGCGCGCAGCCGTGCCCAGCGGCGCATCCACAGGTCAAAAAGAAGCCCTAGAACTGCGCGATGGCGATAAATCCCGCTACTTGGGCAAAGGTGTGCTCAAAGCCGTAGAACACGTTAACAACGAAATCGCCCAAGCCATCATCGGCATTGATGCCACCGAGCAAGCCTATATTGACCAAATTATGCTGGAACTGGATGGCACGGATAACAAAGGCAACTTGGGCGCAAACGCCACGCTCGCCGTATCGCTTGCCGTTGCCCGCGCCGCCGCCGAAGACGCAGGCTTGCCGCTGTACCGCTATTTGGGCGGCGCAGGCCCGATGGCGTTGCCCGTTCCCATGATGAACGTGATTAACGGCGGCGAACACGCCAACAACAGCCTGAATATTCAAGAATTTATGATTATGCCCGTGGGCGCAGAATCGTTCCGCGAAGCCTTGCGTTGCGGCGCAGAAATTTTCCACCATCTGAAAAAACTGTGCGATGCCAAAGGCTTCCCCACCACCGTGGGCGACGAAGGCGGCTTTGCGCCCAACTTGGGTAGCCATGAAGAAGCCTTGCAACTGATGGTGGAAGCCACCGAAAAAGCGGGTTACAAAGCAGGCGAAGACGTTTTGTTTGCGATGGATTGCGCATCCAGCGAGTTCTACCAAGACGGCAAATACCACTTGGAAGCCGAAGGCAAAGCCTACACCAGCGAAGAGTTCGCGCAATATTTGGCGGATTTGGTGGTCAAATATCCCATCATCTCCATTGAAGATGGCATGGACGAAAACGACTGGGCAGGCTGGAAACACCTTACCGAAAAATTGGGCGACAAAGTGCAATTGGTGGGCGACGATTTGTTTGTAACCAACCCCAAAATCTTGGCGGAAGGCATTGAAAAAGGTGTGGCGAACGCGCTGTTGGTGAAAGTAAACCAAATCGGCACGTTGAGCGAAACCTTGGCGGCGGTGGACTTGGCAAAACGCAACCGCTATACCAGCGTGATGAGCCACCGCTCAGGCGAAACCGAAGACAGCACCATCGCCGATTTGGCGGTTGCCACCAACTGCATGCAAATCAAAACCGGCTCGCTCAGCCGCTCCGACCGCATGGCAAAATACAACCAGCTTTTGCGCATTGAAGAAGAGTTGGGTTCAGCCGCTTACTACCCAGGCAAAAAAGCGTTTTATCAGCTGAAAAAATAATCGCGCAACGTATGAGGCAGCCTGAAAACGAGCAACGCAAGTTTCAGGCTGCCTTAGCCACACACAAATAGGCAGCCTGAAAACACAAAACGGAATCAAAACAATGAAATGGATAACATGGGGCTTGCTCATCACGCTGGCAGGCCTGCAATACAAAATCTGGCTGCACAACGGCGGCTTGCGCAGCCAATACGCCCAAATGCAGCAGCAAGCCGAAAGCATCAAGCGCGAAAACGCCGTCATCCGCCACGACAACGCCATGCTGCGCGCCCAAGTGGACGACCTGCAAAACGGCTACGAAGCCCTATCCGAACTGGCCCGCAGCGAGCTAGGCTATATTGAAGAGGGCGAAACCTACTATAACCTTAAACGCGAATAACCACCGTGCCGTTGCCAGACCGCACGGTTTTCACATCTTGCCAACCGCGCCTAAAACCGCGCCCAAAAAGTACCCACCATGAGCCCAAAATTTCCCCCAGACGAAACCGAAAACGATCCCCGCTACAAAGCCTTTGTGCAACAAGTGGTGCAATACCGCACCGTTTACACCCTGCAAGACAGCGAAGACTATTTCGCCGAATGCCCATCCGAAGTGTATGACGACAACCTCGGCGAGCCCGAAGCCGTGTATTGCTTTTGGGACAACCTAGAAGACACCCAATCCTGCCAACACGACGAATGGCAAGACTACGAAATCGTGGAAATCCCGCTGGTGGATTTTATGGAAGACATCCTTATCGGCATGGACGAAGACGCGCATTTGGTGGGCGTGGCGTTTGATGAAGAGTTATACGGCACAGAAGTTGAGCCCGTTGAGCTGCTGCGCGATTTGCTCAACGAAATCCGCGTGCAAAACCAATCGCACGAATACGAAAACTACGGCAAGCTGCGCCATTATTGCGACCTTTGGGAACAAGAAATCGCCGCGCAAAACGCCCCCATCATTCATTAGGCAGCCTGAAAACCATTAGGCAGCCTGAAACCATCCCTACAACCCTTTTCAGGCTGCCTCATCTTGATAGGCAGCCTGAAAACCCCGCAAGGAACATCATGGAAACCGAACACATCAACCAACTGCAAAACCAGCTCACCGACCTATCCCAGCGCAACAGCGACATCCGCGTGTATATGGACTACCAAGGCAAAAAAGAGCGGCTAGAAGAAGTTATCGGGCTATCCGAAGACCCCGAGCTTTGGAACGACCCCAAGCGCGCCCAAGAAATCGGCAAAGAGCGCAAAATCTTGGAAGGCATCGTGCTCACGCTGGACAACATTGAAAACGGCATCGCCGACAACCGCGAGCTGATTGACATGGTGGTAGAAGAAAACGATGCCGACGGCTTTGCCGCCATCGTTGCCGACGTTGCCGCGTTGGAACAGCAAATGGCGGATTTAGAGTTCAAACGAATGTTCAACCAGCCTGCTGACCCCAACAACTGCTTTGTGGACATCACCGCAGGCGCAGGCGGCACCGAAGCCGAAGACTGGGCAGGCATGCTGCTGCGGATGTACACCCGCTACGCCGAGCGCAAAGGCTTCAAAGTGGAAGTGATTGAGCAAGACGACGGCGAAATCGCAGGCATCAACAACGCCACCTTGCGCATCGAAGGCGAATACGCCTACGGCTTGCTGCGCACCGAAACAGGCGTGCACCGCCTTGTTCGCTATTCGCCGTTTGATTCCAACAACAAACGCCACACCTCGTTCGCCTCCGTGTTCGTGTATCCCGAAGTGGACGACAGCTTTGAAATTGAAATCAACCCCGCCGATTTGCGCACCGACACCTACCGCGCATCGGGCGCAGGCGGTCAGCACATCAACAAAACCGACTCCGCCGTGCGCATCACGCACTTGCCAACAGGCATCGTTGTCCAATCGCAATCCAGCCGCTCGCAACACGAAAACCGCCGCATCGTGATGGAAATGCTGCGCGCCAAACTATTTGAACTGGAAATGCGCAAACGCAACGAAGAAAAACAAGCCTTAGAAGAAGGCAAATCAGATGTGGGCTGGGGCAGCCAAATCCGCTCTTATGTGCTGGATTCTTCGCGCATCAAAGACTTGCGCACCGGCTATGAAGTGGGCAACACCAAAGCCGTGTTAGACGGCGATTTAGACGGCTTTATTGAAGCGAGCTTGAAACAGGGCGTGTAGTCCAAAATCCAAAGGCAGCCCGAAAACGGGTTTAAAGCGTTTTCAGGCTGCCTTTTGGTTGGCGTTTAGATTAAACGCGGATTACAACACCGCCAGCGCGGCATCGTAATCAGGCTCTTGCGTGATTTCGGGCACCAAGCCAACGTGCAACACTTTATCGTTTTCATCCAGCACCACCACGGCGCGGGCGGTTAAGCCACGCAATGCGCCATCGGCAAGGGCAACACCGTAATCTTGTGCAAAGCTGCTGCGGAAGCTAGACAGCGTTACCACGTTATCCAAGCCTTCTGCGCCGCAAAAACGCGCTTGGGCAAAGGGCAAATCGGCAGAAATGCACAGCACCACGGTGTTGTTAAGCGCAGAGGCGCGTTGGTTAAACGTACGCACCGATTGTTGGCACACGCCTGTGTCAATGCTGGGGAAAATGTTGAGCACTTTGCGTTTGCCCGCAAAATCTGCCAGCGTTTTGTCGGATAAATCGGCAGCGGTGAGCGTAAACGCGGGGGCGGCTGCGCCTACGGTGGGCAATGCGCCTTTCAGTTGCACTGGGTTTCCTGAGAATGTAACGGTTGTCATCGTGTTTTCCTTGTGGGGTGTGGGTTAAATGTATTTCAGGCTGCCTCACATAGCCGCCTAAAACCAAATGCTTTTAGCGAGCCGTGTACAGCAAAATGGGCAGCCAAAAGCAGGCGAATAGTAGCGCAACGGCGTTGCCGGTTGCAAGCAGGCAAGGCAGCGGCAGCCTGAAAAGGCGGTTTTCTGTTTTCGGATGCGGAAAAGACCGACGAAAGGAAAAGGGCGTTTCAGGCTGCCCGAGCGCGGGCGCAAAAATGGGCAGTCTGAAAAGGCTGATTCGCGTTCCTACGGCTTGCTGGCAAGCCGTGCGCCGATTTTCCAATATTGCTGCTGAGGCGTTTCAGGCTGCCTCACACAGCGGCGGCAGCCTGAAAACAAATGATGCCGTTGCCATGTCATTAGGTTTTCAGGCTGCCGCAATGCGCTTACTCCACCACGCTCACGCCTGCCTGCGGCGTGCACACGAACACTTCTTCCTGCAAGCCCGTGCGCGTTTGGTAATGCGCGGCGATATGCGTTTTCACCGCATCCACCAAATCATGCGGCACCAGCGCGACAATGCAGCCGCCAAAGCCGCCACCTGTCATGCGCACGCCGCCGCGCTCGCCGATTACTTCGTTTGCCAGTTCCACCAGCGTGTCCACCGCAGGGTGGGTGATTTCAAATTCGTCGCGCATGCCTGCGTGGCTTTCTGCCATCAGGCGGCTGAGTGCGGCGATGTCGTTGCGGCGCATGGCTTCGGCGGCATCCAACGTGCGTTGGTTTTCTTGGATGATGTAGCGCGCGCGGCGGGCGGCGGTTTCGTCCAAACCGTGTTTGCCCGCTTCAAGTTGCGCCAGCGACACATCGCGTAGGGCTTTCATGCCAAAATGGGCGGCGGCGGTTTCGCATTGGGCGCGGCGGGTGTTGTATTCGCTGCCCACCAAGCCGCGTTGCACATGGCTGTGGATAATCATAATCGCCAAGCCTGCGGGGATGGGCACGGCTTGGGCGTTCAGGCTGCGGCAGTCAATTAACACGGCGTGTCCTGCTTGCCCGCGTGCGCTGGTAAGTTGGTCCATGATGCCGCAGTTGCAGCCAACAAAGCGGTTTTCGGCGTATTGCCCGATTTGGGCGATTTGGGTTTCGTTTAAAGGCAGCCTGAAAATGTGTTGCACGGCTTTGCCGATGGCGACTTCCAGCGCGGCAGACGAGCTTAACCCCGCGCCTTGTGGCACGTTGCCGCTGACGGCGATGTCCACGCCTTCGGGCAGCCTGAAACCGTGTTCGGCTAATGCCCAGATCACGCCGCGAATGTAGTTTGCCCATTGTTTGTCGGATGGGGCGATGGGCGCGTTTAGCGAAAATTCGTCGCGCTCGTTGTAATCGGCGGCATACACGCGCACGCTGCGGCTGCCGTTGGGGGCGATGGCGACGTGGGTGGCGAAATCGATGGCGCAGGGCAGCACGAAGCCGTCGTTGTAGTCGGTGTGTTCGCCAATCAGGTTTACCCGACCAGGGGCGCGGATGAGCGCGGTGTGGGGGCGGGCGAATTGTTGTTGGAAGAGTTGGGGGAGTTGGGTGGGGGTCATGGGGGTTCCTTTGGAGTAGTTTTCAGGCTGCCTGAAAACAGAGATACAAATCAATGGTGGGTTATTAAAGTTTCAGGCTGCCGTTTCAGACCCGAATTTCTTTACTCGGCAGTCGCCACGGAACCAACGGCAATCGGTCTACTACTGTTTTGTTGCAGCAGAAAACGCTGACCTTCGAACACTGCCAGTGGTTTCTCGGTTTCCAGCAGCACTTCGGAAACTTCATTAACCGCCACGGTTTGGGGCGAGATGAGTTTGCAGCGCACCGTTTGCCCGCCTATCCATATATCCATGCTGTCGCCTGCTGACAGAGTATGACCGCCGTCTTCGCGGCTTAGGTTGTAGATATAGCTGTGCAAACGGCGGCTGTTTACTGTCAGCATGGTGGGCAGCTGCTGCCGTGGTGTCAGCGTGGCAGCATCAGCAAGCAGCTGCTGCAAGCCCTGATAGCCGACATAAATGCGGGCGTGCTTGCCGTCCATATCATAGCTGTCAAGTAAATCGCGCATTTCCGTAATTTCAAGTTCCAGCAGGTCTTTCAGGTCTTTATCGGTCAGTACCTCGCTTTGGGTAAGAAAAACAGCCAGCGGCAGATAAGCCTGTCGCGCTATCAGTGTGTGTTCACGAATAATAGGTAGTGGTCCAGTTGCGGAATCAAGAATCAACACGCCAAGCGCAGCTTGGTGCGCGATATCAGCAGTTTGAGCGGCAGTGGCGTGCGGTGGCGGCACTAGAAATAACGCTTCGCTGCCTTTTGGGCAGATATTTTGGGCGATGCAGTCGGGCAAAATATTTTTGCGCATCTCATCGCCCAGCAAAACGATGCGGCTGCTATTGGGCGCGGTGGTGGGGGGCGTATTAGCTGTTTTTTCACTGCTTGCTTTGTTTGGATAGCAGGCAACCAGCAGCAGAGAGAGTAGGGCAATACACAGAAAAGATATTTGAGACATAACGGTTTCTTAATCGGTTTAAGGCAGCCTGAAAATGGGTTTGGTGGTTTGCATTATGGTGGGCAACCAGTTGCTCACTCTACGCGGTTCATTCAACCTATATTTGCTTCTTGCTGCATAACAAATTTCAATAGCTCAAAAGTAAGATAAGCATACCAACCAGCAGGTGGGCTATCAGATGGATAAAATGAAATTTCAGCAATATAAAATCTTCTTTGAAATCGCTCATATATCCCATTAACACCATCTTCCACATAAAACAGAATTTCATCTGCGTGAAGATTAACTTCTTCATTTTCGGGCTGCGTTAGTATGTTAATTTTAGGCGTGCATGGTTCAGAGGCAATTTTCAATTGTAATCGCATAATTTTATTACCAGTATGGCGTTCAATTCTAAATGTATCTGAACCTTCTTTTTCATATATCATTTATTTTTCCAAGGGTTTCCTGTCCATTTTTCTTCTGCTTAGTTGCCCCTACGATTATTGAGGCAGCCTGAAAACCGTTTTACGGTTCGCATTACAGCTATTTCTCCAAATAATGCACCAGCGGCAACGCCGCCAATCTTTCCGCCGCCTGTTCCGCCGTTAAATCGCGTTGCGCTTCGGCAAGCATTTCATAGCCCACCATAAACTTGCGCACGGTTGCCGAGCGCAGCAGCGGCGGATAAAAATGCGCGTGCAGCGTCCATTCGGGGTGCGCTTCGCCGTCAAATGGCGCGCCGTGCCAGCCCATTGAATAGGGGAAGCTGGTTTCAAATAGATTGTCGTAGCGCGTGGTGAGCTGTTTCAATGCCAACGCCAAATCGGCGCGCTCGGCGGCGGATAAATCGGTGATGCGCTGTGCGGGGAATTTGGGCAACAGCAGCGTTTCAAACGGCCAAGCCGCCCAATAGGGCACCACCGCCAGCCAATGCGCGGTTTCCACCACAATGCGCTCGCGGCGGCGCAATTCTTCGGCGGCATAATCTTGCAACAAATTGCTGCCATGTAGCCTGAAATAATTTTGCTGCGCGGCGTGCGCCTTGGCGGGCAAATCGGGCAGAAAATCGCTCGCCCAAATTTGCCCGTGCGGATGCGGGTTGGAGCAGCCCATCACCGCGCCTTTGTTTTCAAAAATCTGCACCCAGCGATACTGCTGCCCCAGCTCCGCCGCCTGCGCCTGCCATGTGGCAATCACGCGCTCAATTTCAGGCTGCGTGAGCTGCGGCAGCGTTTTGCTGTGGTCGGGCGAAAAGCAGATGACACGGCTGATGCCGCGCACGCTTTGGCTTTGAAACAGGGGATTGACGGTGTCGTTAAATGCGGGGGTGTCGGGCAGCAGCGCGGAAAAATCGTTGGTGAACACGAAGGGTTCGCTGTAATCGGGGTTGGTTTCGCCGCTGATGCGCGTGTTGCGCGGGCAAAGGTAGCAGGCGGGGTCGTGACTGGGCTTGGGCGCGGTGTCGGCTTTTTCTTGCTGCCCTTGCCACGGGCGTTTGGCGCGGTGGGGGGAGACTAAAATCCAGCTTTCGGTGAGCGGGTTGTAGCGGCGGTGGGGGTGGTCGGTGGGGGAGAACATGGGACGGATACTCGTGTGTAGTGCTGTGAAACAGAAATTGGGCTATTTTAGGGCGAATTTTTACGAAAACATACAAATTTTTTCAATTTAAATTCAAATTGTTTGCAAACTAGGGGAAATTTTTGGGTTTACAAAGTTTTTCGTTTGGGCGAAACTTGCCTGCTGTAATTTTGTGTAATTTAGTTGTTAACGCAGCTAAATTCGTTCAATCAAACGTTTTCAGGCTGCCTTTGCCGGGCAGTAGGCAGCCTGAAAACGGTGCAAACCCACTTTGGGAGAGGTCATCATGCAATTCAAACCAACATTTTTGGCTACGGTTTTATGTGCAACTTTGGGCTTGGCGGCTTGCGGCGGCGGCAACGACAGCGGCAACAGCGCGCCTGCGGGCAATGCCTCGGGCGCACAAGCGCAGCAAAGCAGCGGCGCGGCAGCCGTGGGCGAGGGGGCAAAAGTCGGCGTTACCATTTATAAATACGATGATAACTTTATGTCGTTGATGCGCAAGGCTTTGGAAAACGAAGCGGCAACGCAAAAAACCGCCGAGCTGCTGCTTAACGATTCGCAAAACAGCCAATCTACGCAAAACGACCAAGTGGATGTATTGCTGTCCAAAGGCGTGAAAGTGTTGGCGATTAACTTGGTTGACCCCGCCGCCGCGCCTACGATTATCAGCAAAGCCAAAGCGGCAGATGTGCCGGTGATTTTCTTTAACAAAGACCCCGGTGAAGCCGCGCTGAAAACCTACGACAAAGCCTATTTTATCGGCACGAACCCGCAAGAATCGGGCGAAATCCAAGGCAAACTGGTGGGCGATTCTTGGAAAGCGCACCCTGAATGGGATTTGAACAAAGACGGCGTGATTGATTATGTGTTGCTTAAAGGCGAGCCCGGCCATCCCGATGCGGAAGCGCGCACCAAATATGTGATAGAAAAACTGAAAGCCGACGGCTACAAAGTGAAACAGTTGCAATTGGACACCGGCATGTGGGATGCCGCCAAAGCCAAAGACATTATGCAGGCATGGCTGGCTGGGCCTAGCGGCAAGCAAATTGAAGTGGTGTTGTCTAACAACGATGCCATGGCGATGGGCGCGGTGGAAGCGATGAAAGCGCAAGGCAAAGTGTTGCCCACCTTCGGCGTGGACGCGCTGCCCGAGGCGTTGCAAATGATTAAAGCCGACACGCTGGCGGGCACGGTGTTGAACGACGGCGACACGCAAGCCAAAGCGATTTACGCGCTGGCGGTGGATTTGGCAAACGGCAAAGACCCGAAACAAAACCCTGCCTTGAAGCTGGAAAACAGCATCATCCGCGTGCCTTATGTGGGCGTGGACAAAACCAATTTGGATAAATTCGTGAAATAAACGCTTACTGCGTATCAAATAGGCAGCCTGAAAACGGGGAGACGGATGCAATGTCTTTGCAAACCGTTTTCAGGCTGCCTTAAATAACGGCAACAATCAGGCAGCCTGAAACGCCCGACCCGACCGCACACCAATCAACGAGACCGAAAACATGACCGCTTCGCCTCAACCCCAAACGCAGCCTGAAAACGAAATCCTGCTCACCATGACCGATGTGCACAAAGCCTTTCCTGGCGTGAAAGCGCTCGATGGCGTGAACCTCACCGTAAAAGCCCATTCGGTGCACGCGCTGATGGGCGAAAACGGCGCAGGCAAATCCACGCTGCTCAAATGCCTGTTCGGCATTTACGCCAAAGATTCGGGCAGCATTCAATTCTTGGGCAAAGAAGTCAATTTCAGCAGCGCAAAAGAAGCCTTGGAAAACGGCATTTCCATGGTGCATCAAGAGCTGAATTTGGTGAAACAGCTCACCGTGATGGACAATTTATGGCTGGGGCGATACCCCACCAAAGGCTTGTTTGTGGACACCGCCAAAATGTTTGCTGACACGCAAGCCATCTTCAACGAGCTAGACATCCACATCAACCCGCGCGAAAAAGTGGCGAAACTATCCGTTTCCGAAATGCAGATGATAGAAATCGCCAAGGCTTTTTCGTATAACGCCAAAATCGTCATCATGGACGAGCCGACTTCATCGCTGTCGGAAAAAGAAGTCGCCCATCTGTTTAAAATCATTGAAAAACTGAAACAACGCGGCTGCGGCATCATTTATATCTCGCACAAAATGGAAGAGATTTTCAAAATTTGCGATGAAATTACCATTTTGCGCGATGGCAAATGGATAGACACACTCGCCGTGGCGCAAACCAATATGGACGAGCTGGTCGCTAAAATGGTGGGGCGCAGCTTAACGCAACGTTTCCCCGAAAAAACCAACACGCCCGGCGAAGTGGTTTTGCAAGTGAGCCATTTAACCGCGAAAAACCAACCATCCATCCAAGATGTGAGCTTTGAGCTGCGCCAAGGCGAAGTGTTGGGCATCGGCGGCTTGGTGGGCGCAAAACGCACCGATATTGTGGAAACGCTGTTTGGCATCCGCGAAAAACAAGGTGGCGAAGTGCGCGTGCATGGCAAGCTGGTGGACAACCATTCGCCTGTGGACGCGATTAAAAATGGCTTTGCGCTGGTAACGGAAGAGCGCCGCAGCACGGGCATTTTTGGTGGCTTGGATATTAGCTTTAACTCGTTGATTTCCAACATTCGCGGCTACGAAAAATCGGGCTTTTTGAACAACAAAAAAATGAAAGAAGACACGCAATGGGTGATTGATTCCATGCGCGTGAAAACCCCTGCTCACAAAACGCGCATCGGCTCGCTATCGGGTGGCAACCAGCAAAAAGTGATTTTGGGACGCTGGCTGCTCACCAGCCCCGAAATCTTGATGCTAGACGAGCCCACACGCGGCATTGACATCGGCGCAAAATTTGAAATTTATCAATTGATTAACGACTTGGCGGCGCGTGGCAAAGCGGTGATTATGATTTCATCCGAAATGCCCGAATTGCTCGGCACAACCGACCGCATTTTGGTGATGAGCGCAGGGCGCGTGGCGGGCATTGTGGAAACCGCCAAGACCAGCCAAGAAGAGATTTTGCAGCTATCGGCGAAGTATCTGTAAACCGTTTTCAGGTTGCCTTAATCAGGCGATGGTAGAGCCGATAGGCAGCCTGAAAAAGCCAAATGAGCAGTTGCCCGCATCGCTGTTTAGATAGTCGTTCAACCCAATTAAAACTTCATCATTCAAGGAAGCCTGAAACCCCGCGATACCGCGCAAGGCAGCCTGAAAAACCATCCCCAAAGGAAACCCAATATGAGTACCGCTTCCAACCAAGCCTTTGAGCTATTTAAAAACTATGCACTCTATTTTGTGCTGCTGATTTTGCTGGCTGTGATTGTCTCCAAAGACACCAGCTTTTTAAGCCTCACCAATTTCAGCAATATTCTCACCCAATCCTCCGTGCGCGTGATTATTGCGCTGGGCGTGGCGGGGCTGATTGTTACGCAGGGCACGGATTTATCCGTGGGGCGGCAAGTGGGGCTGGCGGCGGTGGTTTCTGCCACGCTGCTGCAAGCAACGGATAATGTGAACAAAGTGTTCCCTAATTTGGGCGAAGTGCCGATTCCGCTGGTTATCCTGCTGGCGTGCGCCATTGGCGCGGTGATTGGGCTGGTGAACGGCGTGATTGTAACCGTGTTGAATGTAACGCCGTTTATCGCCACGCTCGGCACGATGCTGATTATCTACGGCATCAACTCGCTGTATTACGACCACGTTGGCTCGGCGCCAATTGCGGGCTTCACCGAAAGCTATTCGCAGTTCACGCAAGGTTTTTTCCGTATTGGCGGTTTCAGGCTGTCGTATATCACCGTGTATGCGCTGGTGGCGATTGTGTTGATGTGGATTATTTGGAACAAAACCCGCTTTGGTAAAAATTTATTCGCCATCGGCGGCAACCCCGAAGCGGCGCGGGTGTCGGGCGTGAACGTAACGCTCAATTTGCTCGGCGTGTACACGCTGTCGGGCGTGTTCTACGCCTTCGGCGGCTTGCTGGAAGCGGGGCGCATCGGCTCGGCAACCAACAACTTGGGCTTTATGTATGAAATGGACGCGATTGCCGCGTGCGTCATCGGCGGCGTGTCGTTTAGCGGCGGCGTGGGCACGGTGATTGGCGTGGTGATGGGCGTGGTGATTTTCACGCTGATTAACTACGGTTTGAGCTACATCGGCGTGAGCCCCTATTGGCAATACATCATAAAAGGCGCGATTATCGTGATGGCGGTGGCGATTGATTCGCTGAAACACGCCAAGAAAAAATAGGCAGCCTGAAAACGCAAAAACAGCACGCGCAAAACGTGCTGTTTTTTGTTTGCCACATGGCGGGCAGTGTGCAGAACGGCTAAACGCCGTTTCAGGCTGCCGATTGTCGTTTACCGTTTCAGCATCATAATCACATTAAACAAACTGGCGCACAGCAGAAAAATAATAGAAATTTTCAGCAGATTACCGCGCAAAATGCTGGTGTGTTTCAGGTTTTCGCGCTTGTGGTTCAGATTGCTAATCAGCGATTCTTGCTGCCCATTGGCGCGGGGTTTGGGTTTAGTTGCCATCGTTTTGTCCTTTGAAAAGAAAGGATTATAACACAACCGCGTTTTCAGGCTGCCTTTGTATCTTTAAACACACAGAAACGCGCCAAGGCTGCCCGAAAATAGGGGCATCTGAAAAGATATGTTAAAATGCTGCGCGTTCAATTCATTAGAAACAGAAGGAAGACATTATGGCAGCAAACGATTCTGGCAAAACCATTGCCGTTCTCGCCCTTGTGGGCATTTTGGGCGCGGGTGCGTTTATGGGCAATTCGTGGCTCAACGCGCAACACGCTGATTACAACATCTTGCTCAATGATTTTGGCGCGTTCCGCAGCGCGTTGTCGGGCGATGCCGAAGCGCAATACACCGTGGGCAAGTTTTATGCCGATGCGGGCGAGTGGCAAAACGCCATTTTTTGGCTGAATAAATCCGCCGACCAAGGCAACGCCCAAGCCCTAAGCGAAACCGCGATGGCGTATTTAGACGGCAGAGATGGCGTGCCCAAAGATGTGAACCACGCCTGTCGCAACTTAGAAAAAGTGTACGACTTGCATAAAGATGCCGCCAACGCCGCCAACGCAGGCTTCTGCTACGACGAAAGCATGCAAGCCTTTGCCCAAGCCTTGCCGTTTTACAAAATCGCCGCGCAAGGGGGCAACAATACCGTGCGCTACAAACTCGGTCGCTTATATGATTTAGGGCAGGGTACGGAACAAAACTACAACACCGCCGCGTATTGGTATCGTCAAGCCGCCAAGGGCAACAACGCGCCCGCGCTGTATTCGCTCGCGCTGATGTATATGCAGGGACACGGCGTGCCCAAAAGTCCGTTTGCGGCTTATGTGTTAGCCAAATCTGCGCAAGCCAAGCAAAGCGGCAACGATGCCAACGAGCTTGCCCGCCGCAATTTTGATGGCAAACTTTCCGAAATTGAAACCGCCTATCTGCCCAACGCGCCCAAAGCCAAAGCCGAAGTGGAGCAATATGTGAAATCGCACAGCGGCGCGGAAACGCTGGAACTGATTGACAGCCGCGTGCCTTATACCGAAGTTGCGCCTGAATAATTTGGTGAGGCAGCCTGAAAACCGTTTTTCCACTTTCAGGCTGCCTTTGGGCAAATAGGGAAACAAAAAAGGCAGCCTGAAAAGCCCGCAGCGGTGGTTTTCAGGCTGCCGCTTCGTTTACAATCAGACCGTTTGCCAACCATTTTGCAGGAGAAGACTGTGAAAACCCCCGCCCCTAAACCCGCCGTAAGCCCCGCCAAAGCAGGAAAAGCCTTGTTGCTCGGCACCATTGCGCTGATTGTCGTGCTGCTGCTGATTTTCATCCGCCCCTTCGCCCGCATTGACACAGGGCAGGTGGGCGTGGTGCGCACCTTCAACGGCAAAATCAACGACGAGCCCGCCAATGTGGGCTGGCACACCACCTTCACCAGCCGCATCGACAAATACACCGTCAAAGAAATCCCCGTGCAGCTGCAAGATTTGCGCCCCACCACCAAAGAAAACATCTCCCTGCGCGATTTGGATTTTGAAATCCAATATTCCGTCAATCCGATGAAAGTGCCGATGATTGCCGCCAAATATTCCAATATGAACGGCTACGAGCAAAACAGCAAAATCTACATCCCCGCCTATATGCTGGTGGAAAAACAGGCAAAATCCGTTTCCGCCGACGCAGTTTCCCGCTTTGAAGCGCTCGCCATCAATTCCAAACGCAACGAATTGGAAAACATCATCCGCACCAACCTGCAAAAAGACTTGGATGCCAACGACCCAGACACCTTTATCGTGAGCCGCGTAACCATTTCCAACCTGCTGCCCGATGAGAAAATCCAAGAATCCATCCGCATGATTGCCGATTCGGAAAACCGCAAGCAGGTTGCCATCAACAAGCTGGAAATCGCCAAAACCGAAGCCGAAGAAAACCGCGTGCGCTCGCAGTCGCTGGACGACAAAATCCTCGCCGAAAAAACGCTGGAAGCGCTGATTAGAATGGGCGAAAAAGGCAACGTAGTCGTGGTGCCGCTGGATTTCAAAGGCACGATTATGACCGGCACCGGCGGTGCTCATGCGCCAAACAGCCCCGCGCGTTCGCAATAGGCGGGGCGGCGTTTCAGGCTGCCTTGCAGACGGCATCAGAGGCAGCCTGAAAACGTTGCCAAACCTGCAAACGATGGCGCGTCGTCGGCTCGCCGACAGCATGCCAAGCGGCAACACCTTATTGAATACGCCAGCCGTTGCCGCGCCATTTCGGTTTTCAGGCTGCCTTGGGGCTGCAAAGGTTTCAGCCTGAACGCCCTGCAAATCACCCAAAGGCAGCCTGAAACCCGCCGCCAAACCCTTTTCAGGCTGCCTATCCGCCCGCCCCAAGGCAGCCTGAAACCCAAAAAACAAGGAATCCTCCCCCATGGCCAAAGCCCCAAAAACCCTCTACCGCTGCACCGAATGCGGCGGCACCGTGCCCAAATGGCAGGGCAAATGCCCGCATTGCGGCGAATGGAACACCCTGCAAGAAGACATCGCCGCGCCCGAGTCAAAAAACGCCCGTTTCCAATCTTGGGCGGCGGACAGCGCGCAGGTGGTGGATTTGTCGCGCGTGAGCGCGGTGGAAGTGCCGCGCCAGCCCACCGGCATGGGCGAGCTGGACCGCGTGCTCGGCGGCGGGCTGGTGGACGGCGCGGTAATCCTGCTGGGCGGCGACCCCGGCATCGGCAAGTCCACCCTGCTGCTGCAAACCGTTGCCAAAATGGCGCAGAGCCGCAAGGTGCTGTATGTGTCGGGCGAGGAATCGGCGCAGCAGGTCGCCCTGCGCGCGCAGCGGCTGGGGCTGCACAGCGAGGGCATCAACCTGCTGGCGGAAATCCGCTTGGAGGCGGTTCAGGCTGCCTTAAAGCAGCACCAGCCCGCGCTGGTGGTCATCGATTCCATCCAAACCATGTATTCCGACCAAATCACGTCCGCGCCCGGCAGCGTGTCGCAGGTGCGCGAGTGCGCCGCGCAGTTCACCCGCATCGCCAAGCAGATGGGCATCGCCATGATTTTCGTCGGCCACGTTACCAAAGACGGCGCCATCGCCGGCCCGCGCGTGCTGGAACACATGGTGGACACCGTGCTCTATTTTGAGGGCGACCAGCATTCCAACTACCGCATGATACGCGCCATCAAAAACCGCTTCGGCGCGGCGAACGAGCTGGGCGTGTTCGCCATGACCGAGCAGGGCCTGAAAGGCGTGTCCAACCCCTCCGCCATCTTTCTGGCGAGCTACCGCGACGACGTGGCCGGCTCCTGCGTGCTGGTAACGCAGGAAGGCAGCCGCCCGCTCTTGGTGGAAATACAAGCGCTGGTGGACGATGCGCACGGCTTCACGCCCAAGCGTTTGAGCGTCGGCTTGGAGCAAAACCGCCTTGCCATGCTGCTGGCCGTGCTCAACCGCCACGCGGGCATCGCCTGCTTCGACCAAGACGTGTTCCTCAACGCCGTCGGCGGCGTGAAAATCGGCGAGCCGGCTTCGGATTTGGCGGTGATTTTGGCGATGGTGTCCAGCTTTCGTAACAAGCCGCTGCCCGAGAAAATGGTGGTGTTCGGCGAGATTGGTTTGAGCGGCGAAGTGCGTCCCGTCTCGCGCGGGCAGGAACGGCTCAAAGAAGCGGAAAAACTTGGCTTCAAACGCGCCATCGTGCCCAAAGCCAACCTGCCGCGCAATGCCAAAGAGTTTCCCAAGCTGCAAATCTACGGCGTGGAGCGGCTGGATGAAGCGGTGCAGCTGTGTCGGGATTTGGCGGAATAAACGTTTAAAAGGCAGCCTGAAAAGGGGGGATTTTCCTGTTTCAGGCTGCCTTTTAGCCGTAGGTCGGGCATTGATGTCCGACAACCCCGCTCGCAATGTCGGGCATCAATGCCCGACCTACTGCTATCCCTGTGGTACATTAGGTAGTGAAGAATTACGAATGTCACTAAATGGATTAATATGACGTTATCAGGTGAGCGCAGCTCGTCTTGCCCACCCCAACAAAAAGCAGCAAGCGTAGCCTGCATGGGGTAGCGAGCTAGCTTACATGCCGTAGTATCGGCGAAATCCTTTAACAACTTCAAGGCGGATGCCTTGAAAAACAATCTTTCGGGAGATGCAATGCACGAATTTATCTACAAACAGGCCAAAGAAAACGCCCTGTCCTCCAGCATGGGCTGCTTTATGAAGGGCACCTTGGTGGAAACGGAAGAAGGTTGGACGCCGATAGACGAACTGAAGGTAGGCGATTGGGTGATGTCGCGGCCGGAAAACGGCATCGGCGAGGCCGTGCCCAAACGGGTGGTGAACACCTTCCGCTACGAAGACAAGGAAGTGGTAACGTTGAATTTTTCTTGTTTTCCTAACCGAAATGGGAGGGGGCAACCCTGGTCGCTACTCCGAACCACCCGTTCTGCGTGTACGGCGAGGTTACCAACCTGATTCTTGAGCATCCCAAATTCGGTAAGCTCGGTGCCTATTGGAAGGGCTGCGATTACGACGACGGCGAAGACGTGTTTGCCGGGGATGAAGGCAGGGCGAGATACGAAGCCCTGTGGGCATTTAAGCACACGCCCTACGAAATGCGGCTGTACGAACAGCCGGTGTGGAAGCGCGCCGACCAGCTTGAGCGCGGCGATGTAGTTCTGGGTCTTGAAAACGATTATTGCGTGGTGGAGGATTACCGCCCGCTGTATGCCTACCGCGATACCGACCAGGCTTGGATACAGCAGACCAATCTGGCTTACGGCTGGGAGCAGTCGGATCAGGGAGAAAATTATGATATGGTACTGAATGAAGAATCGCGGCATAGTCCGACATGGGATTTGATGGATATGCCGAACGACGAGAACCTGCTGTATGTGGATGAGGACGGACAACGGCATTACCGCCGCTACCGCACCACGGTCTACAACATTGAGGTCGAGGATTACCACACCTATTGCGTTGGTTATCAATGTATCCTGGTGCATAACTAGAATTTATGTCGCCCTGCGACGCACGCAGTTTCCGAACTCAAAAGCAAGCGTAGGTTGGGTTGCAAAACCCGACAAAATGCAGCCTGAAAACCCCATCCCGTTTCAGGCTGCCGCCTCCTTTTTTTACCACACGGAGTTCCCATCATGAAACGCACGCTTATCAGCCTGAACATCGCCGCCGCCCTGTTACTCACCGCCTGCGGCACGCATCCGCCCGCCGCGCACAAAACCGCCGCGCGCCCCGCCATTTCATACGAAACCCCCGCCGACAAATTCATCATGTTTGAACGCAGCAATGCCGCCGCGGTGAAAGAATACGCAGGCGCGCCCGCCTATGCCGCGCTGGAAAAAACCGCCCGCATCGCGCCCGCCCCGAGCCTGCCGCAAAACACCGAAAAATACGGCAAGATTGAACCCAACCCCGTGCAAGCCGTTGCCCGAAACCCCGTGTCCACATTCAGCATCGATGTAGACACCGGCAGCTATGCCAATGTGCGCCGCTTTTTAAACGACAACCGCCTGCCGCCCGCCCATGCCGTGCGGATTGAAGAGCTGATTAACTATTTTGACTACGGCTACGCCCCGCCCAGCGACGGCAAACCCTTTGCCGTGTACACCGAAACCATCGATTCGCCGTGGCAAGCCGATGCCAAGCTCATCAAAATCGCCATCAAAGCCAAAGAAATCCGCAGCAGCGCATTGCCGCCCGCCAACCTGGTGTTTCTGGTGGACGTTTCAGGCAGCATGCAGGCGCAAGACAAGCTGCCGCTGGTGAAAAAAACGCTGCGCATTCTGACCAAGCGCCTGCGCGACGAAGACAAAGTTACCCTGATTACCTATGCCAGCAACGAAAAACTGGTGCTGCCGCCCACATCGGGCAAAGACAAAGACACCATCCTGCAAGCCATCAACCAACTGGAAGCAGGCGGCTCAACCGCGGGCGAACAAGCCCTGCAAATGGCATACGTCCAAGCGCAAAAAGCCTACATTAAAAACGGCATCAACCGCATCCTGCTGGCAACCGACGGCGATTTCAACGTTGGCATCACCGATTTCAATACTCTGAAAGACACCGTTGCCGAAAAACGCAAGGCAGGCATCTCGCTCACCACGCTGGGCTTTGGCACGGGCAATTACAACGAGCAGCTGATGGAACAGCTTGCCGATGCGGGCAACGGCAATTACAGCTACATCGACAACGAAACCGAAGCCAAAAAAGTGTTGCAGCGCCAGCTCTCGTCCACCCTGGCCACCGTTGCCCAAGACGTGAAAATCCAAGTGGAATTCAACCCCGCCACCGTGAAAGAATACCGCTTGGTGGGCTATGAAAACCGCATGCTCAAACAAGAAGACTTCAACAACGACAAAGTGGACGCGGGCGACATCGGCGCAGGGCACAGCGTAACCGCCCTTTACGAAATCATCCCCGCCGGCAAACAAGGCTGGCTCGACGAATCGCGTTACCAAGCCGCCCCGCCCCGTTCGGGCAGCCTGAAAGAATACGCATTCGTGAAACTGCGCTATAAAAACCCCAACGGCAAACACAGCATCCTGCTGCAACAGCCCGTCGCCGCGCAAAGCCAGCCCCTCGCCCAAGCCTCTTCCGCCACGCGCCTTGCCGTTGCCGCGGCCGCCTACGGGCAACAGCTGCACGGCGGCCAATACAACGGCAAAATGGGCTGGCAAGACATCATCGCCCTTGCCCGAACCGTTAAAAAAGACGAATACGGCACGGTGAACGAATTTGTCGATTTGCTCAACGAAGCCGCCGATTTGAGCGCGAAAGAACCCGCGGGCAAAGCGAAATAACATTTGCGCCCAGCCAAAGAAAGGCAGCCTGAAACCTGCTTTGCCCGTTTTCAGGCTGCCTTTGGATTGAATTTCAGGCTGCCTTGGGTTCAGGAAACCTGCTATGGAAGCCATCAAAACGGCAATACCAAGAAGCCGCCGCTCCAATCAGCATAATCACGCCGCCATCGCCCGCCTGTATGACCTGAAAGCCGCATAGGGCAGGGCAGCCTGAAACCCAATCCATCCGACAGAAAACCGTTTGGCGCGACCGCAAACGGTTTTTGTTTTTCAGGCTGCCGCTTGTTGGAAACCTTTGCAAAGCCTGCAAACGATGGCGCGTCGGCGGCTGATTTCGATTTCAGGCTGCCGTTGGGGTTTGGCAAAGGTTGCAACCTAAGCAGGTCGGGCATCCTGCCCGGTCTGCCGGTAAACGACAGCTTGTTTTTACGATATAAAAAGGCAGCCTGAAAACGGAGAAATCCATTTTCAGGCTGCCTTGTTTATTGGCTGACGGTTGCGGTTAGAACTTCAAGCCCACGCCGAAGTTGGCTTGCCAGTCGCTGCGCGATTTGCGGATGCTGTCGGCAAGACCGGCGCGAAGCACCAAGCCGCCCACCGATTCGTATTCCGCGCCCACGCCCGCGCGCACGGTGGATTTGTTTTTCGCGGTGCGAATCGCAAAGCCGTTTTGTGCGCCGTTAAAGCGTGCGGTCAAGTCTTTCTGACCGGAGGTGTGGATGTAGTCCAGCGACACTTTGGCAGACAATTTGCCCGCCGGCAGCTGGTGGGTGAAGCGCAAATCTTGGCCGATGCCCGCATCAACGGTGTTGAAGCTGCGGCCGGACACTTGCAAGCCGCCCACGCCGTTTTCAGACACGCTGTCGGTGCGCACGCGGTTGTATGCCAGCATCACTTTGGGTTCGTAGCTAATCGCGTCGTTCAAGCGGAAGGCGTATTTTCCTTCGGCAAACACGCTGGCAACCGAGGGTTTGATACGCGCATCGTATGAGCCGCTGTCATAGCCGTTGCTGATGTTGCGGCTGCCTTTCAGGCTGCTTCTGCCATAAGCCGCGCCGCCTGTGAGCGTGAAATCGCCAAAGCCTTTCACTGCGAACACGCTGCCGAACACCGCGTTGCCTTTGAGCTTGCTGTTGAGCTCGCCGTCCAATTTTTCACGGCCGCCGCTCACGGCTGCGCCAACGGTGAAGCTGTCGGTAACGCCGTAGCTTACGCCTGCGCCCAAGGTGGTATCATGCGCGTGGTCGGCAATGCCGTTTAACGCGTTGTTTTGCGTGGCGCGACCGGACACGCTGGTATACACCGTGCCGCGCGGCAGCAGGCGCGCGTTGTTGTCCAATACTTCGCTGCGCGTGTCTTGGTGGTTTGCCAAGGCGGCGGCAGGCACCGCGCCGTAGATGTTTTTGTCCACGGCTTGCACCAAGTAATCGCGGATTGCCAAGGCTTGCGTTTGCGCCGTGCCTTGCGCCACGGTGTTGGCAAACGGGTCTTTGCCTTTTAACGCCGCGTTGTCCGCGCTGTTGAACGCATCTCTGTACGCGCTGATGTCTGCCAGCGCGTTCACGCGGTCAAACGCAGTTTGTGATGGCTGCGGAACGGGTGTGGGCGTTGGAGTGGGGGTTGGCGTTGGGGTAGGCACAACGGGAACAGGTGTCGGCGTTGGTGTCGCAGGTTTGCGAATCAAACGCTCAATCACAGGGTTGGGGTTACGCACATCGCTGCTCACCACATTGGGGCTGGTGGTGGCGGGCGCGTTGGGGTCTTCCGACAAACCGTCGTCCACATCGCGGCCAAAGCTCAATTTGCTTGGCGTGTCGTTGCGGCCCGACGAAGCCACTTGCACTTTGCCTTGCACATCCAGCGTGAGCGTGCCGCCGTTGGCGTTGTACAGCGCGTGTTGCGTTTCGCCGTCTGCTTGGTAGGTCAGCTGCGCATTGTTTGCCACCGCCAGTTTGTTGGTGTCGCGCATGTTCACGTCAGACGCAATCAGCGCATTGCGGTTCACGTTCACATTGGTCGCGCCCAGCACATCGTAATTCACCACAATCGCTCCCGCAGGGGTTTCCCGTTTGCCGCGGTTAGAGCGGCCTGCGTTGTTGACGCGACCCAAGTTAAACGTGTTTTCGCCCGCGCCCAAATCAACGGTGCGGCCGTTCATGCGAACGTGTTCGTCGGCAATTGTCAGGCTGTCGTCGCCGTCTCCAAAGTTCATGTTGCCGTTGATAACGCTGCTGCCTGAAATATCCAGCACGTTTTTGCCCGCATCGCCGCGTATCGCCAAGGGGTTGATGTTGCGGTTAACGAGGAAGCCGTTGGCGTTGAACGTGGTGTCGTTGGCGTTCACGGCCGCGCCGTCCGCCAGATACAGCGCATGGGCATAGCCGTTCACAATGCTGTTGTCCAGTTTGATGTTTTGGTTGGCAACCAACGCGCCTTTATCCACGCCCGCGCCGTTGACGATTTTGCCTGCCAAATCGCCCGTTGCGGTGTAGCTGCTGTCTTTGCCTGAGGCATCCACTGCGCCGTTGATAATGTCAAACTCTTTGGTATGGCCGTCGGCGGGAATGGACACTTTGCCGCCCGCGCCCACTTCAACGCGCTCAATCAGCTCTTCTTTGCCGTTGCGGACGGGGACAAGTTTTTTGCGTTTGCCGCTGACCAGCCATGGGTCTGCCACTTCAATTTCCTGATAGTCGTAACCGCGGTTCAGGTAAACCTTGGTGCCCAAGTTTTCCAGCGGGTCTTTTTGGTTGTATTGCGTAACCAGCGACGAATCGAAGTAGCCATAAGTCGGCGTTTGGCTGTTGCCGCCTTCGGAGCGGTACACGCCTGCAATCAGGGTGCCCGCCATCAAGCCGTAGTTTTTCAGCTTGTCGGTGCCGTAAGTGTGCACCGGCAACGGGTTGCGGTAGCTATACGCATCGTTTTTGCCGCCCGGGGTCAGAATCGCGGCGTGGCTGCCTAAAATCACCCCTGTGTTGGTGATGCTGTGTGACAGTTTGGTATCGGTGAAGATGCCTGTGCCCGCGCCGACCACGTTGTAGCCGTTGCTGTATCCGCTGTCGTTTTCATAGCCGTGGTAAATCTTGGCGTAACCGCTCACCACGCCTTGGTTGTAAACCGTGCCGAGCTGTTGTGGCAATTCGTCCGGTTTTCTGGCTTCCAAATCTAAAATATGACCGTTGGAGCTGAACACGGAAATGCCGCTGCCGCGCACATCCAAGCCTGCGCGGTGGTTATTGCTGTTCAAAATGCCGCCGTAGCCGCTGTTTTGCGCGTTATCGGGTTTGGCGGGGGTGGTGTTGCCTTTGTCGGTTAATTGAACGTTGTCTTTGTCGGTCAACAGCGGCACCACGGGCATATCGGGGATTGCCGTGCCGCGTTTGGCGGCGTTGTATAACACGCCGGGTTGCGCTTCCAGATTGCCGGTAATCATGCCCATGTTGTTCACGCCATACAGGCGCAGCTGGGTGGCAAGCGGTTTTTGACCGTAGCTCGACCAGCTAACGGGGCCGGATACTTTGCGGTTGTTGTGCAGCGACACGCCGTTGCCCGTGGCGGCGATATTGATGCTGCGGTCGCCCGCGCCGTCGCCCGCGCGAATGTGGGCTTCGCCCGAAATGCGTCCTGTGTTGTTCAAGCCGGTGATGGTGTTGCCGTTGGCTTCGCCCAAAGAGGCGTAGATTTTGGGGATTTGCGCGTTTTCGGCATACGCCAACACCGAAATGCCGTTGCCGCTGGATAGGGCTTCGGCGGTGCCTTGGATGAACACGGAATTGTTGCTGGACGTGTTGCCGGAAACCTGTTTCAGGCTGCCTGAAATGCGTCCGCTGTTTTCTACCGCGCCCAAGGTAACGGTGGTGCTGTGTTTGGCGTTGCGGCCCGAGTCTGCCATCAGCGACACGCCGTTGCCCACGGCTTTGGTTTTGGTGTAGGTGTGCGTTACGTTCGCGCCGCCGCGCACTTCCGCTTCGCCGCTGATGTCGCCGCTGTTTTTCAGGCTACCCATATACAGCGTGTTTTCTTTCTCTTGCGAGAAGGTGTAGCGGTCGGGTGTGTCCACATAAGTCGCCAGCGACACGCCGTTGCCCGAGGCAACGGGCGTTACACCGTAGAACATGGGCACGAATTTATTCGGCTGGCGGTTTTTAATGCCTTGGAATGCCTGCGCGTTCAGGCTGCCTGAAAGCGTGCCGGTGTTTTCCACTTTGGCGATGCGCACATTCAGGTCTTTGCCATACATATCGGTTTGGCTGGTGTCTTTGGGCGGACGGGGCGTGCTGCCGTCGTCAATCAGCAAATCGTCCAAATCGTCGTCGTCCAGCTCGTCGTCGTTGTTATTGTTGATGGCTGCGCTGCCGGATGATTTGCTGCCCGACGCGCCGCTTGCGCCGCCGATGCTGTCTTTGCCGAAATCGGTGATGGCGGCCAGCGAAATGCCGTTGGCGGTGGCAAAACTTTGCACTTTGCCGTGCACGCCGCCCAAGCCGCCTTACAGCTTGGCTTCACCCTCGGCAATGCCGTTGTTCACAATGCCGTCGGTGAGCGAATATTCCACGCTGTTGGGGTTGGTGTGCGGTGTCCAGCCCAAAGCGTCAATCGCGTTTGCCATGCCGTTGGCATCAATGGTTGAGCCTTTTTCGCTTTTGCTGGTGGTGCGGGTGGCTTCCACGTTCACTTTGCCGTGGATAAAGCCGTTGTTCAGCGCGCCGGTTTGCGCGATTTTGCTGTCGTTATCTTTCGGGTTGCCATACCAGATAATCCGCACGGGATTGCCAGCGCGGTTGAAATCGGTTTCGGATGAGCCGACAGCGGGTTTTTTGTTGATGGAGCCGTCGCGCTTTTTCGCGGCGGTGATGTCAGTGATTTTTTCCACGCGCTCGCCCGCATCAACGGTGGCGATGGCGCTGGAACCTTGCTAGTAAGGCGCGGCGTGGGCAGACATAGCAAAAAGTGCCGCAGCAGTGTGCAGCACCAATGCCTTCTAGCTGAATTTTTGGTGTTACTCATATATTTCCTTATTAAATAAAAGGTTATTGGCGTTAATAAAAACGGCGCGCATTATAAATTATCATTTCTTTACAACAAATGAAAATTACTCGCACAATCGTTAAGTTGTTAAATAGAAATTGTTTTTATTTGTTTTTGGTGTGGAATTGGCGCAACAAAAAGCCCTGCGCGTCGGCAGGGCTGATGGGGTAAGTGTTTATTTTGGCTGGATAAACGCTGCGAATTCGTCTGTGTAGGCCGTGTGCAGCGCGCCGTCCCGCCGCTCAATGATGCAAACGGCCAAATGCTCTTGCCGCGCCCAATGTGGTCAGGCCCGTTGCCAAGCCGTCTGCCTCCATGCTGGTGCGGGCAATTACCGACAGCGAGGCGATGCTGTTGTGCACGGGTTGCAGCGTGCGCGGGTTGATTAAATGCGTGTGCGTGTCGCCGTTTTCGTCTTGGCGGAAATTGCGGTAGCCGCCCGATGTTGCCAAGCCGTGATGCGGCAGGGCGATGATTAGATGCGGATGGTGCGGCGGCTCGGGGTGTTCGATGGCGATGCGCCACGGCTCGCCCGCGGGGCTTTTTCCTGCGCTGCGGATTTCGCCGCCGATTTCCACCAAATAATCGGGGATGCCTGCGTCTTCCAACACTTGCGCCACAGCATCCACGCCAAAGCCTTTGGCGATGGACGATAAATCCAGATACAAATCGGGGTGTTTTTTGCGCAGCAGCGTTGCATCGCCTTGCTGTTGCAGTTCAAATTTATCCATGCCCACGGCGGCGGCGCGGCGCGCGGTTTCTTCTGCGTCGGGTAATGCGCCGCGCGGCTCAGGCCCGAAGCCCCATGCGTTCACCAGAGCGCCTAGGGTAACGTCCAGCCCGCCTTGCGTGATGCGGTTGATGCGTAGGGCAGCCTGAAAAACATGGGCGAAGTCGCGCGGCAGGGGGGTATGGCTTTCTGTGTCGCGCAGTTGGTTGATGCGGCTGATGTGGGAGCTGGGGATGTAGGTGGACATTTCGTCGTTGACTTGCTGCAAGCGGTCATCGATGGCGGCTTTGAGCGTTTCGGGTGCGGGCTGGGGCGTGCCGTCTGCCCAGTTGATGTATTTGACGGCGTAGTCCGAACCCATGGTGTGCCCGCTGAGGGTGATTTGCACGGGGTCTTTGCCGATGGTGAGTGTGGTCATGATAGTTGAGAATGGTTATTGAAAACGGGCGGATTGTAAATGAATTGGGTGATAAAGGCAGCCTGAAAATGGGGGGAGGGGTTTCAGGCTGCCTCAGTTACGCTTTAATCACAAAATCATCATACGGCAGCGCTTCATACGTTGCCAAATCGCCCACATCACACGCTTCGCCGTGAAACAAATCCGCCCAAATCTGCTGATAAATTTCCCGCGCTGTGATGCCGCGTGGCAAGGCGAAGGTGCAATTGGTTTGCGGGAAGCAATTTTGCAATGTTGCTTCCGACCACATCGCCACGCCGTAGCGCAAACTTTCTTTCACGCGAAATTGCTCGCCGGGCGAAAGCTCATCAAAGCGCGGTTTTAAATAGCTATTGACCAGTTGCCGCACGCTGGCGCGATTAGTCAGATTGAGCCCTTCAAATTGCGCCAAATCGGGGTGCATGGCTTCCATAAGCCAGCTTAAAAATTGTTCTAGGTAATGCGTGCTGATTTTTTTTCTTTTTCATACGAGATTCCTTTTTCAGGCTGCCTCATTTGTTTTATTTTCGCATTAAAGGCAGCCTGAAAACGTCTTTTCATGCTGTTTTCACTTCGCAAGTTGTCTCAACCCTGTGTGCAGTGGCTAGAAAAAGCGGCTAAATAAAGCCTCATACGCCATCCCCCTTGACTTTACCACGGGGTAAACCGTTATATTGCGCACTTTCCAACTCATCCGCGAAAGGATAAATCATGGCAACCACCACCCTAAACATTCAAGGCATGACGTGCAACGGCTGTGTGAACAGCGTAACCCGCGTGTTAACGGGCATTGCGGGTGTGAGCCGCGCTGATGTGGATTTGGCGGGCGCAAAAGCCGTTGTGGAATACGATGCCGCGCAAACCAACCCCGCCGCGTTGGCGGTGGCGGTGGACGATGCGGGGTTTGACGCGCAAGTGGCGTAATCCTATAAACAACAATAGGCAGCCTGAAAACGTGTGGAATGCGTTTTCAGGCTGCCTTTGTGTTGTGTGGCAGGGCGCATGCAGTTTTCAGGCTGCCTATTCTTTGGCGCGCTGCAAATAAACGGTGGCTTCTTTTTGGCTGTCGGATAGGGCGATGGTTTCGCTGGTAACGGTTTCGCCGGTGTCCAGCTGCACATAGCGGATGGTGTAGCTGCCTGCTTCCAGCGCGGTGAGCGGGAGCTGGCTGCGCTCTTCGATGAAGAAGGTGCGCAGGGGTTGGGGGGCGTTGGCTTGGTGTAGCTCGGCGAATACGTCGGAGGTGTTGCGGATGTTGTCCACGAAAATGGTGAGCTGCTTGGTGGTGCTGCGGGTGTAGGGGTAGTTTTTCACATAGCCTGATGTATTGGGGAAGGGCTCGCCGTTGGGCGCGGTGCTGGGGCGAACGTAGTTGCTGGGGGCGGCTTCGTTGGCCGGTGCCGGCAGGGGGGCGGCAACGGCGGGCGGTTCGTTTTCAGGCTGCGTTGCATCGGCTGGGGCGGTGCCGGCGGTTTCAGGCTGCGTTGCGTGGGTTTCTTCTTCGGCGGCTTGGGTTTTGAGGTAGCTGTTCAGTTGCCAAAAAAACAGGGCGACAAGGGCGCAGCAGGCGATGATGAAGAGGGGCTGCCAGAGTTTTTTGTGGGTGGATTGTTTGGTGGCGGGGGTTGGGCTGGGCTGAATGGGTTTTTCAGGCTGCCTTTGGGATTGCGCGCTGGCTTGGGGCGCGGTGTGTGTGCGAATGGTGGTGTGTTGGGCGATGCGGGGGCGTGGGGTTTCTTGTTGTTGTATCCAGCGGTCGTGTTCGGCGCGTTGTTTGGGGTCGGATAGGACTTCGTAGGCGCGGTTGATGAGCTGCATGATGCGGCTGGCATCTTCGCTGGGGTTTAAATCGGGGTGGTATTGCTTGGATAGGCGGCGATAGGCTTGGCGGATGGTTTGTTCATCGGCATCGCGGGGGATTTGTAGGTTATCGTAATGGGTTCGCATAGTGGGGTGGGGCGGTGTTTTGAGTCGTATTGGTTTTCAGGCTGCCTGTTGTGCGTCAAAACACAATCGGTTTTAAGGCTCAACGCTGGCTACGCCTTGGTTGGCAAGCGCATCGGCGCGTTCGTTTTCGGCGTGCCCTGCGTGTCCGCGCACCCATTGCCATTGGATTTGGTGTTGCGCGGCGAGCCGGTCTAGCTGTTGCCAAAGGTCTTCGTTTTTAACGGGTTGCTTGGATGCGGTTTTCCAGCCATTTTTTTTCCAGTCGTGTATCCATTTTTCCATGCCGTTTTTCACATATTGCGAGTCGGTGTAAATGACCACGGCGCAGGGGCGTTTGAGCGCGGCAAGCCCTTGGATGATGGCGGTGAGCTCCATGCGGTTGTTGGTGGTGTGCGCTTCGCCGCCGAACAATTCTTTTTCGTGGCTGCCATAGCGCATCAGCACGCCCCAGCCGCCTTTGCCGGGGTTGCCTTTGCATGCGCCGTCGGTGTAGAGCGATACGGTTTTGTCTTGGGTCATAAATTTTTTAGCTTCGCTAAATTTGTGTTTTTAGCCTTGCGCGTTGCGCTGCGGCATACCCCTTTGTTCCCCAATCAAAGATTTGGACAAAGGGGCAAGACTGCCTCAGGCTGATGAAAGCCAACAGCCGTTTGGCAAAATCGGGTAAAATCTGCCGCCTTAACTACCGCTTATCGCGGAAAAACGCATCCACCGCTTCTTGAAACAAATCGGCATGAACGCTGTTGCTGTAACCCAGTTCCGCCACTTCATCTTCAAAAGCAGCCTGAACGGACGCTACAATATTTTCCGCCATCTCTTGCGGCATGGCGCGCAAAAATCCCTGCAACGCCGCCGCCAACACGCGATTTTGCATCAGCAGCATATCATTGGTTTCTTCCAAATAATCCAAACGCTGTTCCCAATCTTCCATTTTTGTCTCACTTTTTGGCAAAAAGCGGTATTGTAGCAAAACCCCTTTTTATGGACACGCCTAGAATGAATCAAAACAACCCATTCGCTTCCGACATGGTTTTCACATTAAGCGAAGACGACGATTTTCGCCCCACCCCCGTGCAGCAACCGCCCGCCCTGCGCGACAACGATTGGGAGCGCAATCTCAACGTGCTGCGCAGTCGCCAAGAAACCAACCATGCCAACGAGCGCGCCTCGTTCCCCGACATCACCATCACGCTGCCCAGCGAGCGCGAGCAAAACCTGCGCGATTTGTCCGACCTCTATCCCAACACCAACGAGTTGCGCCCCTTTGGCGACAAAGAACTGGATGCCGCCTACCGCGAATATTTAAGCCAAAGCGTGGCGGAGCACAACCGGCGCGACAGCATCACCGACACCGAAGTGGACGTGCTGATTCAAGAAGACTGGCTTGCCGCGCAAACCGCGCTGCAAAGCGAGCGCACGCGCCGCTACGCGCACGAAACCAAAACCGTGCTGCTCAAAAGCACAGCCGGCGAATCCGCCGCCGAAGCCGCCTCCGCCAGTTTAGGCAGCCTGAAAAACGATGCGCCCGTTGCGCTGCCCGATGTGGCGGTGCATGTGTACGAATTGCCCGAGCTGCCTTCCACCCGCCGCGTGCGCGTGATTTCCGAGCAGGAATTGATGCAGGGCATCCGCGACAAACTGCTGCCGCATTTGAGCAACGCCGTGGCGGGCATGGTGCGCCAAGCCTTGCAGAAAAAACTTGCCATGCTGTCGTATGATTTGCAAACCATGCTCAACGAAGAAACCCCGCAGCTGGTGGAAGACGTGTTAGACCACAATTTGAACGCGATTTTCCGCTCGGTGAAGGATGCGGCGGCGTTTAAGAAATAGTTGATACACACAAGGCAGCCTGAAAAGCTCGTAGCGATGGTTTTCAGGCTGCCTAAACTATTCCCCCTGCCCCCAAAGGCAGCCTGAAAATCATCCACCAAGGAATCCCATGTTCTCCTACCTGCTTACTGCCCTTGCCGCCGCGCTGTGTTTACTGGGCGCGTTGATGATTTATGCCAATTTTCATTTTTTATTGGAACAGCAGCGCGGCAAAAACACTTCATTTATGCCTTGCCTAGGCGCGGTTTTTTGGTGCTTGGGCATTTACTGCATTCCCAAGCAATACGCTATTTCAGGCTATTGGTATGCCGTGGCGTTGCTGGATATTGGTGTGTGGATACTGCCTCTTTCGCTTATGTATATGATAAATAAAGCGCGGGCGCATTCGCCTGCTTGCTGTGTGGCGCAATTTGTGCGCGATAAGGGCGATGAGCATTACTGTCTGTCTTTTTACCGCAATGGTGATGCCGTGTTGTCTTATCAAAAATCTAACGAGAGCGGTAGTCGCCTGTGGAACTGGGAGTGCATGAGCGATGCGTGGTGCATTAGCAGCGCAGACCGTCAAATTTTTGCCAAGCTGCAAGGCGATAAATTGGTGTTTGCCAACCATGCAGAAGGGCAGCAAGATGGTATGTTTAAACACATTATTGGGCAAACGTTTATTCAGTAAGCAATTCAGACTGATTAGCATGGCGACAAACCCGTTTTCAGGCTGCCTCATCCAACTCGTAACCCGCCCCCAAAGGCAGCCTGAAAACAATCCCCAACCCGCGTATAATCCCGCCCCTTGCCATTTCCCTCAAATAAATCCCCATGCAACTTTCTGATTTTGACTTCACCCTCCCCGAACACCTTATCGCGCAAAACCCACCCGCCACGCGCGGCAACAGCCGCCTACTGGTTGCGCTGCCCGATGTGCCATTTGCCGATAAACAATTCGCCGATTTGCCCGATTACATCAACGCAGGCGATGTGCTGGTGTTCAACAACACCAAAGTGATGCGCGCGCGGCTGTTTGGGCAAAAAGCCAGCGGCGGCAAAATTGAAGCACTGATTGAGCGCGTGTTGGACGCGCATACCGCGCTGGCGCACATTCGCTCGTCCAAATCGCCCAAGGCAGGCGCGGAGTTGATTTTTGATGGCGACATCCGCGCCACCATGCTGGAACGCGCCGATGAGCTGTTTAAAATCCAGTTTGCGGGCGAGCAAACCGTGTATGAGCTACTGGAACAGCATGGCAAACTGCCGCTGCCGCCGTATATCGTGCGCGCGGCGGACGCGGCGGACGATGAGCGTTATCAAACTGTGTACGCCAAGTTTCAAGGCGCAGTCGCCGCGCCCACGGCAGGTTTGCACTTCACCGACGCGCTGTTAGGCAGCCTGAAAGCCAAGGGCGTGGAATTTGCCGAGGTAACGCTGCACGTGGGAGCGGGCACATTCCAGCCCGTGCGCGTGGACAACATCGCCGAACACAAAATGCACAGCGAATGGTTTGACGTGCCCGCCGACACGGTTGCCAAAATCGCCGCCGCCAAACAGCGCGGCAGCCAAGTGTGGTCGGTGGGCACGACTTCGCTGCGGGCGATTGAATCCGCCGCCCGTTCAGGCAGCCTGAAAGCGGGGCAGGACGACACGGATATTTTCATCACCCCCGGTTTTCAATTCCAAGTGATAGACCGCTTGATTACCAATTTCCACCTGCCCAAATCCACGCTTCTGATGCTGGTGTCGGCGTTTTCAGGCTGCGATAAAATCCGCGCGGTGTATCGCCATGCCGTCGCGCAGGAATATCGGTTTTTTAGCTACGGCGATGCGATGATTTTGGGGCGCGAAACGGCAGCCTGAAAATCCGTTTTGCCTATCGATAAGGAAGCACTCATGTTGCGTATTGCTTTATTTTTCGCGCTGGCAACCAGCTTGGCGGCGTGTTCGTTTAACAAAGCCGCGCCCACTTGGGCAGAAAAAGCGCCCTTTATCAACCGCATGGAAATTCACTCGGTGGACAAAGAAGCCAACGAATTGCTGCACAAAACCAGCCATCTCACGCTGGGCGCAAGCGCCAGCCATAATGTGAAACTGGCGGCGGGCAAGCATTACGCCTTTTTTGCCGACTGCGCGGACGAGTGCAGCAATATAGATTTGTCGTTGCGGCAAGATGGCGCAACGATTAAGGCAGACATGGCGGCGGATGCTTCGCCGATGTTTGGCTTTTATACCGCGCAGGCGGGCAACTATCAGCTTGTGCCGCTGATGACTTCGTGTGTGAGCGCGGATAAAAAGGGCTGCAAATACACGGTGCAGGTGTTTGAAAGCGAACGGCAGTTGATTGCGGATTAAGCCGCGCGGGGAATGAAGGCAGCCTGAAACTGGGTTTGGGCGTTTCAGGCTGCCTCAAAAGGAGAACCAACATGAACAGCAAAACCTTTTACAAACACATCGCCGCAGCGGTAAACGCCACCATGAGCGAGCGTGGCTTTGAGCGCAACAAACGCTCCTATCCTTGCTGGCAGCAGCGCGTTGGCAGCCAAGTGCTGCATTTGATGATTAAAACGGGCAAATATCCGTGGCAGGACTACATTGGCGGCAATTTTTCGCTGTACGCCTTTTTGCGCGCGCTCGATGCCGAGTTGCCGCAGGCGGGCGAATGGGGCGCGTTGTATGTGTTTGACTATGCTGATAAGCCGCTGCAACAGCGCATTTTGGCGCAAAACCGCGCGGCTTATAAAAAGGCGGTGGCGTGGGATATGAGCCAATTGAGCCATTTGAGCGAGACGGAGCAGCAACTGGCGCGTTCGCAGCGGGCGTTGTTTTTGCCGATTTGGCGCGATGAAGTGGAAAGCGATCGCCCGTGGATGGTGGTGAACAAGGAATTGTTTTATACAGACGAGGCGGATATTCAGGCGTGGGGTGAGATTGTGCTGGCGGTGTTTGCGCGGGTGGCGGAGCAAGTGCGCAGCGGGGTGGTGTTGGGGGGATGATGGGCGAAATAATGAGGCAGCCTGAAACGATGGTTTTAGCGTTTCAGGCTGCCTTATTTGCATTCCCTTTTCCCCACCCTTATAATCGCGCGGCAAACCGCAAATAACTGAAAAATAGGCATAAGTAACAAATTTACTGCTGAAAATTTATTTTTCAGAAAAAGAATCCTTAATAA
>ERZ773060.142-NODE-142-length-33560-cov-5.59117_pt1 | contig 33560 bp, 37 predicted proteins | sample MGYA00580628_ERZ773060 | MGnify/ENA primary metagenome ERZ773060 (study PRJEB29015, sample SAMEA2738019) | human oral metagenome | biome: human oral; feature: human-associated habitat; material: dental | place: China | collected 2045 ... | reverse complement strand
TGGTGAAAGGCAAATCGATGGTGAGCGAGGAAATCGAGCTGAACCATTATCTGGCCGATCGCGGCATTAAAGCCGTGGAAAGCGATTTGGGCGAATTTATCGTGCAAATGGCAGGCGAAAAGCCCACCCATATCGTGATGCCCGCCATTCACAAAACCAAAGAGCAGGTAAGCCAGCTGTTCCACGACAACTTGGGCACAGAACTCACCGACGATGTGGACAAGCTCACAGGTTTTGCCCGCCAAGCCCTGCGCGATATTTATCGCACCGCCGATGTGGGGCTAAGCGGCGTGAACTTTGCCGTTGCCGAAACGGGCACGCTGTGTTTGGTGGAAAACGAGGGCAACGGCCGCCTTTCCACCACCGTGCCACCCGTGCATATTGCGATTACAGGCATAGAAAAAGTGGTCGCCAAGCTCACCGATGTGGTGCCGCTATACAGCCAGCTGCCGCGCACCGCGATTGGGCAAAACATCACCACTTATTTCAACATGATTACCGGCCCGCGCCGCTGCGAGGAGCTGGACGGCCCGCAGGAAATGCACCTTGTGCTGCTGGACAACGGGCGCACGCAAGCCTACGGCGAAGAGCAAATGCGCCGCACCTTGCAATGTATCCGTTGCGGCGCATGCATGAACCACTGCCCCGTTTACACGCGCGTGGGCGGCGCGGCCTACGGCACCACCTACCCCGGCCCGATTGGCGAGATTATTTCGCCGCATCTGATGGGCTTGGAAAAAACGCGTGACCTGCCCACCGCCTGCACCATGTGCGGCGCGTGCGTGGAAGTTTGCCCTGTGAAAATCCCGATTACCGAGCAAATGCAGCGCCTGCGCCAAGAAGCGCAACGCTCGCCCAGCGAGCAGGTGCCCTACCCCATCAAAGGGCAAGGCGCGTCGCACAGCTTGGGCGAGAGCATGGCTTGGCGCGTGTTCAGCGGCTCGTTTGGCAAGATTAAGGCGTACCGCACGCTGGGCTGGGCGGCGACCACGTTCCGCAGCCTAACGCCGCCTTGGCAAATGGGCTGGACGAGAAACCACGCGCCGATGCGCCCTGCGGCAAAAACCTTGCATCAGATGATGAAGGAAAAGAATGAGCGCAAAGTTTAAATGACCGCGCTAACACGTTGAGGCAGCCTGAAAACGGGAAATACCGTTTTCAGGCTTATCCTTATTGTTTGCGGCAAAGATTGGCGGCGGCGTGCGATGGCTTTTCAGGCTGCCCCATGCCCTAATAGCTGCCCTGCCCTGTCTTGCGGTAATCCCTTAGCCCGTTAAACGGAGGCAGCCTGAAAACCCATCCGAACCTTTTGCAAACCTGTAAACCCATGGCGCATCCAAGGCTTGCCGGCATCTTTGCCAACCCGCTAAGCCCTATTGCATGCGCCATTTGGCCACCCCCGTCGCCGCTCCATTGCCGATTTCAGGCTGCTGCAAAGCATCAAGGCAGCCTGAAACGCGGTTTCTCGGTTTCAGGCTGCCTTTGGGTGTCGGGATGGGCGTTATCGCGGTTTACAAAGTCGCATTCAACGCTTGGTCCAAATCGGCATAAATGTCGTCCACGTCTTCGATGCCGATGGACAGGCGCAGCAAGCCGATTTTGATGCCCAAGCCGATTTTTACATCGTGCGCCATGCCGCTGTGCGATTGCGAGTAGCAATGGTTTACCAAGCATTCCACGCCGCCGAGGCTGGATGCGAGCGTGAACAATTTGCTGTGCGCGATAAAGCGGTTCACAGCTTCGCGCGTGTCGTTTTTCAGGTAAATGGTTACCACGCCGCCAAAGCCGCGCATTTGGCGTTTGGCTAATTGGTGATGCTCGTGGCTGGGCAAGGCGGGGTAGAACACTTTTTCAATGGCGGGGTGGTGGCACAGTTTTTCGGCGATGATTTGCGCGTTTTCCAAATGCTGTTTCATGCGCACGGCAAGCGTTTTGATGCCGCGCAACACCAGCCAGCAATCCATCGGCCCTGCCACGCCGCCTGTTTCCACCATCATGTTGTGCAACGGTTTGGCGAGTTTGTCGTCTTTGACTACGGCAACGCCCATCAACACATCGGAATGCCCGCAAAGGTATTTGGTGGCGGAATGGAACACGATGTCGCAGCCCAAATCCAGCGGGGTTTGGCAATAGGGCGTGGCAAAGGTGTTGTCGATGCCGACGATTGCGCCGTGCGCTTTGGCTTTTTGCGCCAGCAGTTCAATGTCCACCAAGCGCAGCAGCGGGTTGGACGGGGTTTCCAGCCACAGCATTTTGACTGGCTGCCCAGCAAGGATGCGGTCGAGGTTTTCAGGCTGCGTCAGGTCGGCAAAGATGACGTTCACGCCCCATTTGGCATACACGTTGGTGAGCAAATCGTAGCTGCCGCCGTAGATGTCGGACACGGCAACGATGGTGTCGCCCTGTTGCAAATAGGTGCGGAAAATGCAGTCTATCGCCGCCATGCCGCTGGCAAAGGCAAAGCCGTGGGTGCCGTGTTCCAGCGCGGCAACGGTGTCTTCCAAAATTTTGCGCGTGGGGTTGGCAAGGCGCGAATAGCGAAAGGGGATGTTTTCGCCCAGTTCGTGCATGGCGAACATGCTGTTTTGGTACAACGGCGGCATCAGGGCGCGGTTGTGCTCATCGGGGTTGTAGGCGGAATGGATGGTTTGGGTGGCGAATTTCATGGCGACTCCTTTGTGGTGGGAGATGGGTTTTCAGGCTGCCTGAAAAAGGGAAAATCAAAGGTGGCGATTGTATTTCAAAACAGGGCATAGTGATATACTTGCGCCGCTTTCGGGCAGCCTGAAACCGCCGTTGCAGCCTGACAGTTATTTCAGGCTGCCGCAGGGTTCAGCCGCCTGCCTTGCCAAACCAATTTTAAAATTGCCTACACCCATCAAGGATACCTCAATGACCTCCATGCCCGATGTGCAAAGCACACCCGATGTGCGCAACATCCCCATCAACCAAGTGGGCATCAAAGACCTGCGCTTCCCCATCCGCATCCACAGCCAATCGGGCGAGCAAGCCACTGTTGCCCGCATCAGCATGACCGTATCGCTGCCCGCCGAGCAAAAAGGCACGCATATGTCGCGCTTTGTCGCGCTGATGGAAGAACAACGCACCGCGCTGGATTTTTCCGCGCTGGAAACGCTTACGCGCAATATGTTGGCGCGGCTAGGAGCCAACGCAGGCAAAATCAGCATCACCTTTCCCTTTTTCCGCCAAAAAGCCGCGCCCGTTTCAGGCTGCCTCTCGCTGCTGGACTACGATGTAACCCTCATTGGCGAAATGCGCGACCACGCCTTTATAGGCAGCCTGAAAATCATCGTGCCCGTAACCAGCCTTTGCCCCTGCTCCAAAGAAATCTCCGACTACGGCGCGCACAACCAACGCTCGCACGTTACCCTCACCCTGCGCTGCCGCGAAGAAGTCGCCATAGAAGAAGCAATCGACTGGGTGGAAAACCAAGCATCGTGCCAACTTTATGGCTTGCTCAAACGCCCAGACGAAAAATTTGTAACCGAACACGCCTACGAAAATCCCAAATTTGTGGAAGACATGGTGCGCGATATCGCCACCGTGTTAAAGCAAGACCCACGCATCGCCGCGTTTACCGTGGAAAGCGAAAATTTTGAATCCATCCACAACCATTCGGCTTACGCGCTGGTGGCGTTTCCTTGAATGAGCACAATAACGTTTTCAGGCTGCCTATGCTGCGCGATGATGCAAAGGCAGCCTGAAACGCATCAACACACCCCATTTTGCAACACCCCGCCCCATTTTCAGGCTGCCTATTTGCCAAGCCGCCCGCGCCTCGTTATATTCCCCACTTTCCCCACTCCACAAAGGACGCATGATGAAACCCCAACTCAAATGGCTCGCCGCCGCCCTATTGCTCACCAGCAGCCTCGCCGCCACCGCCGAGCCCCAACGTATCGCCACCGACGACGAACAAAACGCCATCCGCATGGCAAAACGCATCTCACACGGCGGCAGAGTCGTTTCCACCGATAAAGACTGGTTTAACTGGGATGTAAACATTTTGAGCGGCTGCACCTATTACCGCATAGAAGTCTCCCATTCCACAGGGCAAGTATCAGGCTTCAAAAAAGAAAAACTGTGCGGCAACCCCGAAGCCCTGCGCGAATTGCGCGCCAAAGCCGCCGAATTTCAACGCACCACCAATTATTAAGGAACCCGCATGACCTACCCCGCCTGCCCGCAATGCCAATCTAATTTCACCTACCACGACGGCAGCCGGCTGGTTTGCCCCGAATGTGCCCACGAATGGACGGAGGGCGAAACCGCCGCCGATGCCGATGAAAGCGAAATCGTGAAAGATGCCAACGGCACGGTTTTGCAAGACGGCGACAGCGTGGTGCTGATTAAAGACTTGAAAGTGAAAGGCAGCAGCCAAGTCATCAAGCAGGGCACCAAAGTAAAAAGCATCCGCTTGCAAGAAGGCGACCACAACATCGGTTGCAAAATCGACGGCACGCCGATGAATTTGAAATCGGAATTCGTGAAAAAAGCGTAAAGCGTTTTCAGGCTGCCCAGGAATGCGCAGGCAGCCTGAAAATGCGTATCGCCGCAACAATAAAGGCAGCCTGAAACCGCATCAAACGGTTTTCAGGCTGCCTTTGGCATGGGCGGCTACCCGTTGCACTGCGCTTTTTAACACGCAAAACCCGCCGTCTTTTTGAGAGGCGCAGGCTCGTTTGCAGGTTTCAGACTGCCCCATCACCACAAATCGCCACAACCGCTTACAATCCATTACAATCCCCCCTTTCCATCCACACAACCACATCATGAATATTCTGACGCAAGCGGCATCCTTTATCGTGAGCCGCAGCATTTTTTTACTCGTTTCGTTTTTAACCGGCATCCGCGCCAAATTTGAAGGCGACATCGCCTTCACCCCCGAGCGCAAAGTCTATTTTGCCAACCACAATAGCCACGCCGATTTCATCATGGTGCAGCTTGCCCTGCCCAAACGCTGGCGCAAAGCCGCCCGCCCCGTGGCAGGCGCGGATTATTGGCTCAAAGGCGCGTTTCGCCGTTTTGTGAGCAAACACGTGTTCAACAGCCTGCTGATTATGCGCAATGGCAACGACCCCAAAGCCATCACCCGGCAAATGTCGGATGTGCTCGCCACCCAATCCTCGCTCATCATCTTCCCCGAGGGCACGCGCAACACCGACGACAACACCTTGCTGCTGCCTTTCAAAAGCGGCATCTACCACCTTGCCCGCAGCAATCCCGACGTGGGCTTCGTGCCGATTTGGATTAACAACATCAACCGCGTGCTGCCGAAAAACCAAGTCGTCCCCGTGCCGATTTTGTGCGATGTCATCATCGGCGAGCCGCTGCATTTGCAATCCGGCGAAGAAAAAGAAGAATTCTTGCAACGCGCCCGCGCCGCCATGCTCGCGCTGGTGCCGCCTGCCAAAATCGCCGAATACGCGGAGAAATCAGCATGAGAGCGGATTTTTATCTGCCTGCCACGGTGGGCATCGTGTTTTTTGGCATTTTTTGCGCGCTGGCACTCGCTTCGCTGGCAGGCAAGTATTACGAGCGCAAACAAGGCTTTGACGTGAGCAACATGGTGAAAGAATGGAACGCCCGCGTGGCATCGTGGTGGGTGATTACCATCCTGCTGCTGGTAACATTTTGGATTGGGCGCGGCGGCATGATTGCGTTGTTTGTTGCCGCCTCGTTTGCCACGCTGCGCGAATTTATCAGCCATGTGTACCGCAATCGCGCCGACCATCTCACCATCGCGCTGTGCTTCTATATTCTGCTGCCCTTGCAATACTATTTTGTGCTGACCAACTGGTTCAGCATGTTTACCGTGCTGATTCCCGTGTATGCCTTTTTGCTGCTGCCCATCATCCGCAACATGGCGGGCGACCCGAGCCAGTTTTTTGACCGCACCGCCAAAATCCAATGGGGTGTGATGATTACCGTGTATTGCCTCTCGCACGTGCCCGCCTTGTTGAGCTTGGAAATCAAGGATTACGCCTCGCCCAACATCGTGCTCTTGCTGTTTATGCTGGTGGTGGTGCAAAGCGGCGACGTGTTCGCCTATCTGTGGCGGCGCGCGGGCAGCAAAATCGCCCCGCCGCGCACGCTGCCCAGCGCGTATATCAGCATCCCGCTTTCCACGCTGCTGGCGGCCAGCCTCTATTGGATAACGCCGTTCACCCCGTTTCAGGCTGCCTTAGCGGGTTTGATGATTAGCCTGATGGGGTTTTTCGGCAACGAAGTGATGCGCGCCATCAAACACAGCCTTGGCATCCGCCATTGGGGGCACGCATTCAGCACCCACAGCGTGTTAGACCGGCTGGACAGCCTGTGCTTTGCCGCGCCCGTGTTTTTCCATGTGGTGCGGTATTATTGGACTTAGGCGGCACAGGCAGCCTGAAAAACCATTCGCAATCCGTTTTCAGGCTGCCTCAACGCAATCAAGGCAGCCTGAAAACACCAAACCCTGCAAACAGCTTCCAATTCTGTTTACAGGGTTTGATTATGTGTTCGGCCCGTCAGCCTTTTTTCGTGTAAATCGCTTCCAAGCGGTGGCGTTGCGGTTCCAAGTCAATGTTGGCAAGGCTAGCAGCTTTAATCAGGCTGTTCACTTCCACGCCGCGGCGCGCTTGGTTCAACGCCCAAAGCATGGTGGAACGCGTACCCGTGCGGCAAAACGCCATAATCGGCGCTTCGGAATTGGCAACGGTGGCTTGGAAATGATCCAGCGTTTCATCGGTGATGCCATCCATCACCACGGGCATATAAATCACGTGTTCAATGCCGTTGGCGTTGAGCCATGCTTTCACTTGTTCAAAGCTGGGCTGGTCGGGCGCTTCACCATCGGGGCGGTTGCAAATCACGGTTTTGATGCCGTAAGACGCGGCGCGTTTGGCAAAACGTTCGTCTTTAAGCTGGTCGGACACATATAAATAATCGGCGATTTTTTCTATCATTTTTGGTTTCCTTAATGGGGTGTTTTTGTGTTAAGAGTGGCTATTTTAAACTGTTTTGCGGCAGTCTGAAAATGGAAAACGGCTTTCAGGCTGCCTTTGCCGCGCCCTGCCCGCTTGCCAGCCATGCTTGCAGCCGCGCGCGGTCGGCAATTTTCAAATAGGCGGTCGCAGCGGGGGCTTCTTGCACGGTGAGCGCGGTTTGGTGCAACACGCCGTGGCGGAAGTAGTGCACAGTGTGGCGGTCGCCGATTTGGGTTTCGGTTTGGGCGACAAAGTCGGTGCAGGCGTAGCCGTTGATGGCGATGATGGCATCGCCTGCTTTGAGCGCGGCGTGTTCTGCGCTACCGCCTGTAAACACATGGCTGATGGTGGCGCGGTCGGCTTGCTGTTTGGCGCGGCAGCCGATGTCGGGGGCGGGCGTGTGGTCGGGGAACTCGGTTACCAGTTTGCCCAAATCGCTGCGCGGTGTGCTGTACCAGCGCAGTTCTACGCCCAGCGTTTTCAGGCTGCGTTCTAGCGGCAGGTCGTCGGTGCTGTGTAGGGCAGCCTGAAAAAAGTCGGCAAGGTTAAGCTGGGCGATGTCTTGCACAAATTGTTGCCATTCGCTGGCGGTGTAATAGCTGCGGTTGAGCCGCGTTTGCATATATAAGCTGCGCATCACGAAATCCAGCGGCGGGCGGTGGTTTTGGCGCAGGTGGGCATCAAGGCAGAGGGCGGCGAGTGCGCCTTGTTGGTAATAGCTGGTGATGGCGTTGGGGCTGTTTTCGTCTTGTTTGTAGTATTTATGCCATGCGGCGAAGCTGGATTGGGCAAGGGTTTGCTGCTTGCGCCCTGCGTTGCGGTGCACGCGGGTGATGGTTTGCGCCAATAGGTTGAGATAGGCTTCGGGGCTGATAACTTGGCTGCGGGCGAGGATTAAGTCGTCATAATAGGATGTGATGCCTTCGTATGCCCAGAGCTGCTCGGTGTAGGTTTCTTGGTCTAAATCGTAAGGCACAAATTCGGCGGGCTTAATGGTTTTCACGTTCCATGCGTGGAAATATTCGTGCGAGATTAAGCCCAGCAGCGTGGCGTAGTCGGCGGTGGGCTGCGCCATGTTGCGCGGTGGCATGGCTTTGCGGTCGGCGTGCAGCGCGGTGCTGTTGCTGTGTTCCAAGCCGCCGTAGATGTTGTCGCCCAGATGCAGCAAAAATAGGTATTCGCTAAACGGGGCAAAATCGGCAGAGAACAGGGCAAGCGCGTGTTCGCAGATTTTTTGGCAATCGGCAAGCAGGCGCGCACGGTCAAAATCGGGGTAATGCCCGCTCAACGCGATGCGGTGCGGGATGCCGTGCGCGGTGAAATGCAGCGTTTCAATGTGTGCGCCCAGCTCAAACGGGCAATCGGTGAGCGAGGCGTAGTCGGCAGCCTGAAAACGGTTTTTCTGGTTTTCAGGCTGCCTTAATGTGGTTTCAATGCGCCAGCCCTCGGGCAAGTCGTTAAATTGCACTTCGCAGGCTTCGTCGCGCCGCTCGGGCAAATAGAGAAACAAACACGCGCCGTCAATAAAGCCGCGCTCGTTGTCCAGCAGGCTGGCGCGCACGGATAAATCGTTAGCATATACGGTGTATTCAATTTGGTAATCGCCGCTTTGCGCGGGGGTTTGCCATTCGTTTTTGCTGATTTGGGTAAGCGGCACGGGGCTGCCGTTGCAGGTGGCTTGGATGTGGATGATGTGTTTGGCGAAATCACGAATCATATAGCTGCCCGCCACCCAGTTCGCCAGCTTGATGCTTTGTGTGGCATTTTCGCTGTGGTGAAATGTAAAAATGATATGCCATTGGTGGGCGTTGGGGCGGGGTGTGATGGTGTAATGCAACATAACTTTGGCTTTCTATTTGATTTTAAAAAAGTATTGAGTATGGCAATAATTGATTTAGCGTTTAGCTATTCACATCTAAAAGTAGATTGTTTGATGCTAATCAGGTAACATTCCGCTGCTTTTGGTAACCTTACGATAAATAAGGTTTTGATGTTTTAAGATGTGTTAATTTATTTTATTTTAACAGCTAGGGACATTAAGAGTAAGACAAGCGATGGCGGTTTTCAGGCTGCCTTAAAGGGTAAGGCAGCCTGAAAAACAGTCAATCGCAGAATAAGAAATATTTTCAACGTATGGAGTTGTTATGGAAACGCAAACCTATAACTATAAAGTGGTGCGCCAATTTGCCATTATGACGGTGATTTGGGGCATCATTGGGATGTTTGTGGGCGTATATGCCGCCGCAGAATTGCGCTGGCCCGCCCTAAACATGTCGGACATTGCGCCGTGGTTTCACTTCGGTCGCATCCGCCCCTTGCACACCAACGCCGTAATTTTCGCCTTTGGCGGCTGCGGCTTGATTGCCACGTCTTATTATGTGGTACAGCGAACCTGCAATGCACGGCTGTTTGGTGGCAACTGGCTGCCCGCGTTCACCTTTTGGGGCTGGCAGTTGGTGATTGTGCTGGCGGTGATTACCCTGCCTTTGGGCTACACGCAAGGCAAGGAATACGCCGAGCTGGAATGGCCGATTGATATTCTGATTACCGCCGTTTGGGTGGCGTATGCCATTGTGTTTTTCGGCACAATTGCCAAGCGCAAAATGAAGCATATTTATGTGGCAAACTGGTTCTACGGCGCGTTTATCCTTGCCGTGGCGCTGCTGCACATTGTGAACAATATTTCCATCCCCGCAGGCGGCTTCAAATCGTATTCCGTTTACTATGGCGCGATTGATGCCATGGTGCAATGGTGGTATGGGCATAACGCCGTGGGCTTTTTCCTCACCGCAGGCTTCTTGGGCATGATGTATTACTTTGTGCCCAAACAAGCCAACCGCCCTATTTATTCTTATCGCTTATCGGTTGTCCACTTCTGGGCGTTGATTTTCACTTATATGTGGGCGGGCCCGCACCACTTGCACTACACCGCCCTGCCCGACTGGACGCAATCTTTGGGCATGGTGTTGTCGCTGATTTTGTTTGCCCCCTCTTGGGGCGGCATGATTAACGGCATCATGACACTATCGGGCGCGTGGGACAAACTGCGCACCGACCCCATCTTAAAATTCTTAATCGTGTCGCTGTCGTTTTACGGTATGTCCACTTTTGAAGGCCCGATGATGTCTATCAAAACGGTAAACGCATTGAGCCACTACACCGACTGGACAGTGGGACACGTTCACTCTGGCGCATTGGGCTGGGTGGGCTTTGTAACCATCGGCTCGCTGTATTACATGATTCCCCGTTTGTATGGCAAAAAAGAAATGTTTAGCGTGAAGCTGATTAACGCGCACTTCTGGATTGCCACTTTGGGCGTGGTGCTTTACATCACTTCCATGTGGGCATCAGGCGTGATGCAAGGCATGATGTGGAGCCAACTCAACCCCGATGGCACGCTCACGCATCCATTTATCGCATCGGTAAACCGTTCTATGCCGTTCTATTTCATTCGTTTCTTGGGTGGCGTGTTGTATTTAAGCGGTATGTGCATTATGGCGTATAACGTTTATCGCACCGTTGCCGATGGCAAACCTGTTGAAGCAGAAATCCCTGCTTTGGCGAAAACCGAACACTGATAAGAAAGGACGCTAAAAATGAAATTGCAACAATTAGCAGAAGAAAAAGTGGGCTTTCTGATTGTGTTTACGCTGATTGTGGTAAGCGTGGGCTTGATGGTGGAAGTTGTCCCCTTATTTGGCACCAAAGAAGTGATTACCGCCACCAAAGGCGTGAAGCCCTATTCGCCCTTGCAAGTGGCGGGGCGCGATATTTTCGTGCGCGAAGGCTGCTACAACTGCCACTCGCAGCAAATCCGCCCTTTCCGCGCCGAAACCGAACGCTATGGGCATTATTCTGTGGCGGGCGAATCGGTGTATGACCACCCATTTCAATGGGGTTCAAAACGCACAGGCCCTGATTTGGCGCGCGTAGGCGGACGCTATTCCGATGAATGGCATCGCATTCACTTGCTCAACCCGCGCGAAGTGGTTCCCGAATCCAATATGCCCGCATTCCCTTGGCTGGCGCGTAACAAAGTGGACGCTGATGAAGTGGTGCGCCACATGAAGGCTTTGGAAAAAGTCGGCACGCCTTACACCAAAGAAGATTACGACAAAGCCGCCGAAGAGCTCAAAGACAAATCTGAACTAGACGCAGTTATCGCCTATTTGCAAGGTTTGGGCTTGGCATTGAAAAACAAAAGGTAAGAAATCATGAATATGGCTTGGGCAAATAGCCTGTTTACCATCGGCATCTGCATTAGCTTCGCGGTTATCCTGTTTATTGTGTTAAACAAGCGCAATAAACAAAACTACCAAGACGCGGCGCAAAGCATCCTAGATGATGACGACACACCTCGCGACAACGAAGCAGCCCCAAACCATCGTGAACACGGAGCATAAACTATGGAATCACAATTCACATCCCCATTTTGGCACTACTACATCGTTGCCATCGTGGTCGCCAGTTTCATTTATGTAACATGGCTGCTGCTGTCGCAAGACAAAGTGAAGCTGAAAAAAGGCGAAGAAGTTAAAACCACAGGCCATTCTTGGGACGGCATTGAAGAATACAACAACCCCATGCCACGCTGGTGGTTTTGGATGTTTATCATGACCATCTTGTTTGGCATCGGCTATTTGGTTGCCTACCCCGGCATGGGCGACTACAAAGGCGTGTTCAACTGGACCAGCCGCGGGCAATATGCAAAAGAAGTTGCCGCTGCGGATAAAACGGTAAACGCGCTGTATGGCAAATACAGCAAGATGAAAGTGGAAGACGTTGCCAAAGACAAAAACGCCATGACCATCGGCAAAAACTTGTTTGACACCTATTGCATCCAATGCCACGGCTCGGATGCGCAAGGCTCGCGCGGCTTCCCCAACCTAACCGATAGCGACTGGATTTACGGCGGCACGCCCGACAAAATCCACGAAACCATCACCAATGGGCGCTTAGGTAATATGCCCCCGTGGGGTAAAATTCTGGGCACAGAAGGTGTGCGCGATGTAGCTAATTATGTGATGTCGCTGTCCAAAGACCGTGCCTACGATGAAGAGCGCGCCGCACGCGGCAAGGAAATATTCCAAACCAGCTGCGCTGTCTGCCACGGCGCAAATGGACAAGGCATAATGGGCACCGCCCCTACGCTCAACGACAACACTTGGCTATGGGGCGGCAGCGAAAAAGCCATCATTGAAACCATCACCAGCGGGCGGCACAACCAAATGCCTGCGTGGAAAGACTTTTTAACCGAAGACAAAATCCACTTGCTGACGGCTTATGTGTGGGGCAAATCGCACCCGAAAAACCAAGCCTTGCCAACGGATAGCACGCACGAAACAGGCAAAGCCGCGCAACCTGCCGCTGCAGCTAGCCCCGACCCTGCTGCGCCCGCGCCAGCCGCTGCTTCTGCTACCCCTGCTGCCGCTAGCGCAACGGCTGCCAGCGCGCCCGCCAGCGCCGCAAATGCCAGCGGCGCAAGCGAGCCCGCGGCCAACCAAGCGGATGTCGCTTATAAAGACGCGGTTGCCACCTTCTACTTTGCCACAGGCAAAAGCGATGTGGCCGCCCACGCCGACAAAGTGGTTGCCGACTTGATTGCCGCAGGTAAAAACGGCAAAAAACTGGTGGTGAGCGGTTATACCGACAGCACTGGCAACGCTGCCGCCAATGCCGAGCTATCCAAAAAACGCGCCCAAGCCGTGAAAGCGTTTTTGGAAAAACAAGGCGTGAATGCCAAAAATATTGAGCTGCGCAAACCTGAAAATACCACCGCTGCTGCGGGCAACAACGCCCAAGGTCGCCGCGTAGAAGTGAAAGCGGAATAGGCGTGCGGTTGTTGAAATGATGAAAACCACTCGTTGTTTGGGCGAGTGGTTTTTTTTGGTTTCAGGCTGCCTTGATGATTTGGGGCAGCCTGAAAACCAATCCCCCCAACTCAAAACCACTTGCCACACCACCAAGCCTTTCCCATTTTCAGGCTGCCGTTCGCAATAAGGCGCGCAATAAGGCAGCCTGAAAAAGCAAATCGGAGTATAATCCGCCGCGTTCATCCTATCGGCAGATGCCGATTTTTCTTTGTGTTTTTTCTAACCAAAACAAGGACATTTCTCATGGCAAACATTCTCGTTCTCCCCACTTGCGCGCACGTTGATGCCGCAGCCGCCGCCCAAAGCATCGCCGCCGCCCTGCCCGATGCGGTGGTGTTCAACCCGTTAGCCGATGCCAAACGCGCCGCCGATTTAATCGCCGCGGGCAAAGCCGACGACTGGTTTGACGCTTTGGTGGGCGAAGTTGCCGCGCTGGGCAAAAAAAATGTGGTGATTCAAGGCATTCAAGCCGATGCGGAAAACATTTTCCTAGCCGCGCAAAACGTGGCGCTGGCGACTTCGTTTAACGCGCAAATCGTGTTTGCCGCATCCAACGAAGCGGGCGCAGAACAGCGCGTAGCGTTGGCAAAACAAGCGTTTGCAGGCAACACCGTATTCTTTGCGGGCGTGGTGGGCAATGCCGCTGCCGCGCAAGCCAACGAGTTGGCGGATTTGGGCGCATCAGGCAGCCTGAAAACGGCTGAACTGGCGCAAATCGCAGCGGCGACCACCGACCGCGTGTCGCCCGCGCAATTCCGTTTCAATATGATGGATTCGGCGCGCAAAGCCAACAAACGCATTGTGTTGCCCGAGGGCGCTGAGCCGCGCACCGTTCAGGCTGCCGCCATTTGCCACGAAAAAGGCATCGCCCGCTGCGTGTTGCTCGCCACCCGCGCCGAAGTGGAAGCCGTTGCCAAAGAACACAACATCACGCTGCCCGAGAGCTTGGAAATCATCGACCCCGCTTCTTTGGTGGAACAATACGTTGCGCCAATGTGCGAACTGCGCAAATCCAAAGGTTTGACCGAAGAACAAGCGCGCGCGCAACTGCAAGATACTGTGGTGCTGGGCACAATGATGATGGCGCAAAACGACGTGGACGGCTTGGTTTCAGGCGCGGTACACACCACCGCCAACACCATCCGTCCCGCCTTGCAGCTCATCAAAACCGCGCCGGGCGAAAGCATTGTGTCCAGCGTGTTCTTTATGCTGTTACCGGGGCAAGTGGTGGTGTATGGCGACTGCGCGGTGAACCCGAACCCCACCGCCGAGCAACTGGCTGACATCGCCATCCAATCGGCAAAATCTGCCCAAGCGTTCGGCATTGAACCGCGCGTGGCGATGATTTCTTATTCCACCATCAATTCGGGCAGCGGCCCCGATGTGGACTTGGTGGTGGAAGCCACCCGCCTGGTGAAAGAAAAAGCGCCCGAATTGGCGGTGGACGGCCCGCTTCAATACGACGCGGCGGTGGTGGAAAGCGTGGCGAAATCCAAAGCGCCGGGCAGCCCCGTGGCCGGCAAAGCCAATGTGTTCATCTTCCCGAACCTGACCACCGGCAACTGCACCTATAAAGCGGTGCAACGCAACGCCAATGTGTTGAGCGTGGGCCCGATGCTGCAAGGTTTGCGCAAACCCGTGAACGATTTGTCGCGCGGGGCGTTGGTGGAAGATATTGTGTACACTATCGCGCTGACGGCGATTCAAGCCACGCAAAAATAATCGCGTGTTGATTGCGCTGATATAAATAGGCAGCCTGAAAAGGGAGGGATTCCGTTTTCAGGCTGCTTTTGTGTGGGCGGGATTGTGGATTTCAGGCTGCCTCAAATGGAACGGCGGCTTGTTATCAAGATGTTGAATCAAGCCCATTATGCCCATCATCCCGCTAAACCATTTTCAGGCTGCCTATTTCTCAAAGGCAGCCTGAAACCGTGCAAGAAATGGTGGATATTACACGGGGTGCAGGGGCTTGCCCCTGCTCGTGGTAGGCGGCGAAACGCTTGCTCTGGCAAAAGATTAAGCTATGTTTTAAAGGCAGTCTGAAACGCGGTAAACAATTTCAGGCTACCTCAAACAGCGCAAGCCCATTTTGCCCTGCGCGTTCACAACGTTTTCCCATCAAACCGCCGTTTGCGTTTCCAAAATGCCCATTGTGGCTTGCTGCCGATGGTGCATTGCGCTTGTTCGCACACGATGCGCAGCCCTTTGAGGCAGCCTGAAAACAGGTCTTGGCGCAGCGGTTCAAACCAGTTTTGCTCCCATGCGGCAAGCTGGGCTTGGTATGCCCAGATGTCGCCTGTTTGCTGGCTGGGCAGGAAGTCGCTGGCGAAGATGTGGGTGTGGGCGAGGGGGAGTTGGCGTTGGGCGCAGCTGTGTTGCCATGCGGCGTAGCTTTCGGGCTGGGGGGTGGTGGCTTGGCTGCTGTGCGCTGCCCATGCGCTGTTGCTGGCGATGAGTGAGGCAGCCTGAAATGGGACGGCGGCGGGGGCGTTCCACAGCCAGATGCCGTTAATCGGCGGCAGTTGGTTTTGCTGGCAGGCGGCGTTGCGGGGGTGGTTGTGCAGCCACATTTGTAGCTCGGTGGAAAGGGCGAGCCATGGGCGGATGTCGCTGCCGCTTGCGCTTTGGCTGCCATCTAGCTGGCTGGCGAGGTCTAGGATGCTGGCGGCGTGCCATGTGGGCGGGCTGGGCAGGGCAAGCGTCCATAAATCGGGGCGGATGGGCGTGAACAGATATTCGCCGTGGTAAAACTGGTTGAGCTCATTGCACCAAATGGTGGCTTCGCTGTGGGTGAGCGGCAGATGTTCGGCGGGGATTTGGCTGGCGGTGTTCATGCCCATTTGTTGCCAAACGGGGCTGGCGTAGATGATGTTTTCAGGCTGCCCTAGCTGGTCGCAGAGGTAGGTTTGATAGAGCTGCATTCGGCTATACGCGGTGGGCTGGACGCGGGCGTAGCGCAAGAGTTGGTTGAGCGCGGGGGTGTGCAGTTCGGGCAGGGTTTCGTGGGGTTCGCGCAGGAGGGCAGGGAGGATAAGGGTGAACATGGTGTGTGTGCAATGTTGTAGAAAATGGGGGATTGTAGCAGCCTACGCGGTTTGGGCGATGCTAAATTGCCGCCCACACGCGAGAGTGATATTTCAGGTTTTCAGGCTGCCTTGGGCGGGCGGTAAAGGTTTGATAAAAACGCCGCCCGTTATGAAAAGTCTCTTTCAGGCAGCCTGAAAATGCTAAAATTGCGGGCTTTCTGATTTGGTTTAACCCGTTGTTCTATGAAAAAAATCAAACCTAACAAACTGATTCTGTTGCCCATTATCGCACTTGCGCTGTTGCTGCTGGCGGTGGCGTTGCGCCCGAAGCAAGCGGCGGTTGCGCCCAATGCGCGTTTGGTGCGCCAAGTGTTGCCCAATCCCAAAATCACCGATTTCGGGCGGTTAAGCTATTGGCGCGACGAGGAAGTGCAAGAGGGCGACACGCTGCCGATGGTGTTGGCGCGCATTGGCGTGAGCGAGCAAAACATTCAAGATTTTGTGCAAAACAGCCCGATTAACCTGAAAGCGTTGAAGCTCAACGAGGGCAAGATTGTGAGCGCGCGCATTGATGAAAACCAAAACGTTACCGATATTCAATTTTTTAACGATGAAGACGGCGAGCGCAATCTGGTGGCGATTGAATACGCCGAGGGCAAATGGCAAATGCGCAAAACCGAAGGCGAAACCACCACCCTGCCCTCGCTGCGTTCGGTGGTGATTACGTCTTCCGTGTCGGGCGCGCTGGGGCAGGCGGGCGTGCCGATTGATGTGCGCATCACGCTCAAAGAAATCTTCGCCGATAAAATCAATTTAGACAAACTGCCCGAAGGTTCCAGCGTGCGCGTGTTGTATGAAAGCCTGTATTTTCGCGGGCAAGAAGTGGCAACGGGCAACGTGCTCGCCGCCGAAGTAACCGCCAACAACCGCACCTACTACGCCTATTATTTTGAAAACGGCGATGCCGACAACGGCGGCAATTATTATGACAAAAACGGCGAACCGCTGCGGCAAGGCTTTGGCGGGCTGCCGATTGAAAGCTACACCCGCATCTCCTCGCCCTTTGGCATTCGCGTGCATCCCATCACCCACACCGTGCGGATGCACACGGGCATAGACTACGCCGCCCCGCAAGGCACGCGCGTGCTCGCCCCCAGCGATGGCGTGGTCAGCTTTCGCGGTTGGAAAGGCGGCTACGGCAACGCCATCATGCTCACCCACGACAACGGCATGGAAACGCTATACGGGCATCTGAGCGCGTTTATCAGCGGCGTGGACGTGGGCACGCGCGTGAACTCGGGCGCGGTCATCGGCTTGGTGGGCAGCACGGGGCATTCCACCGGCCCGCATCTGCACTACGAAGTGCGCATCAACGGGCAGCCCGTAAACCCCGCCACTGTTGCGCTGCCCACGCCGCAGCTTGCTACCGCCGACCGCGCCGCCCTGCAAATCTATCGCGGCAAAGTGGACGAAGTGATGCAAGCCGTGCGCGGGTTGCCTGTGATGGTGTCGCAGGTGGATTGATAGTTTTTGATTTTCAGGCTGCCTATGCCATCCCGCCATGTCATCAGGCAGCCTGAAAATGCTGTAAGCCTGTTTCAGGCTGCCTATGTTGTTGATAACACAAGTAGGGTGTGTGGCTTTGCCACGCACGCGGTTTACCAGTTCCCGCGTGCGTGCCTGCGGCACACACTCTACACGCTGATTAAACTGGGTATTTCTTGATTTATTTCACTATATTTAAACACTTCAAAAGCAGCCTGAAAACGCCGCAACCCCATTTTCAGGCTGCCCTATTCCACAAAATCCTACGTAAAGGACATCCCATGAAACCCGCCATCCTAGCACTCGTCCTGTTCCCCAGTTTCGCCATCGCCCAAACGCCCAGCCTCTCATCCGCCCCCAGCTCAGATAACACCACCATCCGCCAGCTCATCAACCAACACTACCACCGCCCCCTGCCCGCGCATCAATGCCAACTCTCCGCCCCGCCCGCCAGCAACCCAAAGCAGCCTGAAAACACCGCCTACTGCATGAAGCCCGCCGCCAGCCAGAGCGTAACCCGCCACGGTAAAGCCACCCGCTATGTGCTCTACACCGGCTTCGCCTACGACACCCGCGAACAGCGGAAAAACGACAGCCACGCCGCAGCAGGGTTGGCCGAACTGTTTGTGCTAGAAAAAACAGGCGACGCATGGCGCATCGCGCAACACGGCAAAAGCGAAGTCGGCGCATGGGGCGAAACGCCGCAAGAATGGCAGTTCGTGCAAGTGGGCGCGCAAAACTGGGGCTACCAAACCCAAAGCGGCTTCACAAATCAAGGCATAACCGAAACCGGGCAATTTCTCCTGTTTACCGACAACAGCCGCGTTGCCGAAAGCTACATCCCCGACGGCAGCGACAACGGCGGCGCGTATGGCGACTGCAACGACTACACCGGCGCAGAAAAACGCCGCTGCCAAGACCGCCAAACCAGCCTATCAGCCCGAATCGCCTTCAACCGCGCCAGCGAACAAAACGGCGTGTGGGGCATCCAAGCCACGCTCAGCGGCAATATCGGCAACAAACGCTACGCCAAACAACAATACGCCATGCCGTATGACGGCAAACGGCACCGCCACGCCGTGCCGAAAAACTATCCGCTGTACATTGCCCCCTAACGCGCGGCATCCCGTTTTGGCATCGCCGAACTCCGTTTTCAGGCTGCCGTAAACGAAACGGCAACAGCCCGCCGCCGCACCGCCAGCCAAACAACGCCGCATTGCCGCACCGACTGCATAACCCGTTTTCAGGCTGCCCAAGCCGTCCGCCAAGGCAGCCTGAAACCCCATCCCACCCTGCAACACATAACCCGCCATGCCTACACTCTACCTTATCCCCACCCCCCTTGGCGCAGCCGACACCCCCAGCCTGCTGCCCCACGAGCAAGCCCAAATCACCCATCTCACCGACTTTGTCGTAGAAGCCGAAAAAACCGCCCGCGCCCATCTCAAACACATGGGCATCGCCGCCCCCATTCGCGAACTCAACCTGCAAACGCTCAACGAACACACCCCCGAGCGCGAAGTCGCCGCCCTGCTGCAACCCCTGCGCGAAGGGCGCGATTTGGGGCTGGTCAGCGAAGCAGGCTGCCCCGCCATCGCCGACCCCGGAGCAAACCTTGTCGCCCAAGCCCACGCCGCAGGCTTCGCCATCAAGCCGCTGGTTGGCGCAAGCAGCATCGTGCTCGCCCTGATGGCATCAGGCGCAAACGGGCAAAGTTTCGCCTTCAAAGGCTACATTCCTGCCAACAAAGACGAGCGCATCAGCAGCCTGAAAACGCTGGAAACCCGCTCACGCCAAGCCAACGAAACGCAAATATTCATTGAAACGCCGTATCGCAACGATGCCCTACTCGCCGACGCCATCGCCGTCCTGCACGACGAAACCCGCCTGTGCATCGCCTGCGATTTAACCCTGCCAACGCAGCAAATCATCAGCCAAAGCGTGCGCCAATGGCGCAAAATGCCCGCGCTGCCAAGCTTAAAAAAACGCCCCGCGATTTTTGTATTACACGCAGGGCAGTAGGCAGCCTGAAACGCAGTTTTAGTGCAACTCAAACCTATCCAACAAAAAACCGTTTGGCATCCACACCAAACGGTTTTGTTTTCGCATCACAACCGCGCTTCGCTACACAGATTGCCTTGGGGTAAACAACGATTTCAGGCTGCCCCACCATCGCGCCCGCGACCATCCAATGCGCCATCCTTTGCCCACCATGGTTGTGGGCAAGCAAGCTCCCATTTTCAGGCTGCCTCCCCGCACACAAGGCAGCCTGAATTTTTTTGGATTTTAAACGCCTGCCACGCACCGCTTAATGCGTTGTAGCACCTCAACACGCCGTGTTCGCAGGGCAAACCGATGATGATTTTCAACGCTTCGGCAGCTTGCATCGTGCCGATGATGCCCACCAGTGGCGCGAAAATGCCGAATGTGGCGCAGGCGGTGCTGGAGCTGGGCGTATCGGGCGGGAACAGGCAGGCGTAGCAGGGCGCGGCGGCAAGGTCGGGGCGGTAAACGGCAAGCTGCCCGTCAAAGCGCACCGCCGCGCCCGATACCAGCGGCTTCTTCGCAGCAACGGCGGCAGCGTTAATCGCTTGGCGCGTGGCGAAATTGTCGCTGCAATCCAGTATCACATCGCAGCGTGGCGCGAGTTCTGCTAACGCAGCGGCATCCAGTTTGCCGTGCGTTGCTATGCGGCAGCCTGAATTTTGCTGCTGCAAAAATTGTTGCATGGCGTGGGTTTTCAGGCTGCCGATGTCTTGCTCGCGGTAGCTGATTTGGCGTTGCAAATTGGTTTCATCCACGCAGTCGTGGTCGGCGATAATCAGCGTGCCGATGCCTGCGGCGGCAAGATAGGGCAAGGCAGCCGCGCCCAAGCCGCCGCAGCCGATTACCAGCGCGGTGGCGTTGAGCAGTTTTTGCTGTCCTTCAATGCTAATTTCGTTGAGCAGAATATGGCGGCTGTATCGTAGGAGTTGAGCGTCGTTCATGGGTGGGAAAAGCTAGGGAAAGTGGTGCGCGGCGTTACGCGCGAAAATGGGGGGAATGGCGTTTCAGGCTGCCTCTGATGATTTTAGTTTGCGTGATGATGTGGCGTGGTGCGATGAAATATTTAATTTAATCGGCGTGTAGGGTGTGTGCCGCAGGCACGCACGCGGATTTAGATTGGCGATTTTGCAAACCGCGTGCGTGGCAAAGCCACACACCCTACTGCACACGTTTTTCAGGCTGCCTCATCTTCCAGCGCATCATTCAACCTGCGCTCAATCTCATCCGCATCAAACGCTTGGGCAATCAGCTCAAAACGGCTGTCGCGCCGCCATGCGATTTGGTTCGCGCCCCATTGCCCGTCTGTCCAGTTGAGCCACACCCATGTGTCCAACACTTGAAACACGCCTTTGGCGCGCACCAGCCCTTGCGTAAACTGGGGCAAATCGTTAAAAAATTGGGTGAGTTTTTCGCCGTCAAAATTGCGCCCTGCGGGGAAGGTGTAGCCTTGCGATTGGTAGCCGAGCGTGTTGTCAGGCAGGGCTTGGATGCGGTAGCGCGATTTTTCAGCGGTGGGCGTATCAAGCCAAGCGATGTCTAGCTCGGCGTTGCGCACTTCGGCAACGCGCGATTTGGGCGGGAACAAATTGGCGGCTTGGGCGCGAAAGGCGGCGATTTGCTCGCTTGTGCAAAGGTCTAATTTGCTGGCAACCAACACATCCGCCACGCTGATTTGGTCGCGGTAGAGCGGGTTTTGTGCGTAGTTGGGGTCAATAAATTGGCGCGGGTCTATCAGCGTGAACACGGCGGCGATATCTAGCTGGACGGCAAATTCGGGCGTGCGCAGTTCGTCAATAATGCCTGCGGCGTGCGCCAGCCCGCTGGCTTCAATCAAAATGCGCTGCGGCGTGTTCTTTTTCAGCATGGCGCGCAGAGTGCTGTCCATTTGCGCGCCCGCGCTGCAACACAAGCAGCCGCCTGCAATTTCGGCAACGGGGATGCCATTTTCCGCCAACACCGCGCCGTCTATGCCGATTTCGCCGAATTCGTTGACGATAATCAGCCATGGCTCGTGTTGCGGTTTTTGCGCGATGAGGCTGCGGATGGCGCTGGTTTTGCCTGTGCCGAGAAAGCCTGTGAATAGGTGGGTGGGGATTTTTGGGGGCATGGGGGTTCCTTTGGTTTGTAAGTTATAAGGTTGAGGCAGCCTGAAAACCATTCCCCATTTTCAGGCTGCCTTTCATCTGTTGCCGCCGCGTTGTGGCTTACTGTTCCAGCTCAATCGCCGCCGCCAGCAGCGACAACCGCGCCATCACGCCATACACATACAAGCGGTTGCCCGCGCAATCGGGGCAATCGGGATTGGGGCGCGGGATGCCCAGCTCGTCCCATTGCTCAAACACGCGCTTGCAATGCTCTTCGGTTGCCGCATCCGCCGCGCTGCCTGCGCTGGGAATGCTCTCGTTCAGCGGCACAAACACCATGCCGCCTGCGTTCAAGTTTTCATCGTTGCCGCGCCCTTCGTGCACGCGGAAAAAGCCGCCGATAACGAACCTATCCATCATGTAAACCACAGGCTCGGACACCGCGCCGCCCAGCGTTTCATAGGTATAAATCCCTTCTTGCACAATCACTTCGCTCACTTCCAAGCCTTCTTTTACCTTCGCCATTTTGTTGCGGTTTTTGCGGTTCAGGCTGCGCACTTCGTCGGGGGATTTCACGCTCATCACGCCCATGCCGTATGTGCCGGCATCGGCTTTCACGATGACAAACGGCTTGTCGGCAATGCCTTTTTCGTCATACTTGGCTTGGGTTTTGGCTAACACGCGCGCCACCGCATCGGCAAGCGCGTCTTCGCCCTCGCGTTCTTGGAAATCCAAGCCGCTTACTTGCTCAAAATAGGGGTTGATTTGCCATTCATCCAGCCCCAGCAGCGCGGCGAACTCGGCGGCAACTTGGTTATACGCGGCAAAGTGGTCGGTTTTGCGCCGCGTGGTCCAACCGCCGTGCAGCGGGGGCAGCACGGTTTGGCTGATGCCTTGCAGAATTTCGGGCACGCCTGCCGACAAATCATTGTTTAACAAAATAAAGCAGGGCGAAAAACCATCCGCCAAGTGAACGCGCTCGCGCGTGCGTTGCAAGGGTTCCAGCGTGATGATGTTGCCCTGTGCGGTTTCCAGCTCGGTGGGTGCGGTGATTTCGGGATTCAGGCTGCCGATGCGCACTTCAAAGCCCGCATCGCGCAAAATGCCCGCCAGCGCGTACACATTTTGCAAATAAAAGGTGTTGCGCGTGTGGTTTTCGGGAATCAGCAGCACCGATTTCGCGCTTTCGCAGGCGCGTTCCACCGCATCTTGCGCGGCAATGGTGCTCAACGGGATAAAGTTGGGGTTCAGATTATTGAAGCCGCCGGGAAAGAGATTCATGTCAATGGAAGCCATTTTGTAGCCCGCGTTGCGGATGTCCACCGAGCCGTAAAACGGAGGGCGGTGCTGCTTCCATTGGCTGCGAAACCATGCTTCTATTTTGCTGTGGTTTTGCAGCAGCGTTTTTTCAAAATCAAACAGATATTGAGCGTATTCGGGTTGGATAACAGGCAGTTGCATGGCGTTTCCTTGTGTGTGTGAAAGGGAAATTATAAACCAATGCGCACGGAAGATTGGGCAGCCTGAAAACGGTTTATCGGCGCAATAGACCGGCACGCGGCAAAGGACAACAAGGCGGCGCGTTCAACCGCCGGCGCAATTTTCAGGCTGCCTTTCAATCCGCATCGCGCGTCATCAAAGGCAGCCTGAAAATCCATCTGCATCATAAACCGTTGGTTACCAACCATTCCAACACCGCCGTGCGCGAAAGCCCCGTTTCTGCCGCCAGCTTATCCAGTTTCTCAATCGTTTCCACTTTCAAGCGGAAAGAGCATTGGCGCACGCCGCGCTGCGCTTCTTTTTCCTTGCGCGACAGGGTAGGTTTTTTCGGTTTTACAGCTTGGTTCATGGTTGATTTCCTTTTATTTTTGTAAATTAAAACTATTGTTCTAAACAGCATTGCGCCCGCCGTTTATAAACGCAGCTTAACACAGATTAGCAAAATACAAATCTGATTATAAAGCAAAATCATATTTTAGGCAGCCTGAAAATCACCGCCCGTTTACATTTTAAAACCATACCCAACCCGCCATAATTTGTTAAACTCGCACCCGTCAAATTAACCCCCGTTTACACGCCATGCCCCACATCAAAGCCCTTGCCGCCCTAGCCCTTGCCACGCTGCTAGCCGCCTGCACCAGCGCGCCGCCCGAAGCCGAGCTGCCCGCCAAACCCGCGCAAGACCCGCTGATGGAAATGCTGAACAGCCGCCAAGCCGCAGCCGAGCCGCCATTTTTCAACCAAGCTGCCGCGCCCGTGGCGCAAACAGGCTTTCTTGCCAACCCCAACGTGCAAGCCTTTATCCAATACCAACACCAGCACAACGGCCTGCCGCTGGATTACCTCAACAACTTTTTCGCCCAAGCGGGCTATCGCGGCAACCTGATTAACACCATGAACCGCCCCGCCACCACCCAACCGTGGTACAAATTTGCCGCCAACAATTCAGGCAGCCTGAAAATCAGCGCAGGGCGCGCATTCTACGCGCAAAATCGCGCCGCCATCGACCGCGCCGCGCAGCAATACGGCGTGCCCGCCGAGCTTATCGTCGCCATCATCGGCATAGAAACCCAATACGGCAAAAATTCAGGCAGCATCCGCGTTGCCGATTCACTCGCCACGCTGGCTTTTGACTACCCCCGCCGCGGCGCGTTTTTCCAAAAAGAATTAGGCGAATTTCTGCAACTGGCGCAACAGGAAAACCGCGACCCGTTCAGCTTCACAGGCAGCTTCGCCGGCGCGATGGGCATGCCGCAATTTATGCCGTCCAGCTTTCGCCAATACGCCGTGGATTTTGACGGCGACCGCCAGCGCAACATTTGGAGCAGCGTGCCCGATGTAGCCGCCTCCGTTGCCAATTACATGAAACAACACGGCTGGCAAACAGGCAAACCCATGCTGATTGGCGCAAACGTTGCCCAAGAAACCCCGCAAATCCAAGCCCTGCTCAACGAAAAAACCGCGCTCAACCACACCGTTGGGCAATTGCGCCAAATGGGCGTGCAACCCTTGGGCAGCGTTGCCGACAGCGAACCCGCCCTGCTCTATCGCCTAGAAACCGCCCCCAACCAATATCAATACTACATCGGACTCAACAACTTCTACACCGTGTGGCACTACAACCACAGCCGAATGTATGTAACCGCCGTGCGCGATATTGCTAACGGCATGGGCGGCGGGTTGTGAGCGCAAACAGGTTTGTCGCCCTTGTTACGCGCCAAAGGCAGCCTGAAAACGCCATTTGGCGAAATGAAGCCCAAAAGGTAGCCTGAAAACCAGTTCAGCGTAGCGAAAATGGAACGTCGGCGGCTCGCCGACACCCGCCTGCTAATAGAGGCAGCCTGAAACAACATTCAACGTATAAATCCGTTAAGGCAGCCTGAAACCCCAAAAGGCAGCCTGAAACACCATTCAACATAACCATCACCATGAAACTCAACCGCCCCTTCAACACCCTAACCCTAGCCCAATACCGCCAAATCATCCCGCAACACGCCCGATACGCCGACTTCAACCCGCTCGCGCTCTACCGCTCCATTTTGGAAAACAACAAGCTAAGCGAAGCCGAAAAGCAAGCCGTGTTAGCGTTGGCAAAGCAATATTTCCCCAAGTTCTACGATTTTTTGCTGGTCAAAGATTTCAACACCTACGCCGCGCTTTCCCGCCTCGGCTTGCCGCCGCTTAACCCCGCGCAGCAATGGGATTACAACGCGCAACTGCGCATCCAAGCCGAAAAAATCCTCGCCTGCAAACGCATCCGCAACTGGCGCGTGGGCACGCAAACCAAATCGCCGCGCTTAACCATCAGCCGCAAACACCCCGAGCAAGGCTTGCAGCTCATGCAAATTATGAACCGCGCCACCTCCAACAAAAACATCTGGCGTTCCAACCAAATCGTCCATCGCCAACACCGCAAGCATCAAGCAGCCAAATTACGCGAAATTTGGCAAGAATACGAATAACCACAAGGCAGCCTGAAAAAGACCACCCCATGATTTACCTAAAAAACATCATCTACTACATCGTTCTCGCCCTCACCCTCCCCATTATGTTTCTCTGCGCCGTGCTTGCCGCGCCGTTCCCCAAAGGCGTGAACCGCGTGGGCAAAACGTGGACAGCCCTATTGTTGTGGGTGCTAGAACACATTGTCGGGCTGCGCTACGAAGTGCGTGGCAGAGAAAACATCCCCGCTGCGCCCGCCATCATCTGCTCCAAACACCAAAGCGGCTGGGAAACCTTCGCCCTGCAACAAATCTTCCCCTTGCAAACCTATGTTTTAAAGAAAGAATTGTTCCGCATCCCCTTTTTCGGCTGGGCGCTGAAACTGGGCGGCGCCATCGGCATTGACCGCAAAGCAGGCGCAGATGCCATGCGGATGCTGTCCGAACAAGGCTTAAAGCGCAAACAGCAAGGCTTGTGGATTGTCATCTTTCCCGAGGGCACGCGCGTGCCGGCAGGCGAACGCGGGCGCTACAAACTGGGCGGCGCGCGCATGGCAAAACTGTTTGAAATGGACATCGTGCCCGTTGCGCTCAACAGCGGCGAATTTTGGGCGAAAAACGCCATCTGGAAAAAACCAGGGGTGATTCAAGTGGTAATCGGCGAGCCAATTTCCTACCAAGCCGCCGAAAGCGAAGCCGATTTGATGCAGCTTTGCGAAGATTGGATTGAAGCGCGTCAGGCAGAAATTTCCAATGTGAAGCCCAAACAGGCAGCCTGAAAATTGGCGATAGCTCGTCGCCAAATGTGTTATTCAACAGGGCTTTGCTGCTCAGAACGATGTCGGCGAGCCTTTGATGTTCAATCGTTGCAGGTTTGACAACAGTATCAACCTGAAACGAATAAGGCAGCCTGAAAACAAGAAATACCCCGCCCCCGTTTTCAGGCTGCCCTTACCCACCCAACCCATGATTCAAATCCACACCCTAGCCAACCACGCCCCCGTCGCCCTGCACATCAAACGCAACACCCAACGCAACATCATCATCCGCGCCCGCGATGCCAGCAGCCTCAACCTCAGCATCCCCAAATGGTTCAGCCCCGCCCAACTGCAAAACTGGCTGCGCGACAACGAAGCCACGCTTATCCGCATCCTGCAACAAGCCCCCGCCGCGCTGGCAGGGCAGCCTGAAACCCTGCCGCCCAGCATCCTGTTTACAGGCGAACCCTACGCCCTGCGCCCCGCCCCCGTCGCCCAAATAGAACGCTGCGACCGTCAACGCCTTTTCAGGCTGCCGCAGCAATCCAACCCCGCCGAGCAACGCGATTTGCTGCGCCAACACCTGTTTCAGGCTGCCGATGCCACCCTGCTGCCCAAGTTTGCCGCCCACAGCCAACGCCTGCAACTCATCCCCGCCGCCATCAGCCTCACCTACGCCAAAACCTTTTGGGGCGTATGCCGCGCGCGCACGGGCATCAAGCTCAACTGGCGGTTGATTTGCGCCCCCGAAAGCGTGCAGGATTATGTGTGCGTCCACGAGCTTTGCCACCTGCGCCATCCCAACCACAGCCGCGCCTTCTGGCAGCTGGTGCGCCAACACCACCCGCAAAGCCCCGCCGCCCAAGCATGGCTCAAACAACACGGCAAAACATTATTCTCACTCGGTTGATTTTGCGGCGAGTTTCCCCATATAGCACCAACGCGATAACGCCGCCACCGCTTATCGCACGCCCATCCCCATCAATCAAATATCCCAAGGCAGCCTGAAAAGCCTAAAAGGACACCTTAAAAATGAACAAATCTCTTCTCTCCCTACCCATCCTCGCCGCCCTCGCCCTTGCCGCCTGCGGCGACAACACACCCACTCCCCCCGCCGCATCCGAGCCGCCCAGCATCATCAAACAAACCGAGCCGCCCAAAGCCGATGGCACAGTGGGCATGATGCTGCCCGATTTTGCCCAACTGGTTGCCCGCGAAGGCGGCGCAGTCGTTAATATCCAAGCCTCGCGCGAACGCGATGAAGACGACAACAACGGCAACGAAGACCCATTTATGGAATTTTTTAAACGGCTCACCCCCAACGCCCCCGACTTTTCCGAAGACGACAACGCCACCAGCGCCAACTTCGGTTCGGGCTTCATCATCAGCCCCGATGGCTACATCCTCACCAACACCCACGTCATCAAGGGCATGACCAACATCAAAGTAACCCTAAACGACAAACGCCAATACCCTGCCAAACTCATCGGGCAAGACGAAAAATCCGACGTTGCCCTGCTCAAAATTGAAGCCAAAAACCTGCCCACCGTCAAAATCGGCAACCCCGACGAGCTGAGATCAGGCGAATGGGTGGCGGCTATTGGCGCACCGTTTGGCTTTGAAAACAGCGTTACCTCGGGCATCGTGTCCGCCAAAAACCGCACCCTGCCCGATGATGGCTATATGCCGTTTATCCAAACCGACGTTGCCATCAATCCAGGTAATTCAGGCGGGCCTTTGTTTAACCTCAAAGGGCAAGTGGTCGGCATCAATTCGCAAATTTACAGCCGCAGCGGTGGCTTTATGGGCATCTCGTTCGCCATTCCGATTAACGTTGCCATGAACGTTGCCGACCAGCTTAAAGCCACAGGCAAAGTGGAACGCGGGCAACTGGGCGTGGTGATCCAAGAAGTCAGCTACGATTTAGCCAAAACCTTTGGGCTAGACAAAGCCACAGGCGCGCTGGTTGCCAAAGTGCTGGCAGGCAGCCCTGCAGAACGCGGCGGCTTAAAAGTGGGCGATATTATTCGCAGCGTGAACGGCAACGAAGTGCGCTCATCCAGCGATTTGCCGATGACCATCAGCTCGCTCAAACCCAACCAAACCGTAAAACTGGGTGTGTGGCGCAAAGGGCAGATGCTGGATGTAGAAATTAAGCTCGGCACGCAAAACGACATCGCCGCCAAATCCGAACGCCAAAGCAGCGACCGCGGCGATAATGTGGACGATTTCCAATTTGCCGCCGCAGGCTTAACGCTGATTGTGAACAGCAACGGCAATATTGTGGTGAGCAATGTGAAAGGCATCGCCGCCAACGCGGGCTTGCGCCGTGGCGACATTTTGCTGGAAGTAGCGGGCAAAGAAGTGCACAGCCAAGAAGAATTTAACGCCGCTATTGAGAGCGCAGGCAAAAACATCCCCTTGCTGGTGCAACGCGGCAGCAGCAATTTGTTTATGGCGTTGATTTTGCCCTAGCAGGTAAACATCGTTTTCAGGCTGCCTTATCTGTATCACAAGGCAGCCTGAAAACCGTAAAGCCATTCCATTATTCAACATCCAAGAAAGACATCCACCATGACCGAACAAAAACCCCTTATCGCTTTCCCCACCCACTTTGACCTCAAAATCATGGGCGCAGCCCACCCCGATTTTGCCAGCGAAATCCTAAAAACCATCCAGCAACACGCGCCGGACACCACCGAAGAGCACGTCAAAATCCGCCCCAGCTCCAAAGGCAACTATCTGGGCGCAACCGTAACCGTGTATGCCGAAAACCAAGAGCATCTGGACAACATCTATCGCGCGGTAACCTCGCATCCGATGGTGAAAGTGGTGTACTAAATCTCTTTTAGTAGGCAGCCTGAAATATGAAAATCAAGAATCTAGGCATGGTGGACTACGCCCCCACGTTTGAAGCCATGAAACAATTTAACGACCACCGCACGCCCAACACCGAAGATGAACTTTGGCTGGTGGAACACCCCCCCGTGTTCACGCAAGGCTTGGCGGGCAAACCCGAGCATTTGCTGTTTTCAGGCAGCATCCCCGTGGTGCAGATTGACCGCGGCGGGCAAATCACCTACCACGGACCGGGGCAAGTGGTCGTGTACACCATGATAGACTTCAAACGCCGCAAAACCAGCGTGCGCGCCATCGTTTCCGCGCTGGAAAACGCCATCATCGCCACCCTTGCCGAATACGGCATCGCCTCCGCCAACGACCCCGACCGCCCCGGCGTGTATGTGGGCGCGCGCAAAATCGCCTCGCTCGGGCTGCGGATTAAAAACGGCTCGGTGTATCACGGCTTGGCGTTGAATGTGAATATGGATTTAGAGCCGTTTCACCAAATCAACCCCTGCGGCTATGCGGGGCTGGAAATGGCGCAAATCGCCGACTTTGTGCAGCCCTGCCCAAGCTGGGGCGAAGTGGCGGAGAAATTGGCGGCGCATTTGGTGCGCGAGTTGGATGATGAAAAACTAAAACAATAAATTTCAGGCTGCCTCAACATGAACCATCTGCTGATAGATTTTGAAAACATCCAGCCCAACAATTTAGACAAACTGGACGACGAAAACACTCATATCTGGCTGTTTCTCGGTGCAAACCAGCAAAAAAGCATATCGTTGGAATTTTGCCAATCGCTCTGCCGTTTTGGTAAAAACGTTCACTTTATTCGCGTAAAGAAAACGGGCAAAAACGCGCTGGATTTTTATTTGAGTTTTTATCTCGGAAAAATTACCGAACAAGATCCCGCTGCGCTGATTGGCATCTTGTCCAAAGATGGCGGCTACGATGTTTTAACCGAACACATTAAAGACAACCAACTCGCCCAAAACATTGCCCGCATAACCTGTTTAGACGAAATCCAAAGCCTGCCCCATGCCAAACAGCTTGAAAAACAGCAGCCTGAAAACGACCAAACCACACTACCTGCGCCCAACAACAGCTATTCCAGCAAAGACCTAGCTGCCGTATTACGCGCTCTGCGTGAACCTGCCGCATTTTTACCACGCCTTTACAACAATTTAGTCAACCGCATACAGCACATTATTTTGGCAGACCAATGGGCAAACTATTCCGCCGATATGCGCCAAGAAAACGCCGAGAAACTCGCTGCCGCCTTGTTGCGCAAAGGCTTGATTAGCCAAGAAGCAGATGGATTGCTACGCTACCACCTAGATGCAGACTTCATACTCAACCGCGTGCAAGAACGTGTGTTAGCCAATAAAGCCTCTACTGTTGAAAAACTAAGCAACGTGATACGCAGCAGCTTATTGAGCTTTGCCATAGAAAGCAGCGCAGCAGATATTCAGCAATTTATTGAAAACTTGGTTAAACAAAATCTCATCAAAATCCAACAAAACAAAATCAGCTACGCCCCATTTAGGCAGCCTGAAAAGCCAAAAGCCTATCAACCCGAAACCGCTGCATGGCAGAAAATTACCCAACTATTAAGCAAAACCAACCGCCCAAACAAATTAAGCGGGCTATGCAATTTATTAAAATCACAAGAGAAATCACTCAATTTAAAAACTGGCGAGACCGAGCAAATCATTGCTTATTTGCAAAGCAAAAACCGCATTCAAATCAACAACGAAAAAATCATCTATCTATCATGACCCCCACCCACCACACCGTCCTTATCACCGGCGGCGCAACCGGCATCGGCTTTGCGCTGGCAAAAAAATTCCACAGCGCAGGCAACCGCTTGATACTCGTGGGCAGGCGCGAAGAAGCCTTGCGCCAAGCCGCCGACCAGCTTTCAGGCTGCCTCATCGCCGTTGCCGATGTGTCGCAAGAAACCGACCGCGAACGCCTTGTGCGCGATTTTCCCGATGTCAGCATCTTGGTGAACAACGCGGGAGTGCAGTTCACCCAGCCTTTTGCCACGCAAACGGCAGAGCAAATCGCCCAAGAAATCAACATTAACCTCACCGCGCCCGCCCAGCTCACGCTCGCCTTTCTGCCGATTTTGACCGCGCAGCGCGAAGCCGCCGTGGTCAATGTGTCCTCAGGCTTGGCGATTGTGCCCAAAGAAACCTGCGCCGTGTATTGCGCCAGCAAAGCCGCGCTGCACAGTTTCAGCCAAACCCTGCGCTGGCAGCTGGAAAACAGCCCCGTGCGTGTGTTTGAACTGATGCCGCCGATGGTCGCCACGCCCATGTCGCAAGGCAAAGGGCACGCCCACCTCAAAATCTCGCCCGACGAATTGGCAAACGAATTTTGGCGCGACTTCCAGCGCAACCACTACGAAATCATGGGCGGCAAAACCAAGCTGCTCTATTGGCTCAACCGCCTCTCCAACACGCTGGCGCAACGCATCATGCGAAAAGGTTTATAATCGCCGCTTTTGGTTTAAGGCAGCCTGAAAACAGGTTTACCCAGCCGCAACCCCTTTCACGACAACAAAATCCTTCATTCCCTGTTTTCAGGCAGCCTGAAAACGCCACCCACACAGAAAGCAGAGCCATGTCCACCGAAACCACCAACCCGCTAGACAACGCCAAAGGCGTGAAACACAAAGGCGCAAGCAAAACCGCCCGCATCCCCATCAAAGTCGTTCCGCTGGAAGAAAAAATCAAAAAACCCGCTTGGATTAAAGCCAAAATCCCCACAGGCAAAAAATTCTTTGAAATTAAAGACATTCTGCGCACGCAAAAAATGCACACCGTGTGCGAAGAAGCCAGTTGCCCCAACATCGGCGAATGTTTCAGCTACGGCACCGCCACCTTTATGATTATGGGCGACATCTGCACCCGCCGCTGCCCGTTCTGCGACGTGGGTCACGGCCGCCCCAATGAGTTGGACAAAGACGAGCCGAAAAACCTCGCCGAATCCGTTGCCGCAATGGGCTTGCGCTATGTGGTGATTACATCCGTGGACAGGGACGATTTGCGCGACGGCGGCGCGCAACACTTTGCCGATTGCATCAACGAAATCCGCAAAACCAGCCCCAACACCAAAATTGAAATTTTGGTGCCTGATTTTCGCGGGCGTTTAGACATCGCGCTGGATATTCTGGCGAAAAACCCGCCCGATGTGATGAACCACAACCTGGAAACCCACCCCCGCCTTTACAAACAAGCACGCCCGGGCGCGGACTACAAACACTCGCTGGAACTGTTGCGCCGCTACCGCGAAATGATGCCGCACATCCCCACCAAATCGGGCATCATGGTGGGCTTGGGCGAAACCGACGACGAAATCCGCGAAATCATGCGCGATATGCGTGCCAACAATATTGAGATGATTACCGTGGGGCAATATTTGCAGCCATCCAACAGCCATTTGCCCGTGCTGCGATACGTTACCCCCGAGCAGTTCAAACAGTTTGAAAAAGAAGCCTACGCCATGGGCTTTACCAACGCCGCAATCGGCGCCATGGTGCGCAGTTCATACCACGCCGATATGCAGGCGCATGATGTGCTGGAAGAGCAAAAGCATAAGGGCGGGTGCGGGCATCACTAATCCATCACTAATCTCGCGTGAACACAAAAAGGCAGCCTGAAAACGCTTCAACACGTTTTCAGGCTGCCTATCCGTTCACGCCCTATTTAAACTGCTTGGACACATCCAAAAACACCCGATGGTTGTCGTATTCATAATAAAAATGGTTGCTGTCCACGTGCGACCACCTCCAATTCAAACGCGGCTCAAACCCGCGCCATGCCAGTTTTTTATGCGACAGCGACAAGCGCGTGAAATACTCTTCCTCGCTGCGCTTGATATTGAAAAAATCCGCCCCGCGATACTTGCGCTTTTGCACGCTGCCATGCAGCGCAGTGGTCAGATTATGCCCGCTGCCCCATTGCCGGTTCCAGCCCAAGCCCAAATTGCCAATTTTTCTCATAAGGAAAATTCTAACTTAAACAGAGTTTCCTGAGTTATCTAGGATAGTCTCTTACTATCTTACTAAATTAAGGAAACGTTTCAACATATAGCCGCCCGAAGGCGGCTGCAATATCATCTTGCGTATAAGTCGCTGCGTTGCCATGTTTCAACACACAGCCGCCCGAAGGCGGCTGCCAAATGAAAACCATAGCCCAAAAGCACAATACCGTTTCAACACACAGCCGCCCGAAGGCGGCTGCCAATATGCACCCAAGCGCCATCGCCGCGTTCGGGGTTTCAACACACAGCCGCCCGAAGGCGGCTGCCATCCACAGGGTTTCCCTCGGCATCGCACAGCGTGTTTCAACACACAGCCGCCCGAAGGCGGCTGCGGAGGCTTTGCAAACCGCCGTGGCGCTGCAAGAGTTTCAACACACAGCCGCCCGAAGGCGGCTGCGAGCGCATTTAGC
>ERZ773060.141-NODE-141-length-33765-cov-4.03658_pt1 | contig 33765 bp, 28 predicted proteins | sample MGYA00580628_ERZ773060 | MGnify/ENA primary metagenome ERZ773060 (study PRJEB29015, sample SAMEA2738019) | human oral metagenome | biome: human oral; feature: human-associated habitat; material: dental | place: China | collected 2045 ... | reverse complement strand
TTTATATCAATTATGGGTACATCTAAAGTTATATCATACTTTTTGAAGCACCACCGATTATTCAAACAATAATACGCCTCTTTCTCTACAAAAAGTTGAAAATAAAGAAGATGAAGAAAAGTATGAGAAAACAATTTACGACCTTGAGGAAAACTTTGTCCGTAAGATAACTAAAGAGAATCGTGAAAAGTATTATTTTTATAAGGATTTTATCTGCGATTATACAAACCTTCATAGTCGGGGAAATACCTTGCGTTTTTCTTTTGACAAGGGGAAAACATGGAAAACACACCATATCCCAATGGATGGTTTGTTAGTTTTCAACAAGAATGTAGGTTTCTTTGAGGATAAATATATTGTTTTTGAGGGGATTTTCTTTCGAGGAGCTTCTCCTGAGAGTGGAAATAGGATCATGGTAGGGGAATTTATTAAATAATTTAGGTGACAAAATAAAAATAAAATGACATCGAACACCATTGCACAAGGAATCCTCAAAGCGGTGGGGATTATGGTAGGCTTTGTCCTACTGGCTTTAGCTTTGTATAAGCTACAGAACATTATTATCTATATCGTCTTGGCGGCGGTACTAGCCCTCATAGGCAGACCTATGGTAGGCTTCCTAAAGCGCAGGCTCAAGTTCAAAAACACTTGGGCGACAGTCACTGCCATTGCCATCATCATGAGTTTCTTTGCGGGAATTATCAGCCTCTTTGTACCGCTACTTATTTCGCAAGGGAAGAACTTAGCTTCTATTGATTTTAAGGCCTTGAACGATAATGTTCATCGTTTCTTAGATAACCTACTTCATTCCTTAGGCATGGGTAGGATGGAGTCTCAAGTGGGCAATATCCCTGAGTTGCTCAATATCGAGGATATCTCCTCTGTCCTCAATGGCTTTATTGGAGTTATTAGCAATATAGGGATAGGACTTTTCTCTGTCCTTTTCATTGCCTTTTTCTTTATGAAGGATGGTACAGCCATCAATAACAGCTTTTTGAGCTTGGTGAGTCCCCATCGTCTGCCCAAGGTGCGTAAGACTTTGGATGATATCAAGACACTGCTCTCCCGCTATTTTGTAGGGTTGTTTTTGCAATTGAGTATCATCTTTATCCTGCTCACCATCGTGCTACTTATCTTTGGGGTCAAGGATGCCCTAATCATAGCCTTCCTCTGTGCCCTGCTCAACCTGATTCCCTATGTAGGACCTATCATAGGAGCTGTGGTCATCTCTGTACTGACGATCTCCAATTTTATGGATGCCGACCTCCAAAGTGTGATCCTACCCAAAACCCTCTATGTATTGATAGGTTTCCTCTTTACTCAGTTTATAGATAATGTTTTCAGTCAGCCTATTATATTCTCCAATTCTATGAAATCCAGTCCATTGGAGATATTTATCGTTACTTTGGCTATTGGTACCCTCTTTGGAATTGCGGGTATGGTTGTGGCTATCCCTGCTTATACGGTACTCAAGGTCATTCTCAAGGCGGTTTTTCCTAACAACAAACTTGTACAGCTACTTACAGCCAAGATATAAGATGCTCAATTACCAATTAGTAACCCCCGAGATACAGGCCTACCTGCAAGAACACCTCTGGGAGGAAGCCCCGAAGTTTGCCCTCAAGAAATCTCCTTTCTCGGGGGTGAGTGCGAGCGAACTCTCGCAGCAGCTCTTAGGTCGCCAGAAAGCCAAGAACAAACACCCTCTCTGGTACATGACCCAGGGAATCTACTATCCTGCCAAGCTCTCCTTGGAGCAAGCCTCGTCCGAGGCTACCGCACGCTACAAAGCCTCTTTGGTCACAGGTCACCTATTAGATGCTACAGGGGGCTTTGGAGTGGATGATTACTTCTTCGCTCAGCACTGCAAAAGTGTCACTCACTGTGAACTACAGGAGGAACTCTCGGAAATAGTGGCTCACAACTTTGCTGTATTGGGGGCTGATATCCACTGTGTAGCACAGGATTCTTATGCTTACTTGGCAAGTGAGGGTAAGCACTATGATGTGATATACTTAGACCCTGCCCGCCGTGATAGTCACAAGCGCAAGGTCTTTTTCTTAGAGGACTGTACGCCCGATGTGCCTCATAGCCTTGATTTTCTTTGGCAATATACGGATACGATTTTGCTCAAAGCTTCTCCCATGCTTGATATCAGTCGGGCACTTACCCAGCTACCCCAAACACATGAGATACATATCGTAGCGATAGAGGGCGAGGTCAAGGAACTCCTTTTCCTGCTGAAAAAGACACCTCTTGCAAGGGAGGTGCAGATCAAGACAGTCAATATGCTGCCTACCCGTACCGATATCTTTAGCTTTTTCCCTTCAGAAATAGACCAAAAGGATATTCCTATGACCCGCGGCTATCTCCCTCGCTACCTCTATGAGCCTAATGCCGCCTTGGTCAAGGGGAAGGGGCTCTTCCCAGTGGGACTTGCTTATGGGTTGGCTTATCTGAACAAGGATTCTCAACTGCTCTTAGGAGAGGAGTATATTCCTGATTTTCCAGGACGAGTCTTCCTCATCGATGAGATTCTCCCCTATGACCGAAAACTCCTCAAGAGCGGCAAGATAGATCAGGCCAATATCACCGTGCGCAATTTTCCGATGAAAGTGGCTGAGATACGCGAGCGCTTTTCCATAGCCGAAGGAGGTAATTGCTATCTGTTTTTTACCTTGGGAGGAATAGGAAATAAGCTCATGATTATTTGTCGCAAACCGTTTGTATAATTGCTAATAAAGTTGTAACTTTGCACGAGTTATGAAACAGTTACGTCTTATCATTTTCCGCGAATACCTCACCAAGGTACGCAATAAATCTTTCTTGCTGATGACCCTGCTTAGTCCATTGGCAGTGGTAGTCTTGTCCTTAGTGATAGGCTACCTCACTCAGGTCAATAGCAACACCAAGCGCCATATACAGGTCTTAGACCTCAGCGGTTCCTTTGTCAAAGCCTTTGAGGCAGATGCAGGGATAACCTACTCCTACACCAGCGAAGGTGATTTGTCCACTCTACAGAAGCAATCACAAAAGCAAGGCGACTATGGACTCTTGTATATAGATGCACAAGCTACTCATTTTGAGTTCTTTAGCGAAGATACTCCCAGTCCTACTTTCTTGGAAAAAATACAAGGAAAGGTAGAAAAGGCCTTGTTCTTCCGCAACCTACAGCGGGAAAATATAAATCCTTCTCAGATAGATAAAGCACAAGAGCGAGTGAAGATCTCCCTAACCAATTTCTCTGGAGATAAAAGCTCTGAGGCAGCCGGTTGGATCAAGCTCATCTTTGGTAGTATGGCAGGCTATCTGCTGATGATTTTCATCGTAGTGTATGGTAATATGATCATGCGTAGTGTCATTGAGGAGAAGGTCAATCGTATTGTGGAGGTGATTATCTCCTCCGTACCGGCTCGCACCTTGCTTTTGGGCAAGATTATTGGTACCTCGCTGGTGGGCATCACCCAGTTTGCCATCTGGCTGCTCTTGGGTGGGGCACTACTATCCTTTTTGCCATCACTGCAGGGCAGTGTACCCGCTACGGCGGATTCCCATATGCTCTCCGATTTTATAACTGAGGTGAACACCCTGCCTTTGGGTAAGCTCTCAGTATGCTTTTTGCTCTACTTCATAGGGGGGTATTTGGTATATAGTGCCTTCTATGCCATGATAGGTGCTGCTGTGGATAACGAAACGGACACTCAGCAGTTCCTCCTTCCGGTGCTGACTCCCTTGATCTTGGCAATCTATGTAGGAATCTTTACCGTAATAGAAGCCCCTCATGGCACTGTATCGGTTATCTTCTCTTATATTCCCTTGACCTCCTCGGTGGTGATGCTCATGCGTATTCCCTTTGGAGTCTCTTGGGGAGAGTTGTTGCTCTCCTTGGGATTGCTCTATGCTTTTTTCTTCCTAAGTATCTGGGTAGCAGCACGTATCTACCGTGTGGGGATTCTCTCCTATGGAAAAAAACCTTCGTATAAGGAATTGTTCAAGTGGTTGCGAATGTCTAACTAATATACTGATTTGTAGATGTTTGTACGTATATCTTTGCTTGTTCTCTGCTCCTTCGTAAGCACTTTCTCTCTTACTGCTCAGAAGAAACAATCCGCCAAGCACCCTTCGATAGAGGATAAGTTTGTCAATATAAAGACCCTATCTCCAGAAATACTCTTGGATATGAAGTATGCTACGGCAGATAATTTCCTCGGGCAGGTAGTGTATGATTGTGCGGAGTGTTACCTGAGAAAAGCTACAGCACAGGCCTTGGTAGCAGCACAGAAGGACTTTGTCGCGCGGGGCTATTCCCTTAAGCTCTTTGACTGCTATCGACCGCTTTCGGTACAGAAGAAGATGTGGAAGATACTCCCTGGTACCCACTATGTGGCGAATCCTGCCAAGGGTTCCAAGCACAACCGAGGCGCCGCAGTAGACCTTACCTTGGTTGAGATAGCCACCGGTAAGGAAGTGGATATGGGTACTCCCTTTGATACCTTCTCTCCCAAGGCACACCATAGTTATACCGACCTGCCCAAGGAAGTCTTAGCCCATCGCCAATTGCTCAGAGAGGTCTTGGGAAAGCATAATTTTAAGCCTATCTTTTCCGAGTGGTGGCACTATGAATACCGTCCTGAGATGACCTCCCCCGTGGAAGACCTCGCTTGGCCATGCCCTGAAGATAAGCAGTACAATCGATAAAAAACAGCTAAAAACAACTTAATAAGCATAAATAATTCTTAAATCATTATTATTCGGGAAAAAATGATTAATTTTGGCACGATATTTTATATACCATAATCATGAATATAAAAGCTTTTTTTCTTTCTTTGTCTTTGGTAGCTACCTCGTCCCTATGGGCGCAGAAGGCCACAAGGATTGCCTATGTGGATATGAACTATATCCTCAACAATATGGAGGAATACAAAGTAGCCAGTGAGCAGCTAAGCCAAAAAGTGGCACAATGGGAGAAGGAGATAGAGGAAAAACAGGCAGAAATAGATACACGCAAGCAAAAGTTAGAGGCTGAAAAACCCCTACTTACCCCCCAGACAGTCAAGGATAGGGAAGAGGAGATTCAGGTACTCGAACAGAACTTGGAGGACTATAAGCAAAAACGCTTTGGAGCTGAAAATGGGGACTATATAACCCAGCGCTGGAAGCTTGTGCAGCCTATTCAGGATCAGGTATTCAACATCACCCAGCAGATAGGAAAAACCAAAAAGTTTGACTATATATTCACCTCCGATGATGCTGCTTCGATCTATGCTGATGAGAAAAATGACATCACTAAGATTGTCCTACGCTTACTCAAGAGAAAGGACAATGCCGAGGATAGAAATAAGGAAATAAGCACTTTGCTCAAGGAAAACCTCAGTTTTGAGTTTAAGGATGAGCGCCAACGCAAGTTAGAAGAACGCCAGCGTGCCCATCAGGAAGCCCTCTCCAAGCGACAAGCCGAGAGAGAGCGTATCAAGCAAAAACAACTCGAAGATAGGCAAAAACGTGAACAAGAACGCCAACAAGCCTTAGAGAAGAAAAGACAACAGAAAGCAGCGGGAGCCAAAAGTGAAAAGTGAAGAATGTAAAGGAGAATTGTAATTCGCCTATGAATCTTACTGACTCGCTCACGCCACTTTACCTATTTTAAAGAAGTAAATAATTTAACACATAGAAAAATGATAAGAAAAATTAGAAATTGGGTATTGACAGCAGCCTTTGTCCTTGGTGGGACTACAATTGCTATGGCACAAGCCAAAATAGCACACATCGACTCTCAGAAGCTTCTCAAGGAGATGCCTGAGATGAAAACCGCTCAAGCACAATTGCAGAAATTGGAACAATCTTATACCAATGATATCCAAGCCTCTGTGAAGGAATACCAAAAGAAATTGGAGGATTTCCAACGCAAAGTAAGTGCCCTTACAGAAGCCCAACTCAAAGAAAAACAAGCTGAGTTAGAAAAAGAACAACGTGCCTTGGAGACTATGCAGAACAACATCCGTCAAGCACAACAAACCGCTTCTGAGGAATACCAAAAGAAAAGTCAAGCCCTCATAGAGCCTATTATGGAAAAAGCGAAAAAAGCAGTACAAAAAGTAGCTAAAACACAAGGCTATCAGTATGTATTGGATTCCGCTGCTGGAGCAGGTGTCATCGTTTCTGATGGAAAAGATCTCTTCAACGATGTGAAAAAAGAATTGGGATTCTAAATAATGCTCAATGATCAGTGATTAATGATCAATTCCATTATTACTCAAAATTATTAATCATCAGAAAAATCCGTATAAGCACTGCTTATACGGATTTTTTTCAGTATATAACCGTAAAATATTATCGAATAACCTTTTAAGACGCAATGAATTGCGTTTCTACCCTAATGTTGGCTAAGACAATTTCAGTTGTTTTGGGTTCTGTCGTAGGGGTAGATTGCAATTCGCCTACTAAAGACAAGGCTTTTCGGACAGCCTCATTATCACCCCAACTGCTTGTTATTAATCATTGATCATTGCTCTCATTGTTTTCTTTACTTGGCATAAAGAGCTTGATAAGGATAGGAGCGGTGGTTATTAGTACGATAAAGAGCACGATGAGCTCCAAGTGTTTCTTGAGGTCTATGCCAAACTGCTCTATAAAGAGCTTGTCCAAGTAGTGCCCCATGAAGACAAGAGAGAAAGACCATGCTACAGCACCTATGATATTGTATACCATGAACTTGCCCCGGCGCATCCCGACAATCCCCGCTACGATAGGGGCAAAGGTGCGCACGATAGGAAGAAAACGCGCTGCAATCACCGCTACAGCTCCGTGTTTTTCATAGAATACATGTGCTTTGAGTAAGTATTTACGCTTGAAGAAGAACGAATCCTTACGCTCATACAATCCATGCCCACTGCGCCTGCCGAACCAGTAGCTGACCATATTTCCTATGATGGCTGCCAGGGATATAGAAGAGGCTATGATGGTTGTATCCAAAAGATCACTGCCGGTGATTCCAAAGGTATCCCTCACCATAGGTACTGCATAGATACCCGAAATGAAGAGCAGACTATCCCCAGGAAGGAAAAAGCCTACAAAAAGCCCTGTCTCGGCAAAGATGATAAAAAGAACGAGCCAATAACCTCCTAACTTGATGTAAAATTCCGGATTGACAAGGTCGCTCCAACTCTGAAAGTATTCCATAGTGTTTTATATTTTTTTTAGTGTTTGTCAGTGTTCTTTACAATTTCTTTTACAAGGGGACAGAAGGAGAACACCTCTGGATATTTTTTCTCAAAATAAGCAAGCCATTCGCCTCCTTGCTTAAGAGCGGTACTGAGGTAGGTATATTCTTTTTCTTTCTCTCCCAGCATATGGTAGGCGATGCCTATACGATAGTAGGCGCTAACCTCTTGTGGATATAGATGAAGTGTACTCAGCGATAGCATTAGTGCACGTTCGTAGGCTTTTTCCTGAAGCAGTAGGTCAGATAGCTCATTGCGTATCTCCACGGAGTAATCGCCTAAGTCTATCGCTTGGGTATATATCTGTATGGCATCCTCTCGCCTACCTACATGAGCGTATACCTCGGCACAACGGCGTAGGAACGAGGGGTTGTCGCCCTCATTGAGGAGTACCTTGGAGACGTATTTTTCGGCTTTTGTGTAATCATTCTCCCTTACATAGTAGTCCACCAAGGCCAGCCATGCCTTGCTCGACTGGGGATCCTCATGCACTGCCTTGAAGTAATATTGCTCGGCCATGGCACTCTCTCCTAACTTCTCATAGCAGATACCTATACGTAGGTAAGCAAAAGAAGAAGGATCGTCAAGAGAAAGGGTAATCTTGTAGTTTTCAATAGCTTGCTTGTAGTCCTTGAGCAGTTCCAGTACCTTTCCTTTCTCGAAATAGGCTCCAGTGAAAGTATCGTCGCTGATGATAGCAAAGTCGAACGCTCGGAGGGCTTCCTGCAGGTTGTTCTGCACCATATACTGCTTGCCTAAGCTATGCCATGCTACCTCACAATAAGGATTTTCGTCAAGGAAGGCTGTGAGAAAAGCAATGGCTTGCTCATCTTCCTTGAGGAAGTCAAAACAGTGAAGCAACTGCTGGAGGGAAAAGTAGTCCTCAGGGTCTTTAGCTAAGCATTTTTTGAAGTATTTCTTAGCCAAGGCATATTCCTCCATGTACATATACTCCATTGCGATAAGGGAGTGTATGTCAGATAGCTCCTCTGATAGAGAAGCAGCATACTTGAGGAGCTCTATAGCCTTGATATGGTCATTTTTTTTAGAATATAGGTTAGCCCGCTGTACATGTATCTCGGCATTGTAGGGCTCTTCGCGAAGGATATCGTCGAGAATCTCCCCTGCCTGTTGTAGATTATCCTCATAGATGAGTATTTCCACTTGCAGCAAGCGTAAAGCAGAAGCTGTAGGGTATTGGCTCAGTGCTACCTCTAAGGCCTGTTTTGCCTTGGCATACTTAGCATATTCTAAATAATATAAGATAATATCTTCATACTGGTAACTGTCAAAAAAAATTGTCTCGTGCTCCAGAAGCATCTTTTCATAGCGCGTGACAGCCTCCCGAAGGTCATCATTCTTGGAAAACATCGTCTTTTTATAAGTAATTAAAAACAATAATCAATTGTATTTCAATACATTACAAATGATTGAATTTGTGTTTTTTCAGGGAGCTAAAGTACAACTTTTTGGCTTATATACCACAGGATTGGTTATAACTTTTTATTTTGTTGATAACTTGTTATTGGTCAGTGAGCAGAGGTCAGTGAGCAGTGAACAGTGAGCAGAGAGCATTGAACAGAGGTCGCCTCATATAGGCATGAGAATTTTTGCGTTCTGTGGTAGGGGCGATTTGCAAATCGCCCTATGCTGGACATGAGACAGTGGTCAGTGAGTAGAGAGTAGAGAGCGGTGAACAGAGGTCGCCTCATATAGGCATGAGAATTTTTGCGTTCTGTGGTAGGGGCGATTTGCAAATCGCCCTATGCTGGGCATGAGACAGTGGTCAGTGAGCAGAGAGCAGTGAACAGAGGTTGCCCCATATAGGCATGAGAATTTTTGCGTTCTGTGGTAGGGGCGATTTGCAAATCGTCCTATGCTGGGCATGAGACAGTGGTCAGAGAGCAGAGAGCAGAGAGCAGAGAGCAGAGGTTGCCCCATATAGCCATGAGAATTTTTGCATCCTGTGGTAGGGGCGATTTGCAAATCGCCCTATGCTAGTGCATGAGACAGTGAGCAGTGAGCAGTGAGCAGTGAACAGAGAGCAAAAAAATGACTAGTGACTAATCCGTTATGGTTAGTCACTAGTCATTAATCATTAAACATTAATCACTATTTAGAGCCACTTCACCAGAGCAAAGTCTTGTCGGTGAGGGAGGAGTTCATGCTTAGGGTATAGGCGTAGAGCAATCATGAATAAGCCAGCATCCTCGGTGGAGGTGGAGAGCTTATAGGAAGCCACACGGCCAGAGAAGGATATCAGTTCTGCTTGTATCAGTTGGGTTACCTTCAGCTGTCCCTCTTCTTTGCAAGTGACCACCAGTTCTAAGCCCACATCCTCAGGGGTAAGTTCCCCAAGGTAGAGGTCGATCGTAGCCTCATAGATATTGCCCAAGGAGATAAGCTCACGATCACGCTTAGGAGCTACCACCTTTTCTACGCGCAATTCAGGCCACTCATGCGCCACCCGCTTCTTCCACTGGGAGAGTTCGATTGCCTTCTCAAAACCATTGGCTCTGAGCAGTGCCGAACGTTTTTGCTGAGGGTAGTAGTACTGCCTTTCGTAGTCGGAGAGCATACGATAGGTGGTGAACTGAGGTGCTACCTTGCCAATGGTATTCTTGATAAAGTTGCACCATTGTATGGAGATACCATTACTGTCCTTGTTATAGTAAGCAGGAGCTATTTGGTCTTCTATGATATTGTATATCAGCTCGGCATCCAATTCGTCTTGGTACTGCTGGTTTTCGTAAGTACGTTTTTGAGGGAGCATCCAGCCGGCATCCTCGCGGTAGCCCTCTACCCACCAGCCGTCCAATACACTGAAGTGCATTACCCCGTTCATAGCAGCTTTTTCCCCACTGGTACCAGAGGCTTCCAGAGGGCGTGTAGGAGTATTCATCCATACATCCACCCCTTGGATAAGTGCACGCGCCAAGTCCATATCGTAGTTGGAGAGGAAGATAATTTTGCCTAAGAAGCGTGGTTGTTTGGATATCTCTACAATGTGCTTAATCAGGTCTTGTCCAGCCTTATCCGCAGGATGCGCCTTGCCGGCAAAGATAAACTGTACTGGACGATCGGGGTTGTTCACGATGGCATCCAATCGGTCAAGGTTGGTAAAGAGCAGGTGGGCACGCTTATAAGTGGCGAAACGACGGGCAAAACCAATGGTAAGCACATCATCACGCAGGGTATCGGATACCTCGACAATCTCACGTGGCGTGAAGTAAGTGATGTTCAGGGTCTCTTTCAGATTGTTCTTGATTCGCCCCACGAGTTTGGTACGGAGTTCCTGCTGTATGTGTGCGATCTTCTCATCAGGTACATTGTAGATACCCTCAAAAGAAGCGGCGGTATAGGCTCCCCCTTCTTTCTTGAAATATTTTTGTTCTACTTCTTTCCATAGAGGGGCTGTCCAAGTAGGGCGGTGTACCCCATTGGTTACATAGCTAATGTGCAGCTCCTCAGGGAAATAACCTTTCCACATATCCTTGAAGATTTCACGACTCACCTCGCCATGGAGCATACTTACCCCATTGACCTCCTGAGAGAGGTTCGCTGCCAAGAAGCTCATAGAGAATTTCTCATGAGGATCAGAGACATTTATTTTACCTAAGGCGAGAATCTGTTGCCAATCCACATGCAACTTCTCTGCATAGTCGCCTATGAAAGCACGGAGCATACCTTCCTCGAAGGCATCGTGCCCTGCGGGTACTGGCGTATGAGTGGTAAAGAGTGATGAAGCACGTACTACCTCTATCGCTTCGGAGAAGGAGAGGTGAAACTCGTTGATAAACTTGTTCAGGCGTTCCAAGCCAATCAAGGCGGCATGTCCCTCATTGCAATGATAAATGTCGTAGCTTACCCCTAAGCTGCGGAGTACCTTGATACCCCCTAAGCCCAAGAGCATTTCCTGCTTGAGGCGGTTTTCCCAGTTCCCACCGTATAAGTGGTGAGTGATGGTGCGGTCTTCTTCGCTATTGTCTTCGAAATCTGTATCCAATAGATATAGTTCAATACGTCCTACATCGACCCGCCACACCCGCGCATAGAGGGTGCGCCCTGGGAGGTCTAAGGAGATTTTCAGCCATTTGCCCTCGCTATCAGTAACTGGGGAAACAGGTATTTTGGTAAAGTCCTGTGCTTCGTACTCGGATTCTTGGTGTCCAAAGGCAGATATTTTTTGGGTAAAATACCCATAACGGTACAGCAAGCCCACTCCAGTAATCTTGGTGGCCTTGTCACTGGCTTCCTTGAGGTAGTCTCCTGCCAAGATACCCAAGCCCCCTGAATAGATTTTCAGAGAGGAGTGCAAGCCAAATTCCATACTAAAGTAAGCGATGGAAGGGCTAATCATTTCCTTCTTCTTTTCCATATAAGTAAGGAAGTCCGCATATACCTTGTGTAGGCGTGCCATGAATTGAGTATCATTCTCAAGCGCCTTGAACTGACTCACCGAAATAGAGTCCAGAAGCAGGATAGGATTCTTGTGCACTCGGTGCCACTCTTCGGGGTCTATACTCTTGAAGAGCTGTTCGGCCTCTTCATTCCATGACCACCATAGGTTTTTGGCCATTTCCTCAAGAGCTTTAAACTTTTCTGGAGTAGAACGGTGTACGATGACACTTCGCCAGAAAGGTGTATTGATTTGTTGGGACTGTTCCCAGTAGCGCGAAGCCTCAGTATCGGCAATAGGTCTATCCTGTAGGCGAGGTTGCATACGCTCAAGGGTAAGGGTGTAAGCCTCTTGATAGTAAGCGAAGAACTTATCCCAGAGAGCTGCCTTGCCTATCTGTTGGGCATCCTCCCAAAGCGCCTCGTAAGCGGTAGGGGAGAGCCCTGCTATTTTTTCTATCTGGCGGGTAACCCCTTCGACTACCTCCACATAGTTATTGTCGTCCCTATTGAGCACCCTTAGGGCAAGGTTTTCATTAGGAAAATGTCCCAAAGCCCAAGAACCGAAGCCTGCCAAAGAAGTAGTGACAGTAGGCACTCCTAAGCACAGACTCTCCAAGGGAGTGTAGCCCCAAGGCTCATAGTAGGAAGGAAATACACTAAGATCAATCCCTGTCAGTAGGTCATAGTAAGGAAGGTTGAACACCCCATCACTGCCCAAGAGGTAGCTCGGACAGAACACTACCTTGACCTTGTCCTCTGCATGGTTGAAGAGCTGTGCCTCCTTGAGCTTGGAGAAAATAGTATTGTGAAATTCGTTCTTAACCAAATGGGTGGTATAAGGCTGAGAAATGGTATTAACCCCTTCATAATCAGAAGGAATGAGGATAAAAGCCACTATTTCACGAGGAAGTGTAGCCTTCTTGTTGATTTGCTCTAAAGCATCGATAAATACATCTATTCCTTTGTTTCTGAACTCATTACGTCCGCTGATGGCTACAAAGAAAGGTTTTTCCTCGAAAGTACTTCCGGTAACCTTTTCAGCCACCTCCCAGAGCTTTCCAGAAGCGCGTTTGTGTCGTTCTAAATAGCTGGTTCTGTCCATGATATGGGATTCATCGAAGCCATTGGGGGTGATCACTTCAGGGTTGCGAGATAGGAAGTGGTTGCATTCGCGGGCAGTGATATCACTCACCGTGGTGAATATATCAGCTCCAGCAGCTGCTTTTTGTTCTAAGAAGTGCTTATGTTGTACAGAGAAGCGGTAGGCGAGCTCCTCAGGCTTGTATTCCTCCAAGTAGTTGTATAGCGCCCAGCCATTGCCGGCTATGCTGCGCCCCAATACAGTGGCATGGGTGGTGAAGATAGTTCCCACCTCAGGGAGCGCTTCCTTAAGATATAGTAAGCCTGTACCTGTCATCCACTCATGAAAATGCGCAATGACACGCTCACGAGCCCCTACTTGAAAGTGGACAAAACTCTCGATGACCTTACCTACGGCATAGCCAAAGAGTACCGACTCGGTATAATCCCAAGAAGCATCCAAGGAATCCAGCTGTTGGGTATTCCAAAAGTAGGTAAGAATCTCATTTTTTTCACTGATATAATGGGAGAAATCCACCAAGATAGCAATAGGCTTTCCCTTGATATTCCAATACCCCGTACGTACACGCAAGCCCTCCTGTTGTGCCCTATTGAGCCAAGAAGGAAAGAGAGAGGTATCTTCGACAAATTCAGGGTTTTCCTTGCGTAGCCACAGGTCAGGACCTATGGTGATATACTTTTGGGCAAACTGTTCCTTGAGGATTGTTGCCCTGGTGGCCAATACCGTATGTATGCCCCCTATCTTATTGCAGACCTCCCAACTAACCTCAAAGAGGTAGTTAGGACTTGTTGTTTCTCCTTTCATTATTGCAGTTTTTTAATATCCCGCAAATATAATGAATAATCCCCAAAAAAGAAATATAAAACAATACTTTTTATTAACAACAAACCTGTCTTTCTGTAAATAATTGACTATCAATATATAGTTATCAGTGGTTAGTTGTCAGTGAGCATTGAACATTAATCATTGAAAATTATTCATTAAGGTGGTCGTAGTTTGTCCAATGTGCATAGTACTTTTGCCTCTGAAAGAAAAAAAAGAAAAAATAGAGAAGGTGGTCGTAGTTTGTCCAACACACATAGTACTTTTGCAGCAAGAAAGAAATTTATAAATCCATAGATTTTTATAGGCAAAAAGGAAATACATGTCATAAAAATTTTGTATATTTGTCGAAAATTTTAAAGCACTTAAATATTTGAGATAAACATACCATAGAAATATCATGATATAGCGTTTCGCTTTGATTTTCCCGCTCCGGAATACGACCAAACATTTCAATAGCACAAGGAAAGCAAAGGACGAAATGCCTGCCCTATAAGCGCAGGTATTCCTTTTTGCTTTTGTGTTAGCCTTTGGTCGGGCTCCGGACGAAGTAAAAGGAAGCCTGCGCTTGGTAATTTAAAGGAAGAGAATAAACCAATTAATTTTTTAACAATATGCCAAATTTAATTAACTTAGGGAGTGAATTATTGAGAATTTGTCCCACCAACAGCAACAAAATTGAAGTCTCTACTAATGAAGGTAGAAGCTGGATGACCCGTTCAAACACTTCTTCTTATGGAGCATTTTATGATCTTACTTGTTTTGGAAATGAGGTCATTGCAGTTACCTCCAAAGGGGTGTATGCCTCTACTAATGAGGGTAGAAGTTGGATGATCCGTTCAAACACTTCTTCTTATGGAGACTTTCAGTCCATTTCAGCTAATGGAGCAGAGCTCTTAGCCACTACTTCCAAGGGACTCTATGTTTCTAAAAATGGAGGTAGAAGCTGGATGAAACGCAGCTAAAGAATTCTCAACTTAAGTTTCACAAGCTAATTCTAGCTAAAATAATCTCCCCCTCGCATACTTGAAACAGAGGATTAAAGAGGGGGAGATTTTGAAAAATAAGTTAGCTATAAAACTTAAGATACCTAAACCATTAGCAATGCTATTAGAGAATTAGAAAAAATTAAATTTATGTCAAAAATATTAGAATTAAAATCCATTGAAAACTTTCGAGGTTTTCACTTTTTAGTGAAAGATTACCAACGTGGTTATAAATGGACAGCTACCGAAGTAAGACAATTATTAGACGACCTCAATGAGTTTGAACCTAAAGAAAATGAGTTTTACTGTTTGCAACCTATTGTTATAAAAGCAAATAATGATAAAAAAGAACTTATTGATGGGCAGCAACGTTGTACCACTATTTACCTTATTTTGCAATACTTAGGGCAACATTTGTTCGATATTACCTACCAAACACGTGAGCAAAGTGCTGAGTTTCTAACAAAGATAGCTACTTTAGGTATTTCTGGAGAATGGAATGATTGGGTAGCTTCATATTCTGAAAAAGATAATGTAGACAACTATCACTTTTTTCAAGCTTATCGAACTATACAAGATTGGTTTGCTGAAAAGAGTGAGGACGAAAAAAATCGTTTTTTAGAGAAGCTATTAAGTAAAACGAAAGTAATTTCGTATGAAGTAACGGGTGAAATAGATAGTATTGAGCTATTTACTCGTATTAACAGCAACAAAATACCACTTACAGAAGCAGAACTTATCAAAGCACTTTTCTTAATTGCCTTAACAGACACTTCTACTCAAAGAGAATGGGTAGTAGCACAACAATGGGATAAAATAGAAAATGAATTAGAAGAAGATGAATTTTGGTATTTCATAACCGCTAATATCCCTCCTGCTACCCCTATAGATTATATCTTTAGCTTATCAAAAGTCATTAAGGAGCAAGAAAATTATCAAGGTGAATATCCTATTTTCAATGCTTTTTATAGTGCTTATAAAAAAGCTGAAGATAAAAGGTTATGGGTGGAAGCACAATGGGAAGAGGTACGAAACAACTTTTTAACGCTCAAAGAATGGTTTAAAGATTTTGAGTATTATCACCTTGTGGGCACTCTCATTCACTTAGGTCATAATATCAAAGATATCTTCGCCCTAAAACAGCAAAGCGATTCAAAAACTGCTTTTAAAGAGGCTTTAAAAAATAAACTCGTTGAAATAATCAGTAGCTTTGGAGACGATTTGAAGAAAGTGTATTACAGCAGTGGTAAAGAAAGAGAAGCCTTGCTACTCTTCAATATCATTTCAATATTACAACCAAAAGAAAATGCTTATCGTTTTCCTTTTAATAAGTTTAAAACAATGAACTGGGATATTGAGCATATTCATGCTATAGCTACCGATACCAACAATAAAGCAGTACAAAAGGCTTGGTTGGAGGAAAACAAAGATTATATCACTGATGATGAAACTTTGAGAAAAAAGATTCAAGATATACTATCTTTAAAAGAAATTAAAGAGGATGAATTATCTTCTTTAGTAGAGGAGGTAACAAAGTATCTTTCAGAAAAAGGTTTTGACAATGATAATATTAATGACCTTTCTAATCTCACTTTGTTAGATTCGGGAACTAATAGGTCATACAAAAACGCGATCTTTCCACACAAAAGAGCAAGGATTATTGAAGAAGACAAAAAAGGAATTTTTATTCCTCTTTGTACCAAGAATGTCTTTCAGAAATACTATACTCCTAATGCTACTCAATTATCCATCTGGTCAAAAGAAGATAGAGAAAAGTATCTTGAATGTATTATAACAACCTTTAAAACCTTTGTAAACAATGGAAAATAGAAAGTACACCTTACTGAACTTTTTAAAAAGTGAGCATCAAGATGCTATTTCTTTTGAAATTCCTATCATACAACGCGATTATGCACAAGGCCGTTCTGATGAACGTTCCCAAAAGATACGCAAAAATTTCTTAGCGTCTCTCATTGCTGCTGTTGAGAATTATCCTCAAAAGAATATTGAGTTAGACTTTGTATATGGCAAAAGAAACAAAAACAAAGTGTATCTATTAGATGGACAACAACGTATCACTACTTTGTATTTATTACATTGGTACCTTGCGCAACGTTTACAGAAACCTTCATTGCTAAAAGATGTTGCACTTAGCTATCGCGTGCGCCAATATGCTGATGAATTTACCCAAAAAATAAGTGATGAAAGCACCCAAATAGACTTCAGTTCAAGCATTCCGTCACAAGCAATATGCAATTTTACTTGGTTCTTTGATGCGTGGAAACACGACCCCACTGTAAAAGGTATGCTTAATACCCTTGACACCATTCACGAACTATTAAAAGACAAAGAAATAAACGAAGAACGTTATTGGCAACCACTTGAGGAAGGAGCTGTTACTTTTTACTGGCTTGACTTGGAAGAGCATCAGCTTACTGATGAACTTTACCTCAAAATGAATGCGCGTGGAAAGCAGCTTTCTAATTTTGAAAATTTCAAAGCAAGTTTGGTAAAGCGTGTTGCTGATAATGGCTGGGAAGAAAACATTGATGAAAAAGACTCTTTTTCTTTCAAAATGGATACTATTTACACCGACCTTTTTTGGGAATATAGAGGAGAAGTGAATGTTATTGACTATGAGGTAACCAACTTTTTTGCAGGTATGGCTATGATAGGTTATGCACTCAAAGAAAACAGTGAGACTCAGCAAAAAAGAATCCAAGAACTATTCAACAATCCTCTCAGCGTAAGAGTTGAAGACTTTAAAGAAAGCGATTTCAAACTATTTATGTCTTATTTAGACTTTTATAGCACAGAAAAAAATATTTCAATAGAAACAAAACTATGGAAATACTACAATCCTGATAATAAAAGAGGCTTTTTTGAAGAATTTATTAAAGACGAAAACAAAGGAACAGGAGAGTTTTATAAAGGAGCTACCTATTCTCAACGCATTTTCTTTTATGCTCTTAGTGAACTTTTTATAAAGGTTAAGGATAAAGCAACTAGAGAAAACTTTATCAGGGTAGTACGTAACATTGTTGAGAATGCTACTATTGATAGTGCTCAAACTTTTGTAGGAGCTATCAAACTAATGAATGAACTCTTAAAGGAAGTACAAGATATTTATTGGTATCTCAGCAAAACTGCTGTCCAATCAAACTTTGCTTCCTATCAAGTAACACAAGAAAAGCAAAAAGCAGAACGTATTGTAGCTAATCTTGAATGGAAAGATCCTATTTGGGAAGCTGAAGACCACCCTATGTTTAAAGGAGATATAGGTTTCTTACTCCTTGAAACTGAAAATGATTTATCCCTTTTCAAAAAATGTTACGAAGTAGCAAAAGAAATGTTTGATGAGGAGGGAGTTAAGGGTAAATATCGTGAAAATGCACTACTCATTCGTGCTTTAGTAAGTAGGTTTGACAATTGGTATTTGTTCTGGAGTAGACTTGTTTTTGATTCATCCACAGAAACTTGGAAAAGAATTTTAAGAACTGATAATCGTTGGGTTAAATATTTCTTACTTTTGTTAGACAATGAAAGTAAGTTAGAGCAATTTATCACAGAAGATTCTTCTTTACAAAAAGGAGATGAAGATGATAATGATTTTAAGCTACGTAAAAAAACTCATACAAATTTGTATCAAACAGAGCTATTGGCGGCTATTTGTGAGGAATGTTACTTGCGTTATGAATCTGACAATTATATTCTATATCCATACAATGGTCGTAAAGAACAGTTTAAGTATATTGTTACTCATGAACGAAATAGTAAATTGGCAAAAGCTATAGAGGAAGGTATCATTTCTACTAAACAGCAGTTAGAAGTCAATGGAAAGAAAATTCCTTTCTTCTGGGGTTGGTCTGTTAGTTTTATCTATAATAAGGAAGAATATATATGGTGGTATAATGGTCAAATTACAAAAGATGGACAGGATTATAAGGAAGAAGCCCTGCGGGAAATTTTCTCCTCTTCCCTCTAAATTTTTTCTTAGTTGGTCGTAGTTTGTCCATCTTTGGTGTTATTTTTGTACTTGTAATCAAAAATTAAAAACCATGAATATGGTAAAAACAAACACTCTTAATGGACAGTTCCCCGCAGGGACGCTTATTGTAGCTATAGGCGGTGGGGGTGCTAATTTCTTAGACTATGTATAAAAGAATAGCCCCCAGCCTATCCGCTTTGTTACCTTGGGAGGGAAGACAGGTACAGGAGTAGCACCTATAGTCGTGGAGCGGGCTTTAGACTTAGAGATTCCTATCAAAGTAGCCGTTACGATACCTTTCTCTTTTGAAGGAAAAGAAGGACGAGAACATGACTTAACAGCAGCGGATTTCTTAAAGAGTAAGGTAGCTGATACTCTTATCTTTGATATGGATAGCTTAAAAAAGGAAGTTGGTAACTATGGTGTAGGCGAAGGCTTTGCAGAGATAAACAAACGTATATGGGAACACTTATTAGAATCATTAACCATTAATCATTAAAATTGTGGCAAAAGTAGATCAGATATTCCGTTTGGTGCGGATCATCAAGGAATTAGAAAGGCACAAAGAGAGCGGGGGGCTCTCCTATGAGGAGCTCAAAGAGCGCTTGGAGAATGTACATGACAACGAATACGATGCAGGACGTCTCCAGAGCGAGGAGCTTCGCTTTAGTGAAAAGACCTTCCAGCGCGACCGCCGCTTGCTCAGTGACCTCTTCGACGTGGAGGTAGTCTTCGAGGATAAAAAATGGCGGTTGGAGGAGAATGACTTTGCCAACAAATATGCCTTCTTCGACAATCTCTTGCTGATGAATGCCTATCGCCGGAGTAAGGAGCTTTCCAATATCCTCCTCTTCGAACGACAGCAACAAAGCTCATTGCGCTTCTTGGAGGATATTATCGAGGCCATACAAGAGCGCATGCTCATCCGCTTTGACTATACTAAGTTCTGGGAAGGGGTGCCCCATTCTCGAAGGGTGATCCCCTATGCGATCAAGGAGTATAAGCGCCGATGGTACTTGGTGGGGGAGGATTCGACAGGAGCGGGGGGGCTTAAGTGCTTTGGACTGGATCGCATCTCTCATCTGGAGGTATTGGATATTCCCGTAGTACGTAAGGAAGTAGATTTCGAGAAGCTTTTTAGCAATGCTTTCGGCATCTCTATCGCTACAGACGAGAAACCTCAGGAGATTCTGCTTTCCTTCAACTACGAGCAGGGACAGTATATCAAGAGTCTCCCACTACACCCTACCCAGGAGTTATTAGTAGACAATGATCAGGAGGTGCGTATCCGCCTGAGATTAGTTCCTACTTATGATTTTGTAATGGAAATATGTGCCCGCAGCTGCTATGTAAAGGTACTCTCTCCTTCTTCCTTGGTACAAGAAGTACAAAACCTCCTCAAGGCTGGTTATCAGCAATATGAACAAATTGCCCATTAGCTAATTATTTGTTAGTTCCATTGAGATACTTGAGGAGGATAGGCATTTTGATAAATTTGTAGAATCTTGGTTGGTATTACTAATTTATTTTGTACATTTGCTGCTGTCTATGAACTTTACTACTAAGATACCTATTTCTCCGGTGGCGGAGGATAACCAGCTTTCCTATGCGACCCCTGTGGTGAGTATGGGCTCATGCTTTGCAGCACACATGCAGGAGAAGTTTGCCTACTATAAGTTGCCTTTTTTCTCTCACCCTTTTGGTACACTCTTTCACCCTTTGGCCATTGAGAGAAGTCTGGAACGGGCGTGCTTAGGACGGCTTTTCACTGAGGAGGATTTCTTTCTTGAGGAGGATCTGTGGCTTTCCTTTGACCTACATTCCCAGTGGGCAAATCCCTCTCTTCCTACGCTCTTGGAACATCTGAATCAGGAAGTTAAGCAAGTAGGGGAAGCACTTGGTAAAGCCTCCTTTCTGATTCTTACCTTGGGGACGGCCTGGGTGTATGAACACCTCGCTACAGGAAATATAGTGGCCAATTGTCATAAGCAACCTCAGAAGATTTTTAGCAAACAATTACTCTCTGCCCAACAGATACAGGCTTCTTTAGAGCATATAGTCGCTTTGGTGAGGGAGCGACAACCTAAGATCAAGGTTATCTTTACCCTTTCTCCAGTGAGACATCTTCGCGATGGAGCGTTGGAGAATCAGCTGAGTAAGTCCTTGTTGCTCTGTGCAATACATGCACTCTTAGGTACAGGCACCTCCCAGAAGGCAGAAGGTCTTTTCTACTTTCCTTCCTATGAGATCCTCATGGACGAGCTACGAGACTATCGCTTCTATAAGGAGGATATGCTCCACCCCACCGAGCAGGCGGTGCAGTATGTATGGGAGCGCTTTGTGGAGACTTTTTTTACCGCTGAGGCGCAGTCCCTCATGCAGGAGGTGGGCAGTATTCAGCAGGCTTTGGCGCATCGTCCTTTTAATCCAGAGGGGGAAAAACACCTACAGTTCCTCGCTGCTCTACAGGAGAAAATAAAAAAGATGGAAGAGAAAATAAGGAAGCACTCGGAGTGAAAAGTAAAGTCGTGTGCGAGTAGGTGACCAACGAGTCTTCACAGTAGGACTGTGAGTAATAGGCAAAAAATAATATTTATAACCATGAGAAAACTTTTATTAGGCCTTTTAATAGGTATAGGTGCAGCGTTTCTGTTGCAATATTTTTTCAAAAAAGAGCAAGATCACAGTTCTCTTACTGAGGATAGTGCACTGATTGTACAGCAGATCAACAATGTGGGTAAATTGGTAGTTACCGAAGGCTATTTCTCGGAAATTATGACCTACCAAGATGCTAAGAAATACTTCAATAATTGGGTATCTTTTGACAAAAAGGCACTGGTAGTGGTCAATGCCGAAGCGACTATCTCCTATGACTTGCACCAGCTTCGCTATGAGATAGATGAGGCTCACAAGGTGGTGCGCCTTACCCAAATCCCTCCAGAGGAGCTCAAGATATACCCTAAGGTGCAGTACTACAATATAGAGGAAAGCTCCTTCAATCCTTTTACAGCCGAGGATCACAACAAAATTAACAAGCGGGTTACCGATCTTATCTCTCGTAAAATAGAACAATCTTCTCTACGAAGCAATGCCCAAAACCGTTTACTTACAGAACTTTCTAAGATATTTATTCTTACCCATACCATGGGCTGGAAATTAGAATATACTGATATTCCTATCGAAAAAGAAAGCGACTTAGCATTGCCGCTAAAAAAATAGGAAGTAAAGAGCAATTATTAGGAAAAATTTTTCTACCTTTGCGCTTTATTTCGTAAAATATTTTTAGAATGTCTTCAGAAACAAAAAAAGCAAGTGCCATAGCGCTTTTGCCTTTGATTATTTTTGTAGCCGTTTTCTTATGGAGCGGTATTCAATATGGGAGTTTTTATGAGTTTCCAGCTCCTATTGCAGTATTGATAGGGATTATAGCTGCCTTTTTTATCTTCCGTCGCAATGGGATAGGGGGGGATGTAGCTGCTTTTATCAAGGGAGCAGGGAATCCCAGTATCTTGATGATGTGCTTAATCGCTTTATTCTCAGGAGCTTTCAGTGAGGTAACTAAGCAGATAGGCGCTACAGATACTTTTGTACAAATCACCAAGAATTATCTCTCCTTACAGTACTTATATGCAGGGGTTTTTGTTATCGCCTCTTTCCTTTCTTTTGCCTCAGGTACTTCAGTGGGGGCTATTGTGAGCTTAGCACCTATAGCGGCGGGCTTTGTCTCTCTACCCAATGTCAATGTAGAGCTTATCGCAGGAGCGCTCTTGGGAGGGGCTATGTTCGGGGATAATCTCTCTTTTATCTCCGATACGACCATTGCAGCTACTCAGTCGCAGGGGTGTGAGATGAAGGATAAGTTCCGTATGAATGGGAAGATTGCCTTGCCTGCTTCTGTGCTTACAGTATTGATACTTATTGTTGTAGGGGTGTTACTTCATCCCAGTGGACATTCACTCAGCCAAGAGGAGGTATCTATACAATGGATGAACTTACTACCATATATCGCTGTTATTATCTTGGCAGTGGCTGGGCTCAATGTATATGTAACCTTCCTGATAGGTACAGTACTTTCAGGGATTTTAGGCTTTTGGTATGGTACTTTTAACCTCTTGAGCTATAGCAAGACTATTTTCGAGGGATTTGCTTCTATGAATGATATTTTCTTGGTATTCCTCTTCACCGGAGGGTTGGCATATCTTATAGAAAGGGAAGGGGGGATTTCTTTCCTTACCCAGAAAATAGGAAAGTTCATTACGAACAAAGGACGTGCAGCTACAGGGATAGGCTTCTTAGTCGCCCTGATAGATGCGGCTGTGGCCAATAATACAGTGGCTATTGTCATCAGTGCGGCTGTGGCAAAGAAAATCAGTGAAGAATATAAAATCTCTCCTATACAGACAGCTTCGATTCTTGATATTTCCTCTTGTGTCGTACAGGGGATTATTCCCTATGGAGCACAAGTACTACTGCTTATCAAGCTCTTAGGGGTCGATGTGAATTATAGCAGTATGATTGCCCAGAGCTATTATATTTGGCTGTTGCTCTTGTGTACTATAGTCTTCTTCCTTAAGGGAGTGAAGAGAGTGAAGAATGAAGAATGAAGAGAGTAGCCAAGCGAATGAGCTCGGGTATGTGGTGAAGAATAAAAAATGAAGAATAAAAGTGAAGAATGAAATTTTTTTTTGTAACTTTGTAGGGTATAACCCTAAACTGTTTTTATCATGAAATCTTTTATCTTTTTATTTTTTATTTGTTTTGGAGCTTTTGCTCAAGAAGGGAATTACGATAGTCAGCAGGTCGTTATAGACGCTGAAGTGCAGGGTACTTTACTCTCTCCTAAAGGAAGTGCACAGCCTCCCTTGGCGATACTGATAGCAGGTTCTGGACCTACCGACCGCGATGGGAATCAAGTACAATTCAAGAATAATTCTCTGAAATATCTTGCAGAAGGATTGGCTCAGAAGGGTATTGCAACTTTTCGTTATGACAAGCGTGTTATTGCACAGATAAAAAATGGAACTGCACAGGAGGAGAAAATGACTTTCGAAGACGAGGTGAAGGATGCTCTTTTAGTAGTGGATTATTTTAAGAAGAAATATAAAAATATCACTCTTGTTGGTCATTCTGAAGGGGCTTTGATAGGTCTTCTTGTTGCACAAAAGGGAGTCATCTCCAAGTTTGTTTCTCTTTCAGGTGCAGGCAGTAGCAGTGCTACCCTTATAGAAGAGCAAATAGCAAAGAATGCTCCACAACTCAAGGAGGAAAGTCAAAAAGTGATCAATCAGTTAAGAAAAGGCGAACTCGTAGAGAATCTCTCCTCTTATTTGGCACCTGTATTTAGAAAAAGTGTCCAACCCTACCTTATCTCTTGGTTCAAATATGAACCTACTCAAGAGATAGCAAAACTATCAATACCTATTCTTATTGTTCAGGGTACCAATGATTTGCAAGTGGAAAGCAAGCAAGCACAACTTCTCAAAGAAGCCCAACCCAAGGCACAACTTCTTCTTATAGAGGGTATGAACCATGTACTCAAAAAGGTAAAAACAATGGAAGAAAACCAGCAATCTTATCTAAATCCTGAGCTTCCTGTCCCCACCGAACTTGTAGAAGGCATTGCAAGTTTTATAAAGTAGAAAGTAAAGACAAAATATCACAGCTTATCCCCCTAACCCCCAAAGGGGGAACTGACAACTGTTCACTGCTCACTGCTCCTATACTGTTTTTCTATTTTCTTCTCAGGGTGCAGGCAGAAGGTATATAAGCAAAGCAAAAAGAACCACTCCAAGGGCTTCATTAGCAAATAAGTGAGATTGGAAGCAAAGGGGGTGTTGATCTTCTGGGAAAGGTCATATCCGTATTTGTCATAATTGGTACGCAAGAAGCGGTGTAGCGCAGGGGAGAAGTCGGCGACAAGCTCCTCAAAGGCATTGGCTATCTGTAACTGACGATTGACGATAATAGGCCTGCCTCCTCGCTTGCCCCAACGCAAGGGCTTCACTAAGCGTGGAGAGCCACAAGCAGCTACTGTACATAGGTAGTGCCCTGTGTGTTCTAAATAAGGAGGGTGCTCCTTCTGCGAAAATGCCCAAGTGGTCGTCTCCGTAAAGCCCTTGGCTACCGAATCATAGTCCTGACCAAAGAGCATCAGTAAGAGCGTAATAAATGCAAAGATAGGGAAGACCAAGATAACAGACCAAGTAAGGACTGTAAAGCGTGAAGAAAGCAATGTATTGAGCTTATTGAGCCACCGAATCCTAAAGGTCTTTGTAGAAAGTTCTTCTCGAACCGCCATAAGCGTACGACCTATAACCAATATGGCTATAAGACTACTGAACAAAGGAAAGGAAGCTAAGACAAAGTCTCCACTTTCTCCAGAGGATACTTGGCTGGCGATACCGATATTCACAACAATCCCTATATATAAGAAGCACAAACAAAGCACCAAAGGAAGTGGAGGTAGTTTTGCTCGGCGTACCCAAAGTGTCCCAAGTGCTATATGATACAAAAGGAAATAGGTAAGAAAGGTAGGCCAATACTGCACCGAAATAAAGGTGTAGCTCTCTCCATCTGCAGGGTCTATAGCAGCAGTATATTCGGCTCCAAAGAAAGAACTTAAAAAAAGGAACAATAAAAGCCATAACACATAGATAAAAGCTATGGGATACTGCCAAAAGGGGACATTTTGCTTATGTAAGTAGATCCCAATGAAAAAAAGTATAGCTAAAATGGCTATAAGAAAGACGAAAATAAATACAAAACTAAACATAAGAGGCAGATTTGAGTAAAAACTTCGCCCCGAAAAACGCTTTTTAGTCATCGAGAGAAGTGTTTTTCAGGGCGAAGCAAATTTAAAAACCAAAATAATATGAAAAAATCTTACTTAACGAGTTTCATTTCATTGACTAAGTGACCTGCACCGGCATATTTGTCGATAACAAAGAGCACATAGCGAATGTCCACCATGATATTGCGGCATAGCTTAGGATCATAGTGAATGTCACTCATAGTACCTTCCCACACACGGTCAAAGTTAAGTCCGATAAGGTTTCCGTTGGCATCGATGGCAGGGCTTCCAGAGTTACCTCCTGTAGTGTGGCAGGTAGAAAGGAAGCATAGAGGCATCTTGCCATTCTTATCTCCATAGCGACCGAAATCCTTCTTCGCTTGTAGGTCACGCAAGTGCTGTGGTACGTCAAATTCGTAATCCCCAGGAACATATTTTTCCATCACTCCGTCCAAGGTAGTGTGTGCACTATAGGTAACCGCATCGGCAGGAGAGAAGCCTGCTACCTTTCCATAGGTTACACGTAGGGTACCATTGGCATCAGGGAAGATTCTATCTGATGGTTTTGAAAATTCCAAGATGGCTTTCATGTAGGTGCGTTGCAAGGCATGTATCTGTGTATTGAGACGATCATATACAGGGAATACCTGAGTATCATTCATATCCTTAAGTTCGCGAACAAACTGTATTCCTACGTCACTTTTCATCTTTTCATTGAATTGAGCTGCAGAAAGATTCAGAACGCTCTCTACACCAGAGAGGGAGGTTAGGAAGGAATTACCATAAAGATTGTCAGCCAATGCTTTAGCATCAAAGTTCTTCAAAGAGTTGGCAAGCAAGTTCTTAGGCATATTAGCGGCATAGAAGATGACTGCTTTTTCGAAGACATCCTTATCTACCTGTTTATCATTGTCTTTGAACACATCCTTGAAGGTATTCAGAAGGTTTTTCTTTCTATCATTGAAAGCTTGTTCTCCCTTGTCTTCTAGTACTTTTTGTAATTGGAGCAAACGATAACCATTGGAGAGTAAGTCCACATTGCGGTAGATAAACTCAGAGTTGAGGTTGGCCGCAAGGGTATAAGGTTCTATTTCCTTGTACAAACGGTTGAAGTCAGAAAGGAGGTTGCCATACTGAGCTTGTTTGTTTGCTTTTTGGATTGCTTGTTGGAATTTGGCTTCCTGTTGTTGCTTGAGAGCTACAGCATCGGATTTTATAAGTCCTTTGGTTTCTCCAGTCCATTTTTTCCAGTAATTAGCGATACGCGCATACTTGGCAGCATATTTTATTTTGATAGCTTGGTTTTTGCGCATATAGCTATCCTGTACCTTGAGTACTACATCGCGTATACCTACTCTGGCAGGGTTCACCACATTCTGTATCTGAGCCACAGCAGCTGAAGGCAAATATTCTTGAGTAGTTCCTGGGTAACCGAAGACCAAAACAAAGTCTCCTTCTTTTACACCCTTGAGAGAGATAGGGAAGAAGTGTTTAGGCTTGTAAGGGACATTATCCTTGGAGTATTCCGCAGGGCGATTGTTTTTGTCAGCATAGATACGGAATAGGGAGAAATCCCCAGTGTGGCGAGGCCATACCCAGTTGTCTGTATCGGAACCGAACTTACCGATAGAGGAGGGGGGAGCTCCTACCAAGCGTACATCCTTGAAGGTCTCTGTAACAAAGAGAATGTATTGGTTTCCATCATAGAAAGCCTTTACACTATTTTCCTGCCAAGCCTCTTTCGGAGCTGTTTTGATGACCTCAGCAATATTTTTCTCGATGAGTTTGGCTTTTTCAGTCTCGTCAGTGATGCTTTCAGTACCTTTGAGTACCTGCTTGGTGACATCGTCGATACGCACCATAAAGGTAACTTTTAGGTTCTTGTTAGGAAGTTCCTCAGCCAGACTTTTTGCCCAGAATCCATTGGCAAGGTAGTCATTCTGCAGCGTAGAGTGTGCTTGGATCTGTCCATAACCGCAGTGGTGGTTGGTAAGTAATAATCCCTTGTCAGAGATTACCTCTGAGGAGCATCCCCCATTGAAGTGAGGTGCTGCATCCTTGAGACTTGATTTGTTTACACTGTAGATGTCGGCCACAGTCATTTTCATGCCCAAGGTCTTCATCTCCTTAGCGTTCATTCCTTCCAATAGTGAAGGAATCCACATCCCGCCTTGCTGTCCATAGAGGGCTGATACCCCTAAGAACAAGGCCATTTTAAAAAATCTCTTCATATAGTATAGTATTTATTCTTTTAGTATGTATTTCTATCTTATTCTTTTACAAAAGGTAAAACAAAATCACGCCATTTGAAATACGCTGCTCCTACTAAGTGAAGCCCATCATTGGTATAAGCAGGGTCTAATAGTTGTGAACCTGGGGTAACCAATTCCTTATACAGATCAATATAGGTGAGCCCATTTTCCTGACAGAGTACCTTTATCTTCTCATTCAGTGCTGCAATAGAAGCGTGTTTCATATGTCCTGAGAAAAGCCCAAAGGAATGATTGGTAGGCAATACACTCTGTATATATAGCTTAGTGCCAGGACTATCAGTTTTTATCTTTTGGATAATATTTTTAATTTTTCCCTCTACGGTCTGTACAGGAATATTCAATGCCAGATCATTGGTACCTATCATCAAGAAAATCTTTTTAGGTTTTCCCCTGAGGATATTCCCCAAGCGTGCCAATACCCCATCGGTGATATCTCCACTGATGCCTCTGTTTTTCACATGTATATCGGCAAAGAGTTCTCCCCATTCAGCTCCATCGGTGATACTATTGCCTAAGAAGACAATATCATCGGAGGAGATAGGCAGTAGCTCAAAAAGGCTCTGTCGCTGCCCGTAATACGTTCCAAAGGAATTGATTATAGGTGCAGGAGCAGGATAAGGCTTAGGAGGGACTGCTTTTGTCTCTGTGGGGGTTTTAGGCGCTTCCTGCCCATTGTCTTTCTTAGAGCAAGAAAAGAGCAAAAGCCCTGCTAAGAGGAGCGTCTTTGAAAAAAAATAAAAATGTAATTTGTTCATAATATTTAAATTTACGTAATAAGTAAAAGCGGATACTATACTCATTGTTAGGTATTTAAAAAAAATCCATAACTTAATTCTGCTATAATCGAATAAGTTTAGAGGCTAAGAATAAATATAGTATAAAAATCAGTATATTAATTATGGTAACTATTCCTCATAAATGTCTCTTTTCCATCTTCCTCCTACAAACTCTCTATTGGCACACTCCCCATAATCAAGATCAAAAACATCATTGAGAGTAGGATCAACTTTTATTAGTTCTTCCAAGGACACTAATTTCCAATCAGGTTCTCCCGAGGGAAGAAAAAACCAATGGCCCTCTTTATCATGTATCACCTCTACAATAGGTTGCTGATTTTCTAACCAAGCTGATGTTGTGAATACAGGACAGAGTTTGTCTTCTCTGAATTTGAAATCAGCATTCCTATCTAAGAGCGGTTGTAAGTAGATAAGATCTTCTCTGAAATCTGATTCATATGGGAATATTCCTTTGTCATCAGGCCATATCAGTTGCAAAGCAGGAAAATCGACTGTTTGGTAATAACTAATTGCCTGTCCAAAATAATCAGGGATATTACGCTTATCCACTGTTAAGAATTGTACAGGATATTTTTCTAATATATCATGATAATTCCTACCTATTTCTATCAGTTTTTCTTTTTTTATTATTTCAAACACTACAGTATTGAGCATAGTATGGAGTGTATCTATAGGCAATCCTAAGGAAATAAGTTCAGGATGCTTGTAGCTTTTCCATAGACCTACAGTATAGGCAAAAGATGGCAAGTAATTGGTTTGAGGAACCATTATTACCCCAAAACCATACTTTACAATATCATCTGTTAGTTTGTTAGAGTATTGGTCTGACATTCACTAATTTATTGATTTGTTACTATCTCTAAGCTCACTGTCCATTGCTCACTGCTCCCTGATTACTAACTATCTTATATAGCTTGTCAGAGGGGCGGGTGCGGAATTCGGTACGGAAGGTACAAGAATCTCCTTTCTTGGCACTCTCAGAGAGTTGATCATTGACATACATATCCTCCAAGATGAGTTCCTGTACCCCTGTGGTGGGGCCTGTGATAAGGAGCTTATCCCCTCGCTTGATGTCAAAAGCCTCGATTTTGAACTCAGAAATATTCGTTTTCGGGAAAAAGTGCATGGCCTTGCCTATATACACCTTCTTCTGAGTAGCCTGAGAGCCAGGAACACCGCTCCATTCTCCTAATTTCTGTCCTAGATAATACCCTCCCCAGAAACCACGATTGTATACAGTGGCAAGCGTTTCCATCCATTTCTCTACTTTTTCCTTGGTGTAAGTGCCCTCATAATAAGCGTCTATAGCCTCTCTATAGGTGCGAATTACGGTCGCTACATACTCAGGGGCGCGACCTCTCCCTTCTATCTTGAGTACTTTAGCTCCTGTATCAATCACCTGGTCTAAGAAATCCAAGGTACATAAGTCCTTGGGGGACATCATATACTCGTTGTCCAATTCTATCTCGAATCCACTTTCTTGGTCTATTACTGTATATTTCTTGCGGCAATTCTGCTTGCAAGCTCCTCTATTGGCGGAGGAGTTGTGTGAATGTAAGCTTAAATAACACTTTCCAGAGACAGCCATACACAAGGCACCATGTCCAAAAATCTCTACCTCTACCAAGTTCCCTGAAGGGCCTTTGACCTGTTCTCTCTCTATTTGTTCACATATTTTCTTGATCTGTCGCAAGGAAAGCTCACGGCTCATTACCATAGTATCAGCAAAAAGCGCATAGAACTTCACGGTTTCTATATTGGTGATATTGATCTGGGTCGAGATATGTACCTCCATCCCTATTTGCCTTGCGTAAGCAATTACAGCCTGATCCATCGCAATGACTGCTGTGATATGAGCCTGCTTGGCTCTGTCCAATAAAGTCTTTATGATGGAGAGATCATGGTCATAGATGATGGTATTGAGTGTCAGATAAGTGCGAACATTCTTTTCCTTACAGCGGCGCGCAATCTCGTCCAAGTCGTCCAAAGTAAAGTTGATACTCGAGCGAGCTCTCATATTGAGCTGTTCTACTCCAAAGTATACAGAATCAGCCCCATTGTCCAAGGCAGCTTGCAGGGATTCAAAGCTACCTGCAGGAGCCATTAGTTCTATCTTTCCGGTTGTTGTCATTTCTTTCGTTAGGCGTTACAAATTTACAGCAAATTATTTGAATACCAAAATAATAATATGAATTTTTCTCTGTTTTAGGAATAGATTTTTTAGAGAATTATCCTGATAGAAAAATATTATAGGATTGGCTAAAGTTCTTATTATTTTTTAGTATAAACAAATTGTTTTTCAGTCTGTAGAGAAGAGTGGTTAAGGTTTCTTCTTAGGATCCAAAAAGTCCAGTATGGAATCCTTGTGTAGGAGAGAATCCTTGGAAGTCTGCATGAGCTCATCTATCTTCTCGGTTGAGGATTTAGGATGCTTGAAGGATAAGTATTTTCGCATCAGTTCTTTGTACAATAGCTGAGCTACCTTCTTGGAACCACGAGCATTGAAGTGAGTATAGTCCTTTCCTGCCAAGGGAGGAGTAGCCCCTACCCACTTGAGCATGGAGCCTTCACCACCCATGAGCTTGTATAGGTTGATAAATCCAGCATGTGTCTGCTTTGCATAGGATTCTTGTGCTAAGGAAAGAGGTACTACAGCATTGTCTGTTTTCATTTCCATGCCATACTTGGATGATTTGTCGGCAGTGGAGATGATTAGGAAGGATGCCTTGGGGAAGCAAGTACGCAATTGGTTGATTACTTTGGTCATACCTTTTTCATACCATCGGTAGTCCAAAGTACCGTAGTTCAGCACGTTAGCTCCAAAATGCAATACGATAAGGTCATAATTGCCCAAGGCGGTATCAAAGTCCTGCATCAGTGCAGTATTGAATAGGGAAAGAGGCAAACCTGAATTCCCTCTACTGGAGAAATTGTCTACATGTACCCCTCCATCGCTGGCTGAGTTGATGCCATAGATAGGGATAGAATCCGCTTTGAAGAAGTTCACACGTACTCCTTTTACATTTCCTTTGGCTAAGGTGAGGCTGTTGAGTCGTTTGGAGGCGTTCAGTGGCTTTACGATACGGGTGGTATCTCCTTCGTGGCGAATCTCCACATACGCTTCCGTATTCCCTGATTGTCCAAAGAAAAGGGTAGGAGAGTACATTTGGTTGATATGAGGCTGAGCAGAGGCCTTGTAGGAGACCCAAGTAAGGGCTGGGCTTTTTACAAAGAAGACCTGTCCGGCAACTCCAAAGGGACGGGTTGGACGCTTTACATTGACATAAGATTCTCGCTTCCAATTGTTCGAATAGGTGTGATGTACACTTCCTCGTGAGGCGGCAGACTCCGAGGTGATTGGTAAGAAGCCTACTCCATTACCTCCAAAAGCTCCTTGGAAGAGTGCTCGTAAGTCCTGTACGATAAAGTCCCCATCGGTCATAGAGTCACCGAAATACCCAATGCGCACATGCCCTTGCCCTGTAGTTTCTAAGTGTTGCAGTTTCTCAAAGAAAGGCTGTAGATACTGTTGGGGAGTTTGCCCCTTGAGGGAGTCAGAGGTCGTGTGCTTGGGGGCTTTTCCATGAGCGAGTGTATCTTTGTTCTCATTCAGTACCTCCTCAATATCCTTGCCCGAGAGTGCCTCCAGCATGAGACTGTCCACAACCACATTGGTAGAAGAGGCATTCCCTTCAGGGAAGATACGAGTAGGTAAATAAGGCCTTAGCCCTACAAAAAGAAGGGCTGCTAAAAGCAATATAAAGAAAGATTGCTTGAAATAAGATATGTTCACAGGAATAAAAATCTAAATGCTACTAAGGGGCAAAGGTACAAAATTAATGATTAATGAATGATGATTAATCTGTTAATTTTTTTCTTTGTACTGTCGCAAGATATCAAAGGCAAAAGGCGTCCATACACAAGCGCGTATACCGCTGTTTTTGAGCATTTTATTTGTCCAACTATTGCAGGTGAAAAACAGTTGATAGTGTCCCTTAGCTTCATAGAAAGCATCGGTATCCCCATACACAGCATCGGTGGGGACAAGTAGCGCCTTACCTTCTTTCAGGACAAAGGTTTGTGAGATGTGCTCCGCCAACTTCTTATATTGGGCTTGGCTGACAGAGAGTGCGGCTATCATATCAGAGGAGGGAATCTCCTCATAGAAGGTAGCATGCATGAGAGTGCCCCCTTGTCCTGTAACCGCTTGAAAGGCTGTAGTAAATTTCAGGTCAGCCCAAGTGGGTGTTTCTAAGTAAAACTTCCTACACCCCCACCCTAAAGCAATATAGGGACTTTGTCCTTTCCCTCGTGTATCTTGCTGGCTGACAATATTCTGCCAATCGAAAAGGTCATTCTTCACAGGCATGATAATATCTGTATGGGCTCCATTGGAGAGTACCCAAATGGTCTCTTCTTCTGTGCTAACTTCTTTGGTATTGACCTCAATACGGGAGAGTATCACTGCCGAGAGCAGGTAGAGTAAAAGGAAAGCTACCAAGCCTAATATGCTGTAGGCGAGGTGTTTTAAAGTTTTAAGAATGATTTTCATTATCCTTTGCACATTTCTATTTCTTCTTCAAGCCACTGGGAGAAAGGGACTAATTCGGTATCTTCTTCCCAATACTCAGGAGGGATATCGGAGTAGAAAATTCCAAACTGATCTTTTTCGCCCAATACAAACCCTGCCTGATGGCCTACAGTGGGATAGCAGACTAAAAGGATATGAGGGAATAAATAGACCCCTGTCCCCTCAAAGACCTCTTTGGCATAGCTTTCCCATTGTTCAGGAGGGTAGAACTGATACGAAAAACCTCTTTCGTCCTCGAAAAGGGTACAAGCACCCAAGGTAAGAAGAAAGTTTTTGAAGTCCTCGGGCAGTTGCACATTATATTGTTGTTCAAAGAGCATAAGTTGTTTAGGAGTAACCTCACTTTGTCGAGAAAAACAATAGGTTTCATTGCCAAAATGAATCGGTTTGCCCCCACTTTGTTTTATAAGGTCTTGTAATAAGGAAAGAGTTTTATTAAAAGTACTCATAATCTTCTATTTTTTTGCAAAGATACTATTTTTTTTGAAATGAAGTATTTGGGTCAATGTTTTTGGGCATAAAATTTTTGAGAAACTTGGAGATAAAATCTAATAGGAACATTCTATTTCAAGTTATATCAAGAAAATAAACATCTGGTTGCACTCCTTTATTAAAGCTAAATCTTTTTTCTACCCTTAAAAAGCTAATAATCCAATGAATTATTGTATCTTTGCCCAAAGTTACTGAATTTTGGTGTTCTTTCTCAAACACAAATTTACTAATTTTAGCGAACTTTTACTTTATTTAAAAAGTTTTGAGGTGTCAAAATAAATTCATATATTTGCACTCTGAAAA